>Ga0247727_10001384_pt1 | contig 57826 bp, 67 predicted proteins | sample WisWelCaveWW1625_FD_202498 | JGI IMG/M metagenome (GOLD analysis project Ga0247727, IMG submission 202498) | Biofilm microbial communities from Wishing Well Cave, Virginia, United States - WW16-25 | ecosystem: Environmental > Aquatic > Deep subsurface > Groundwater > Cave microbial mat | place... | reverse complement strand
GGTGCGTTCCAGAGAAAACGAGCAAGGCATGACCACGATCACCTCAGGGTCATAGTGACGAACGTCCTCCCAGGCAACCCGCACGGAATCTTCCCCGGCTCGGCCAAACCCGTCCACACCGGCAGCCATGGTGACTAATTCGGGGATCCAATGCCCGGCGGCCATGAGCGGGTCGAGCCACTCGGCGCACCAGACTCTGGGCTTCATGCGCACCCCACGGATGCGATGCTGGATCGCGAGAATCTCTCGACGCAATTGCGCATTGAGCGCTCTTGCATCCTTGGAGCGCCCCGTGGCCTCACCCAATGCTTCGACGGACTCAAAGAGCTCATCAAACCGGCGTGCCGTCACGGAGACCACCCGCGGCCTTGTGGGAAGCTGCCGGACGGCCTCGAGCACTTCTGGATGGCTCGCTGCACAGACGTTGCAGAGCTCCTGCGTCACGACCACGTCAGGCCGAAGGCGTTTGAGCAAGATCTCGTCGATCTTGTATTGATGCGCGCCCCGACGACGCAGCGCTTGCACCGCCTCATCGATCCCACGGCTTGAGAGCCGCGCGGACGCGATGCGACTGCGGACCACCACGGGTTTCCGCTGGACGCTCGCCGGATAGTCGCAGCGTTCGCTGCGCCCCACCACTGAACGGCCGGCTCCGATGGCGTAGAGCAGCTCCGTCGCTGAGGAGAAGAACGAACAAATCCGCATCGCGTGACCTCCAGTCACCCTACCAACCGTTCTGCCTCGCTAGCTGAAGCAGCTGGACCAAATCATTGACCAGCACATCGGGAGCCATTGCACGCAAGGCCGATGTCGAGCGGATCCCGTGCGAGACCGCAACGGTGAAAATTCCCGCGCGTCGACCGGCCTCGATGTCAAGCGGGCTGTCACCGATCAGCAGGGCGTCTTGCGCGCTGACGCCAGCGCGCTGCATGATGGCCTGCGCGCCCGCAGGATCTGGCTTGGATGAATACTGAGAGTCGCCCGCCACGACGTCGGCAAAATAGTTCGCCACACCTAGCGTCTGTAGCAGTTGGTCGCAAGAGAAACGGGGCCTGCGGGTCAGAACAGCCTGGCGGCGCGAGCAAAAATAGTCGAGCAGTTCCCGAGTCCCTGGGTAGAGCACGCTGCGCTCAAACGGGTGCTCAGACCAATAGGTCGCGAAGAGCCGCTCTGCTTCCGCCACTAACTCTGGCGTATCGGCGCCGATTTCTTGCCTCAGTAGGCCTCGCAGATCCTGTTCGGGAAAACGTTCGATGTCCGCAGCCGAGAGCCGGTTGCCGCCGAGACGCGCCAAGACATACTGATCGGCGGCCGCGATGTCAGGGCGCGTGTCGACCAAGGTTCCGTCAAGGTCATACAGAATCAGGCGTCGCTTCATGCGGAAGCAGTGAAGGCCATCGAAGCGTCACGACGTATCCGGCAAACGTGTACAGCCCCATAAACGCGCTGGTAAACACGAGATCGCCGAAGAACGACCGGTAAAAGTACGGCACGCTCGTGTGGATGGTCGTCATCAATCCTTGCCATGTGAAGGGGGCGGTCGAGCAGGTGTGGGTCAGCCAGTCGCCCACGGAGAGCGTCAAGTGGTAGACAGGAGCGGAGAGTCCCAGCCCCGTCAGGAGGGAAGAAAATGAGGGACGTAGGCGCACCAGCCACACGACGCCCACGACGCCGAGGACTGCCGCCACCCGAACCACCGTAAACCAGCTGATGCCGGCTAGCGCATCCCGCGTCAGCATGGCCACGATGCCGATCAGCGCGACATTCCGCTTTCGCCAAAAGCACGCTGCGCAAAGCAAGGCGGCGAGAATCGGCGTCGCTCCCGCCACATGCGTGAATTGACTGGCCAGAATGCCCGCGACCACCGCGAACGAGATTCCGAGTGCCATCCTATCCTCCTTGTGAATACCGAATCGTGACCTTCGCGTCATGCTCATCAAGAGAAATGCGCTGGTGTTGTTCCCCCAAGACTTCATGCCACACATGCAGCGTGTACTCGCCCGGCGACACATCAGGCATGGCGAACGTTCCATCGGGATTGGACATCGCGTAGTAACGGTGGTCAGCGACCACGACCCACGCCGACATCCATGAGTGCACCCCACAGCGAACCAGGAAGCGTCCGGGCTTGTCGAAACGCCACATCACCTCTTCCGTCTTCGGTTCCTGCCACTCATGGCTCAGCATGGATGCCTCACGAAAGAGGCGCAGGTTGTGCAGAATCGGATCGGAGTTGCGGACGTTGACGGTGCTGCCTCGCGGCACGAGGAGCAGATGCGGTACGAAATCGCAAGCTCGTTGATCAAGCTGTGCCGTGCTCGGCTCGAGGGCTTCGTCCGCCTTCGCCTCGAGCCAGAGGACGGCGTTCGCGACGCCGCCAGCTTCGCTCACGAGTAAGCGGTCGGAGGCCTTGGTCGGCCCGCCGCAACGATCTACCGGATGATCCGGCGATTTCGACGTGATCGGAATGCTCACGGGTTTCGGCCGCGGACCTTCCACGTGGACCGTCCCTTCCAGTAGCCCCGCCCTCACGGGTGCTGCCGCGCAGAAGATCCCGAGTCCTACTATTGCAATTGTTCGGAGTAGATCCATTCTACCTTGTCTCCTGCTTGCAGTTCTTTGAGAAACGGGCTGAAATTCGTGGCATCGTTGAGCCGACAATTCCACCACCGGTTCTTCGTTGGATCAGGCCGAATCCCGTCGATCGCCGCCACTTCCCGGGTGTTGCAACACACCTCTCCACTTTGAATGGGCACGACCATCGACAGCACGTCTTTCGGCGTCGATCCCTTGTCGACGAGCAACCGTTCTTCCCGTCCGGGCTTGTCGGCTGGCCCGAAGTCGATTCGGACCGTGATCGGAAGCCGCTCGGGTTTCGGCTCGGGTTTCGCGGAGAGCCCGTGAACCGGGTGACTCAAGCAGAGTACGATGATCACCCCAAGAGACCGCATTCGTGCGCTGATCATGGTTCCTCCTCTGGGCGATTCACGAGACGAAATCGAATCGGCAGCCTCACGTGGGAAGCCACCTCATGACCGGCACGCTTCGCGGGACTAAAGGTCCAACCGTGGACAGCGGTTTTCGCCGCAGCATCTAACACCGGAAACCCTGAACTTTTCGCGATGTCCACGTGGATCGGCTGGCCTGCGGCATCCACTGCCACGTCGAGCAACACGATGCCTTCCCAGCCACGGAGTCGAGCCATGAGCGGATACGCAGGGGGTCGATTGCCGCTTCGAGTTGCCACTGCGGCCGAGTACGCTCCATGGCCCTCCATCGTACTGATCGAGGGCTCTTGAGACGTGGTGTCGGAGCGAACGGCATCTTCTTGAACCCAGGCATCGTCCATGGATTTCTCCAGGTGACTCATGGGCCGTTCTGGAACTTGAAGATCCGCTTGAGAGAAGAGTTCCAGTTCGAAGCTGACCGGACCTCGCGCAACATCGACGGTCGCGGAGCTTGCCCCCCAGCCGCCGGACAGCAGCAGGCCATGCGCGCCGACGGCGATAGCCATGGCGCTGCGCAGGTTAGCCGTCATTCGCGAGCTCAGTCGTCGCTGAATCCGTGACGAGCCCCAGCCGACGCACCCCAGCCAGCCGGACCGCCTCAAGGACCTCGGCTAACCGGCCGGTTGGAACAGCCCGATCGGCCCTGACGGCCACGCGGAGATTCGCGACGGGTGTGGACATCCCTTGAAGTCGGCTGGCGATTTCATGAAGTCCGGCTGGCTCCCCATCCATCTGAATCTGCTCCTCGCGGGTGATGGTGATCAGGACGACCTCCTTTCGGTCAAGGCTTGTCGCTTGGCCCACGCTAGGCAGCTCGATGGGTAGTCCTTTGAGGATCGACATGGACAACATGCTTGAGATGAAGAAGGCGAGCAGCAGGAAGAACGTGTCGATCAACGGCACCATTTCGATCCGAATTTTCCGCTGCGCAGGAGAGGAGAGTTTCATGCCGGCTCTCCCGCCATCACCGATTCCAGAGTCGGCGCGCGCCGGCGTCGCTCCAAGAGCAGTTCAAGAGTCGTCGCATGCTGCTCAATCTCGTGCGTGACGTGTTCCGCGCGTCGGACAAAGTGGTTGTACAAGGGCACCGCGGAGATAGCGATCGTCAGGCCAGCGGCGGTGGTGATGAGTGCTTCGGCGATGCCTGCCGCAACCAGTGACGGTTCCGGGACCCCGGCGGCGCCGAGAAAGCCGAAGGCGCGGATGATCCCCGTGATGGTCCCGTAAATACCCAGCAAGGGCGCAAGAGTAATCACGGTGTCGAGGACCACGAGGTACTGGTTCATACCCTTGATCTCGTCCTTCGCCTGTTGTTCCATGGCAATCCGCGGAAAGAGTTCGCGGTCTCTTGTGCCCCGCATGAGGACGCGGAGGACCGGATCCGGCCGTGTTTCGGCGAGCTCAAGCGCCGTCCCGTCTTCGTCATCCCGAACGCATTGGAGATAGGCGACCCATCGCTTCGGCTCCAGCCGCAGCTTCATCCAAAACAACAGCCGCTCGACGATCACGGTCAACCCGATCACTGAACACGCGAGGAGCGGATACATCACCGGTCCGCCTCGCTGCACGTAGTCCATCAACATCGCCGGCCTCCTTGTCAGATTTCGATTTTCCCGCCGATGAAGAACAGTGTCCCAGGGGACGGGAATCCCAGCACTTCCTGATACTGCCGATCGAAGAGATTCTCGATCCGCCCATAGACCTCGAAATGCTTGGTGGCTTGGAACGTGAGCGACCCGTCGATCTTCGTGTATCCTTTTGTCCGCTCGCGCTTGTTCGTTCCCCGGCTCTCTTCACGGTTGTCCACTAAATTTGCGTGGAGGTTGAGTCGCCACCGTTTGAGAAAATCATAGTCCACGTTGAACCCCAGCATGTGCTTTGGAATGCGCACCAGTTCTTCCTTTGAAGGTTCCTCTTCCGCATCCGTATACGTCCAGCTACCTGACAGGCGCAAGCCATGCCCAGGCTCGATGTGTGCTTCGAGTTCAAACCCCTCCATCTCGGCCTCGTTGACGTTCTGGGCTTGGGAGGTCGTGGCGTTGATCCGGACCGCCTGGATGAGCTGATCGACCTCCGTGTGAAATACGGTGACCTCACCTCCGAAGCGACCTTCCCACCAGTCCTGCGCCATTCCTACCTCGAAGCTCTGGCTTTCCTCAGGTTGAAGATCCGGATTGCCGAAGTTGGGGAAAAACAGGTCGTTGAGATCCGGGGCGCGGAAGCCCTGGCTGAAGTTCGCTCGGAGCCGCGTCTCGGTCACGGGGACGCGATAGGAGACCGAGGCCTCGCTGGTCGTTTCGTGGCCAAAGAAGTTGTGGCGGAGATTGCGCACCCCGCCAATGAGCGTCACACGGTCGGTGAGGTCGAACTGGTGCTGGAGAAACCACGCCCACTGGAATACGGTCTTGTCAAATCCGGTGCTTTCGGCTTCTTCATCTTTCAGCTCGAATCCCGCTGTCAAGAGCCCCCAGTGTCCGAAGCCGAAGCGGTTGAGCCAGTCCATTCCATACCGGTCGGTGTTGAAGCGGCTTTTCGCGGTGGACTGAGTGGTACCGGGATTGGCCACATCAACATCCAAGGTGTCGTCATCGTTAAAGGAGAACCGCAGCTCCTGTTCCCACAGTTCAACCGGTTTGGCCTTCAGCGTCGTGCTCAGCGCCAGATGCTCACGTTCAATGAACCGGTTCGGATCCGGGAGAAACGCCCCGTCATCAATGCCGACATGGGAATCGTTGTTATTCACGGCCACATCCCACGTGAGCCACTTTGTGAGTTCGACGCCGCCCGCGGCCGCAACATGTGTCACTTCGACATCATCCCCGGTGCTCAGGCCACGGCTGTCAAGCCGCGAGATGCCCACGTTGTAGTGGAAGGGACCGATGGCGGCTTGGTTGGCTAGGACCTCACGGAAGGTGCGCAGCGTTCCAAACTCCTGCTGATAGGAGGTCCGCATCGGTCCTTCGCCGCGTTTGGTCATGATGTTGATCACCCCGCCGATGGCTTTTGATCCGTAGAGTGTGCTGGCCGAACCACGGAGCACTTCGATGCGCTCGATGAAGTCGGCCGGCAGCATGGACCAATTGAAGCTACCCAACGTCGGACTACTCACCTCCACGCCATCGAGCAGCACGAGGACCTGATCGTCCGTAGAACCGCGGATCACCGTTGAAGTGGTCCGGCCAACGGCACCGCTTCGCCTGACGAAGACGCCAGGGATGTTTCGCAGCACCTCAAGTGCGGTATCCGCCTGCTGTCGCTTGATCTGCTCGGCAGTCACCACGCTGACTGACTTGGTTACTTTACTCTTCGGCAAGCGCGCCCGGGTCGCGGTCACGACCACTTCCTCTGTTGTTTGGCTCGGCTCTTGAGCCCACCCCATTGCTGACGGGCTTCCCAGTACCAACACAGCACACACCACACCGTGTAGACGCATCGAACCACCCTCCTTTCCCCGCGGAAAGGCAACGGAGCACCTGCCAGATCAATCGGTCTCCTGGCTCCCCTGGCCCCGGTTAGCCTTCCCACCCCACCTGTGGGGCAGTGGCGTTTTCGCAGGTTCCTGCGTCACCGAGGGCATCTCCCGCCAAGGGCGGGAGCAGGGTTACAGTTGCGGGGCAGCGCCTGACTTACACAGGCTTCCCGTCATTGATCCGGCTACCGTGACCTCCACCTCCGCTTGCTATCGCTACCTGCTGCTCCTTCCACCGCCGAGCAGACGCCACAAACCCACGTGCCCACCGAACGTTCGTGAGAAAGTGCACATGCACATACGAGGCGAGCAGGTTGGCTCGTGCAAACCCTTCAAGACGCCGCCCCTCACGATGCTTGACCGCCACATAGGCGGCGTGCCCTTCAGGAACCTGGTAGTCCCAGACTGAATAGTGGAACTCGTGGCCTTTGATCGGGTCGTTGGCTTTTGCCAGGATGGTGTCCCGCTTCGGGATCAACGTGACATAGCCGAAATTCTGCAGCCGGTTCGTCATCCGAATCGTCCCTGGGAGCACCCCCACCATCGCGTGCTGGCGGCCCTCCTGGTCAACCAACTGCTCTGCCAGGTACATCAGTCCGCCGCACTCCGCGTAGGTCGGCAGCCCCACTTCGACGGCAGACTTGATCTCACGGCGCAGCGGTTCATTCTGCGCAAGTTGACCCGCGAAGACTTCCGGGAAGCCTCCGCCCAAGTAGAGGGCATCGAGTCCTTCCGGGAGCCGCTGATCGCTGAGCGGGCTGAATTCGATCAGTTCGGCACCACCCTTTTCCAAGAGCTCAAGATTCTCCTGATAGTAGAACGAGAACACCTGATCTTTCGCCACGCCGATTCGGCAGGTCTTGCGCCGTTCGCTCCGGCCTTCCCCGGGCAACTGAACCCATGGAAGCTGTGGGGCTCCACGGGCAATGCGCATGAGGGCTTCCAGGTCGATGGAGTTCGTGACCACGTCAACCAGCCGCTCCTGAACCTGGGCAAGACGCTGGGCTTCCTGAGCCGGGACAAGCCCGAGGTGGCGTTCAGGAATGGTCAGCGCAGGATCGGGGGGAAGAAATCCCAGCGCAGGACAGTCTGTGTACTGTTGCAGCGCATCACGGAGCAACTGGAAGTGCCTCTCCCTGACTCTGTTGAAGATGACGCCAGCGATATGCACTCCGGGGTCAAACCTCAGATAGCCTTGCACCATGGCTGCAGCTGAGCGCGCCATGTGGCTGCCATCCACGACGAGGATGACTGGCACTTGGAGGAGTTTGGCAAGCTCTGCCGTGCTACCACGGTCGTTCGTGCTCGCATGACCGTCGAACAATCCCATAACCCCTTCGATGACCGCGATCGTCGCGCCAGCGCTGGCCTCTTGGAACACCCCACGCACCAGCTTGTCTTTGAGCAGCCAGGTATCCAGGTTGCGCGAGACGCGCCCTGTGACCAGGCTGTGGTAGCTTGGGTCGATGTAGTCCGGGCCCACCTTGAACGGCTGCACGACCATTCCGTGTTTTCGCCAAGCTGCCATCAAGCCGATCGCCACGGTGGTCTTGCCGACGCCACTCTGGGTCCCTGCGATCAAGATGCGAGGAATGGCTACCATACCACTTGGACTCCCAGAGCCGTCAACCAGCCAACCAGTGAGCAGACATACATGAGTCGGATCGCCTCACGAATGCGCGGCGGTTCCAATGGCCGCACCGGGTCACCCATGGATGGCATCTCGACTGCCTTGCCGTCGTACCAGTTAGTTCCGCCAAGCCGGATTCCCAAGGCCCCAGCCACGGCAGCCTCCGGGATCCCTGCATTGGGGACTGGACCGCCGTATCCATCACGCCATGCGCAGCGCCACGCCGCCGAGACTCGATAACGGCACAGCCACGCCGCCAGTGCAAAGAACGCAGCAGACAGGCGCGCCGGCACCCAGTTGGCCGCCGTATCGAGCTTCGCTGCGGCCCAGCCAAATCGGAGATACCGGGCCGACCGGTGTCCGATCATCGAATCGAGCGTGTTGGTCGCCTTATACGCCACGGCCAACGGAACCCCGCCCAGGAGGAAATAGAAGAGCGGCGAGAGGATGCCATCCAGCGTGCTCTCGGCGATTGTTTCGATGGTCGCCCGGACCACTTCCTGAACATCCAACTGGTGCGTATCTCGCCCCACGATTCGAGCCACGCGTTGGCGTGCGAGCGGTAGGTCGTTGGCCTCAAGGGCCTTGAGGACCTGGCGGCTTTCAACGGCAAGATCCTTCGTTGAGAGGCATGTAAAGAGCAGTACAACGCCGGCCGCAAAGCTCCCTATCCCAGAAACTTGGCCAATGACGCGGAGCAGCCACGAGGCGGCACCGTAACTTGCACCGACCACGATCGCCACCAGCACCACGCCAGCCAACCGCTCCCACGGGATCATCTGACGCAAGATCCGCTCGCCCCAGTGAATCGCCAGGCCCATCGCTCGCACCGGGTGAGGAAACCACCTCGGGTCTCCGATGAGCAGATCAGCACCGTAGGCGAGTGCCAGCATAGGAAGGCGGTCGTCCGGCATCAGCGGCGCAGCATCTCGTAGATCACCCGCAGCTTTAGATGCGGACGCACCGACGCCGCCAGCCGGTCGTACACAGCATCCGGTCGTGACGCCGGCTGGGTTGGCAGCGGGTCGAGTCCTTTGCGCTGCCGGAGACGGTTGAGCCACCAGCGACGGAACGCATCCGCATCGAACAGCCCATGAACGTGGGTCCCCCAGATCCGTCCATCCGGCGATTGCAGCCCGTCATCATGCTCAACTCCAGTCTGCGCTGTTTTCAGCGTGAAGACGGGCAGCGCGCTTGAGGCCTCCTGCATCCGCCCCATGTGGATTTCATAGCCGGCAATCGGCAGTCCGCTTTCCCGATGCACGCCGCGCACTTGAGCGACCACTTTCTCCTGCTCGAACATCACCGTGGCCGGCAAAAGGCCGAGCCCCTCCGCCGTGTTGACCGTCGCCTCCACATGACCGGGATCCAGAATCTGCTGGCAGAGCATCTGAAATCCGCCGCAAATTCCCAGAACTTCCCGGCCAGCTGTTGCGCACCGCTGGAGATACGTTCCGAACCCGCGCTCACGGATGAGGGCAAGATCTGCGATCGTGCTCTTTGAGCCTGGCACGATCAGACAGTCAGGCAAGGCGTCTGACGATGGATGGTCAATGTATCTGAGCTGGACATTCGGTTCACGCTCCAGCGGCGCGAAATCGGTGGAATTGCTGATCCGCGGCAAGTGAATGACCTCGATGCGGATGCGCCCGTTGGACGAATGTGGGCTGCGCTTGTGCTCCGGTACTGAATCTTCTTCAAGCAGCTCCACATCGTGGAAATACGGGATCACGCCCACCACCGGCAGGCCGTAGCGGGCTTCGAGCCATTGGATGCCAGATTCCAAGAGTGTCGGGTCGCCGCGAAATTTGTTGATGAGAAAGCCGCGCACGAGGCCCCGCTCCTCTTCGTCGAGGAGCTCCATCGTCCCCACCAGTTGGGCGAAGACCCCGCCGCGGTCGATGTCACCGACCAGCAGCACCTTGGCGTTGGCTTGCTTGGCTACCCACATGTTCGCGAGGTCGCCGGCTTTCAAATTGATTTCGGCTGGGCTGCCGGCACCTTCAATGACGAGAATATCCGCGTGTTCCGTCAGGTTCCGGAGCGCCTCTGCGACGGTCGAGCGCAGTTGCGGCTTGAACTCGTGATACTCCTGAGCTGTCATCGTGCCGACGGCTTTCCCGAGCACGATGACTTGTGCGCCGACATCCGTGGTGGGTTTGAGGAGAATCGGGTTGATGAGCGCCGACGGCTCGGTCCCGCAGGCGAATGCTTGCTCGGCCTGTGCGCGGCCGATCTCGCCACCCTCGGTTGTGACGTAGGCGTTGTTGGACATGTTCTGCGCCTTGAACGGCAGCACTTGAAACCCGTCCTGTATGAAGATGCGACAGAGGGCGGTGGTGAGCAGACTTTTTCCCACATGAGATCCAGTCCCTTGGATCATGAGGACGTTAGCGGGCATGGTTCAATGCCTCGCGCAGCGCGCTGACGAGCCGCTGGTTCTCTTCTCGGTTTTTGACAGCAACGCGGATAAACCGCCCTAGCTCAAGGCCCGTAAAGCTGTCACAGTTTCGAAGAAGGAGACCCTGGCCGGCGAGACAATCACAGAGCTCCGAAGACGTGATCCCGATGTCCGTCAGCCTGCAGAGCACGAAGTTGGTCACCGATGGAAAACATTGAAGACCCGGCAGCGCACCAAGCCATCGCTGGAGTTCCTCGCGAAGTTCAGCGATGGCGTGCCGTGATCGGGTGACGTAGTCCGTCTGACTGAACAACTGGACGCCGACGGCTAGCGCGAACGTGTTGAGCGGCCAAGCCGACTGGCGCGCTCGAAGCTCTTCAACACGTGTTGGGGGAGCAATGAGGTAGCCGAGACGCAAGCCGGGAATCGCGAACAGCTTCGTCAGCGATCGCAGGACGATCACATGGTCCAGTTGCATCACGTCAGGAACGACGCTCACCTCGTGCGGGTGGTCGACGAACTCCACAAAGGCCTCATCCACGACGAGTCGCGCTCCAACGTCTCGACACCGGCGCGCGATCTCCAGGACGTCAGCCTTGGCAAGAGCCACACCCGTCGGATTGTTCGGATTGCAGAGAAAGACAAGGTCCACGCCTTCGAGCAGTCGAGACCAATCCTGCTGCACGGGATCACATCGAAACTGCGCGGCTTCCGTGGTCTGAAGACATGTTGTCGTCACGCCGATCTGCCCCATCACCCACTCGTATTCGCCGAATGTTGGGGCGATAACCAAGCATTTGTTCACCGGATCGAGCCGCGCCAACAACCCGATGAGCTCCGCAGTGCCATTTCCCGGCAGAACGGCCTCGGGAGAAACCTGGTGATACGCCGCGATCGCTTCACGGAGCTCCCGCGCACTCGGGTCTGGATAGCCACGAATGTCATCCAGGTGCTCAAGGATGGTCGAACGGACAACCGCTGGGAATCCGAGCGGGTTGACGTCGACGCTGAAGTCGATGATCTGATCTTTTGAGAAGCCGCGCTGGCGCATGAGCTCCCACGGATTGCCGCCGTGAGTTCTCGTTCGTGCAAGGCCTGGTGTCATCGAGATCAGCCCCATATCAGCACGACCACAAACATCATCAAGGCCTCGGTCACTTCGCCGGCCGCGCCCAGCGCATCACCGGTGATGCCACCCAGCGCACGATGGAAGATCGCCCGCATGAGGAGACTTCCCACGAGAGTCACTCCAAAAAGCACAAGCCCTCTCGAGCCGAATGCGAGCCCGGATGCCGGGACGGCCATCAGCGTCGCGCCAAGCCAAGCGCGTTTCGTCCCGTATTTGACGAAGGGCGCTGCGGTGCCTGCTTCAGATCGCGCATACGGAAGTGTCGATCCCAGGAGTACCATGGCGTATCGCCCCATGCAGGGGGCGAGAAGAAGTGTACGATTCATGGCGGCTGGAGCAAGGCTGCTTAAGAGCGCGAACTTCAGGAGGAGCAATACGACCAGACTCACCACCGCCATGGCGCCGACGTGTGGATCTTTCATGATGCGGAGTCGTTCTTCACGCGTGCGTCCTCCGTAGAGCCCGTCAACGAGATCTCCAAGACCGTCGAGATGGAGTGCGCCGGTGATCACAACCCAACTCAGCAAAACACAGGCTGCGACGACGAGCGGTGGAAACACCAGCGAGGTTAGTACATACACACCAACGAGTCCTGCGCCGATCAGCAGACCCACGAGCGGAAACCACAGCCATGAACCGCCCAGATCCGTATCTTGGATGTCTCCTCGCGGGCCGAATGGCAAGATCGTCAGACATCCGATGGCGGTCCTCAGACGACTCATGCGGTCTTTCCAGAGACCGCGGCTTCCTCAAAGGTGGCCATCTCGTTGAGCACCTTGCAGGCCGCGTCCACTAGCGACATCGCCAGCGCCCCGCCAGTGCCTTCTCCGAGCCGGAGGTCCAGATCAAGGAGTGGCTGTAGCCCGACGTGTTCGAGCATAACCCGATGGCCGGGCTCCTGAGAGCGGTGCGCCGCGATGAGATAGCCCTTGGCACGCGGCTCGAGTGCCGTGGCGATCAGGGCTGCAGCGCCTGAAATAAACCCGTCGATCACGACCGGCCGCCTGGCCGCAGCACCTCCGAGGATGACGCCGACAAGGCCAGCGATCTCAAAGCCACCGACCTTGGCCAGCACCTCAAGCGGATTCGCAGGATCTGGGTGGTTCACATTGAGCGCGCGTTGAATCACTGCCAGCTTCTTTTCATAAATGGCGTCCTCGATGCCGGTCCCGCGGCCTGTCACGAGCCTGATCGACTGTCCAGTCATAGCGGCCGCGATGGCGCTGCTCGCGGTGGTATTCCCGATGCCCATATCCCCCGTGCCCACCATGTCAGCCCCTCGTTCGATCTCGCAGGACACGATCTCTCGCCCGGCCTCAATCGCGCGATGCATTTCATCGTTCGTCATCGCCGGACCGTTCGCCAAGTTCCTCGTTCCATAACCAATCTTCTTGACAACGAGGTCTGAATGCAGGGCGAGGTCTGTCGCCACACCCATGTCGACGACCACCACCCGTGCGCCGATGTGCCTGGCGAGGACGTTGATCCCGGCTCCGCCGCGCAAGAAGTTGTAGACCATCTGTCCGGTGACCGCTTGCGGGTACGCGCTGACTCCTTCTTCCACGACGCCGTGGTCAGCGGCCATCGTGATGATCACCTTGTGTTCGACGGTAGGACTGAGCCGGCGCGTGATGCCGACGATTTGTTTGGCTAAGGTCTCCAGTCGGCCGAGGCTGCCCAGGGGTTTGGTCAGCCGGTCCAGCCGGGCCTGGGCTTGCCGCATCAGCTCTTCGTCGAGCGCGTCAATCTTCCTATCGACGGAATGCAGCTTGGCGATTGGCATCTCACCCCTTCATTGCAAGAGGAATGCCGGCCACCAGCAGAAAGACCTGGTCGGCAGCCTTTGCGACAATCTGGTTGGCCAGTCCAGCAACGTCCCGGAACCGCCGTCCTAATTCGTGCTCTGGCACAACACCCCAACCCACTTCATTCGTCACCATGAACACTGGATAGGAGACCATGCGAATCGCGCGGCATAATCGGCGGACCTGCTGCTGGATGGCTGCGTCCGAGCGGCCCTGGACTAACAGCTCGGAGACGTACATGGTCAGACAATCAACAATGACGCCTTGAACCTTTCTGTTGAGTTGGGTGAGCGTTGTGGCGGGATTTGAGGGATGTTCGATGGTTCTCCAATGCTTGGGCCGGGCTCGTCGATGGCGGGCAATCCGCTGACGCATCTCCGGGTCAGCCGCACCACAGGTTGCGATATAGGCAATGCGACCCGACAATGTCTTCGCCAGCTCAACAGCAAATCGACTTTTCCCGCTGCGGGTTCCACCTGTGATAAGAATGAAACGACCCGGTTGATCAAATGTGGGGAGGGAAGATGGCTGATGAGGACGTGCGGCGTTGTGTGAGGTGAAGCCTTGTCGCATGAAGCACCTGGGAACAAAAAACCCGCCACAACAATGGCGGGTTGCACCCAGTTCCTTCACCCACCGCCAACACAGTCGGCGGCCCGCGTAAGCTCTGCATTCGAGAGCTCAACGCGAACGATGCACAGGCAGGTCTTCTGGCTTACGGGTTAGCCTCCTCCCGCGCCTTCCCCTCCGATGGGTTTTCCATCCCCATACGGAAAGTGGCATCCTGCCGTGCACCTTCAATTGCTAAGCGCCAGGCAGGTGCGGGATTCGTCCCCGATACAGCGGCGGGACCGCCCCGGGTTCTCACCGGGTTCCCTGTTAGGCCCTTACGGGCACCAGTGCGAAATCTGCTACAGTCTATGCCGCAGTTAGAGGCTAGTCAAGCAAATTGCGACTCCTCGTTGTCTGCTGAGCAGCTCGCCACTCAAAAGCTCCAGCTCATGCCGGCCAGGATCTCATACTTCAGCTCCTCATGTTCTCCGCCGAGGTTCTGGTGGATCGGAACTGGCATGCTCCAGAAGACCGAGAGACGCTCCGTGATCTGCGCCGTCAGCCCTGGGCTGATCAACACGGTGGTGCCGCCGCTGTCCAACACATGGCGCTCATCGCGTGCATGGTCCCGCAACGCCCACTCGTTGTTGACCTCCAGCACCACGCTCACATTCGGGTACTGGCCCAGGTCGCGCAGGGCGTAACTCATCCCCAGGTTGTAGCGGAACACATCCCCGAGCTTGCGGTCCTGCGCGCCTTCGCCCTTCAGCGTGTACTGGACGCTGCTCGCCAGCGAAAGCCGGCGCCGGAAACTCCGTGACACGGCTAGGGCGAACTCGCCATCCCACGAGCCGGAGCCTGGCTGCTGCTCGGCCTCAAATTTGCTGCCGGACTGATCCCGGTCTGAGGTCTCACCGGTCGGTATCTTGACCCCGGCCAGTGCTGCAGCCTCAACCCCTTCCTTCCAGAAGCGGTACTTGCCCAGCAGCCGCAGATCGCCGATGCCGGCGGCTCGCTCGCCTCGGCCGAGCTGGTCATGGTCTTCGATTTGGATGGACGTCTTGGAGACGAGGGAAGCGATGAGGTACAGATCGAGATCGTTTGTGAGCCCATAGCCGGCGTGGAGGTGATAGATTTCCTCGTGATTCTTGCCGTGGATGTCCCGGTCCTCATCGTGCAACTCATGGGCATCGTCTGCCGGGATGGCGTTGTAGCGCCGCGCATCAAACGTGAACCCCGCAATCACACGACGTGCGCCGAGCGTCGAGGCCGTCGGGGCATTGATCAGCGGCGCGCTGGAGATCCCGTCTTCTCGGCCGTCTCCTGAGGCTGACGGCACGTAGCCGGGGTGGTGCGCAAACGCGGGCGGCATAGCAAACGTCCACAAGAGTCCAAACATGAGCACCGCAACAGAGCTTCTGAATGATGGCATGATTCCTCCGTAGATTGAGAAAACAATGATGATGGAGCTGCGCCCTCTGATGCAGCGACAGCGCCACCGATCGATCGATAAGACGGTAACGAGCTTAGCTGAGGAGTTGGATGGGCACTTTGTCGGGGACTTGAGTCGTAGCCGAGGTGGGCTCTTGCGGTTCGTGCAGAAGAAGTGCTGAAGCCTGAGGTGGTGTGACGGCGAGGACTGTTTCAGGCGAAAGGTGGGGCGCCAGTTTCTGAGCGGAGAGCGTTCCAGATTCCGGCAGATGTCCGGCACAGCGCGCGGCTGAGAGGGCGCTGACTCTCACCGTGACCGGCTCAGCCAGCTGCTCTTGCTTCAGGTGGCACGAAGCGCCGGATACGGCCTTCTGCTCTCGCTTGGGGTGACAGCAGCAATGGAGCCGGCACTGTTCCGCGGTTTTGCAGCCACAGTCGTGGTGAGCGCACGGAAAATCCGCAGCCGCGATGGTCTTGGTCTGCGGGACGAGTTGGTCGAGCGCAAAGGCTGGCAGGTTGGCGGATGCCAACAGATACCAGACCGCAAGAACACACCGGTTTATCCGCATCGCGGCGACTTTCCTGGCTGCTTCGGAGACATCTCAAATTTCGCTGCAATCGTCTCCAGCTCCCGGATTGCCCGTGAGATGGTTCGTCGGCTAACTCGCTTTCCGTCGCGGAGGTAGCCGAGCACTGTCAGAGGCAGGGTGAGCTTGTTGCCGAGCAGGTGCCGGAGTTGCTCGACGGAGGTAGGTATCCGGCCTTGCTATGCTCGTCTCGCATTTCATGCGCTGGCTCTTCAGAGTCTCGTTGAGCTCCTCAATCTGCCCGACGGTCTGCTCCAGTTCATCAATCAGCGGGTGACTCCAGCCCTCTCGGAAGGCCTGCGCCAATCCGCGAAAATACCACAGGACACCCTCTGCGCTCCCGACCGTGAACCGAGCCCACAGCGCCGGGCCCTGAATCCGAAGGTCCGTCAGAATGGACCGTGCATTATGGAGCTTGTCGGCCGCGGAGACGAGCTTGATGTCCGGGCTGGCGGTCCGCAGGTGCTCGATGTAGCGGGCCTTGCGCTCGCGCCACGGGGGCTTGGGCTGCTCGGTCGAGTCCGTGCAGGCCTCCACGATGTCGGCCACGCGCTTGCCGAAGCGTTGCTCGATTGCCTGCCGGGTGATGCCCTGGTCCTCCATGGCATCGTGCAGCAACCCGGCCATCATCTGTTCCTCATCTCCGCCGTGCTCCCCGACCAGCGCTGCGACCGCCATCAGATGCGTGAGATACGGGACCTCGGTGCCCTTGCGTGTCTGCTAATGGTGCACCTCAGCCGCAAAGCGGAACGCGTCGTCAAACTTCCGGGATAACGTAGGCATTGCCGGCCATTCAGTTTCTGCTACTGAACACGGGTTCGAGCACTTGTGGCGTGTCGTTGCTCGGTGAATTCACCAGCGCCGAGACCGGTGAGGCTTTCATTGGTGTTGCAGAATACGGCTTCAAGAGGGCGCAGGCCTGCTCGGGACTGAGGGTCTCGCTGAGCCACATCGCTTCGCGCTCGCGAGGAAGAATCACCGGCATTCGGTCATGGATAGGCGCGAGCAGCTCATTGGGGGTTGTGGTGATGATCGTGCACGACGCGATGGCGGTATTCGTCTTGGGATCCGTCCAGGTATCCCAGAGGCCCGCAAACGCGAACACCTCCCTCGATGTCAGCGTGATCCAGTGGGGGACTTTTCGGGTCTCCAGCCGCTGCCACTCATAGAACCCATCTGCTGGAATCAGACAGCGCTGCCGCTGCAGCGGCCGGCGGAACGCCGGCTTTGCTGCGAGCGTCTCCGCGCGGGCGTTGATCATCCGGTACCCGATCGTGGGATCTTTGGCCCAGGAGGGGATGAGCCCCCAACGCACTAACTGCAGTTCCCGTGGCGCCTGGTTGAGGATGGCCGGCACCTGTTGAGACGGTGCAATGTTATATCGCGGTGCCAGGTTCGCAGGAAAGAGGTCCAATTCGAACCGACCAGGAGCCTTGAGCTGTTCTGGATTCGTGAAAGAGTAGCGTCCGCACATGCTTATGCCGGTATGGAACGTCGTCTCTGTGGATGGTTATCGCTAGGCCGACTCACCGAGGACTCGCCCAGTTTCATGATACGCGCTCTTAATCAACGTAACTGCAGGGGTGACGTCCTTAGGGCTCTTCAGATGGGCCTGAACTCTGAATACATCTCCTTCCTTGACGCCTCGCATTGTACCCAGCGAATTGCCGGAAGGGATGTCGGGTAATCGTAAGAGCAGGCGTACTGCTCCCTGCTGTCCGTTCACATAGCAAATCGTCGCAGACTGCCGCTTCAATATCAGACGACCCTTGCCAATTTTGAAGACGACGTCGGGAAAATTCTCTCTGATGGCGGATTCCAGTTCTCCATAAATGGCTTGCAAAGAAGGAGGGAGTCCATGCCGGAAATCTTCGGCGGTCTGCACATCCACTGCAGATTGAACAGCTTTGGCCGCTTTGTTTTGCATCAATGGTTTGATTGAGGCAGTGGCACCGGTGGGTTTCATCTGCTCAAGAAGCAGCGTCCCATTCTCATACTTATTGAAGCGCCACAACTCGATAGGAAGATCCTTGAAATTGATCGCAGCGACTTGATAGGGCGTGAATCGCTGGGTGACGAACAGAATCCGCGACTGACTCCAGTCCACCTGGTCTTTTGTGAGCTTCTTGTCCATGACCTCGTTGTACTTCAGCACAAACTCGGCTCTGTTATTCAGCATCGTCCCAAGATAGGCATATCCCTGATCAATTACGCTGCCGCCCTCATCCCGTTTGTATTCAATGATTACAAAGCCGCTCGTCTCATCATCGAAGGCAACCGTATCCAAAGTAAAGGCTCCGACCGTGAATTCATGGGCGACTAGCTTGAGCCCAAAAATGGCTTCCAGGTTGGCCTCGACCAGGGAATGGATATCAGTTTCAAGGCGCATCGGTTGCTCTGCGATAAGGCGCAGATGTCGATTTCCGTCAATTCCATAGAGCGGCATCAACACCTCCTGAAAATACCCAGCACACCATTTGCTCAGGTCGTGCTCTCGGTTTGTTTCACCGGCTGGAATTCCCGCGTCTCGGTACCGCGTCTGCAGCGGACGCAGAAGGCCGTCTGCCATGTACCTCTGAAGTTCCGCAGTTGGTCTATGGCTCTTAGACCTTCACGGTTGCTTCCTAAGCATGTCTGCCGCCCTTTGCCTCAGCTCCGCTTAAGCGATTCGCCACGGCTGACATGACTTCTTTGAGACACCCTTCGAGGTCGCGTTCAACCTCATGCTGCCATAGTCGGTTGACGCGCCAGCCCATCCCACGAAGCCGCCTGAAGTTCCTCCGGTCGCGCTCCCGATTGCCTTGAATTTTTTGCTTCCAGAAGTCTGAAAGGGTGGCCGACCAGCGCGGGAAGCGGTAGCCATGCCAGAAATCTCCGTCAATGAAGATGGCAACCCGTGCCTCCGCAAAGACGATATCCGGTCTGCCTGGTAGGCCCTTGACATGTTTGCGGAAGCGAAAGCCTCTCTTGTGCAACCCCGACCGGATAAGCTGCTCCAATCCCGTATCCCGTCCTTTCACACGGGCCATGCAATAGCTGCGTTGTTCCCGCGTCAGGTTATCGGCCATCACTGTGTTTCACTTCCGCCGGGAGAAGAGAATTCGCTGAATGCGCGCGCATGCTTCCTTTCCCCTCCCGGCAAGTGGATTTCAGGTGGGCGATCCTGAGAGAATCCGAAATTCTGCGGCGACTGTGGACATATCGCACGGAAATCGCATCCCAAGCACTTGGTCGGGTGGGGGCGCATCGGGTACTCACCCGCCAGTATTCCCTGAACCGCCCACTCCACATTCCCCATCGCCGCTGCCACGGCTGCGTCCGTGATCGGGACGCTGACCCTGCGATTATCCTTCAGAAGGTGGACCGCACCGGTTTTGGCGTTTTCGCCGAGCGTCTGCTGGGCGGCTTTCGCGTACAGTTGGACCTGCAAGGCCAGTTCGATCCAGTCCAGTTTTTCGTTCTCGATGGGATCAGGCCCGCCCTCCATCGCTTTAAACTCGACAACTTCGGCCTCAAGAATCCGCTCCTGATCATCCCGTTTCAGCAAAAGGTCGATAGCACCCGAGATGACGCAGTCACGGGCCGCGATTTCAAAACGGGCTTCCACTTGTCGTAACCGACGGAAGTCGTCGTGATAGTCGCGGGAATAGCCTTTGACGATTTCAACGGCTTTGTCTCGAGCTCTCTCGTAAGGACCTGGATTATTGTCGGGATCGTTGCTCCGAGGGACGTGCTTCAAGTGAAATACCCGTTGGGCGATTTGCTCGGCCTCTTGTTCGGACGGCGGTCCCGCCCCATGCGCCTGATGCAGGCTTTCAACTGCGGTGTGAACCGTCTTCCCGAATCCGAACATGTCCGGTATGGGTGGACTGAAGCCATGGCGTTGTCGAAACTGGTAGTCCATCGGACAGCGGAGATAGTAGCGGATTTCCGAGAAACTGGTGGGAAGAACCGTCTCGTCGACCCTGCGTCTCGGGTGATGCTGCATCAGACCTGCAGGTAGTTGGGTCACATTATTGGATAACTCTGCGTGACTGAGCCGCCGAGCGAATTCAGAAGTGTTTCGGACACTCCTACCACCCGGCAGGTTCGCCGCGCCGGACACATACAGGTATCTCTCGGCGCGCGTAATTGCGGTGTAGAACAAACGGGCTTCCTCATCACGCGTTTTCTGATAAGCGCCTCGATTCAAGGCCGGTTGAATCACAGTCTGGGGCAACCACCCATCATACTGCCGCCTGCGGCCGGGGAACCGTTGAGATTCGACATCGACCACGAAGACCACGGGATATTCGAGACCCTTGGCCTTATGCACGGTTGAAATCGTCACGGCGTCCGGCCGTTGCAGCAAGTCATCGGTGGAGATGTCATAACCGGTCTCCGCGGCGTTGTTGAGGAAGTTCAGAATCTCCTGAAACCTCCCAGGAGAATCGACGCTCATGTAGACAGCCTCAACATCCTGAATCATACGGCTGAACAACCCGATATCCCTCATCACCTCATCCGAAAGCGGCGACCTGGCCAGGCCGAAAGCTTCAAGGAGATCATAGACCAGTTTCTGGGGGTAGACGCGTCGCCTGGCTCCACCCAGCGGAGTGTGAATGAGACGGCCCCACTCGGTGAGGAGTCGGGCCAAATTATCGAAATCGGCCGATGGATAGGTCGGCAGCACTTCATTGTTGAAGTGAGTGCGAAGCGCCTCCCGCGTCGGTGATCCGTTTCGAAGAAGTTCGAATGTACTTCTCAGAGCGCTCACTTGCGCCCGGTCGAAAGGACCTCCGCCAGCCTCGAGACTGTAATGTATATTCCGTGCCGCCAACGCTTGCGTAAAGGCGGCATGGCGCGGGGCCCCATCCTGTTCGGGTTCGCGGGTCGACCTCATCAGAATGCCGAAGTCTGCGGGAGTAAGACCCCGGACCGGTCCATCGGGCTCCTCGTAGGCCGTGCCCAGCAATGCTTCAATGCGAGAAGCGACCCAACGCGCTTCCTCAGCTCGCGTGTCGAACCACATCACTCCGAGCTCACGTGGAGAACGGTTCGCCGACGCGCGCGGATTCTTTCCGATTCGGCTGGGTCCTAGCTCGGCTGCCGCGAACGCATCGGACACCTGGACAACCGCCGATGTGCTGCGGAAGTTCTCGGAAAGCGTATGCCTCGTCGCCTGGGGATAGCGGCTCTGAAAGGAAAGGATGTGGCCGACGTCCGCGCCCCTCCAGGCGTAGATCGCCTGATCGTCATCACCGACCACGAAGAGGGTTTCAGAGTGTTCATGAAGAAGGCGGATGAGATTCTCCTGACTGGGAGAAACATCCTGGTACTCATCGACCATTAAATGTTTGAGAGGGCTGATTGCGGAAAGGGCAGCCTGATCCCCGCCCGAGAGAGCGGTCACTACGTTGCGTATCATCAGCGAGAAATCGATGAATTGATTCCGCTGGAGGGAATCCCGGAGCTGCACTAGGACGTCACCAAGCGCCCGGTCATGCGTGCCGACATCTTCGACGCGGAGGAGTTCGTCGTTGAGAGTTTTCCAGACATCCGATAGCTGGCGGATGGAATCAAAGTAGCTGTTATTTCTGGCCCGCGGCCGAAGGGCGGCGAGTCCGACCTGTCCGTAGCGGGAAATCAGGTACAGTTTGAGGCGGTTCTCGTCCAACACGTCGAATTGTCGGTAGACCGCGTCGATCTCCCCAAGAATGTGCTGACAGTAGCTGTGGATCGTTCCGATGTAGAGCGCGCCCATGACGTCGGGGCTGATGCCGACCTTCGCCAGGGACTGAGCCACCCTGCGCTTGATCGTCTCCGCCGCCTTCTCGGTGAAGGTGAATGCGACAATGCCCTCGGGCGATTCATGTTCCGCCAAGAGCCTTGCGATCCTGTAGGCAAGAGTCCGAGACTTACCCGATCCGGCGCACGCCAAGCAGAGGACTTCCTTTGCAGGGTCCGTCGCTGCAGCCCGCTGATCGTCGGTGAGTTCAGACCGGAGTACCGCATCAATGCTCATGGTACCTCCGCGAAGTCTCCTCCTGGATAGAACCACCCTTGGAAAGGAACAGCTGCACCCGGCGGGCGTGCGCCGCCACAAAGGGTGGTGGCAGAGCATTACCCACCATCAAAGCGATGGCGGACTTGTGCTGCAAGCTCGGAAATTTATAGTGACGGGGGAAGCCTTGCAGGAGGGCCGCTTCGCGCATCGTCATGGCACGGTCCTGCGTCGGATGCAGGAACCGTCCCTTCGACGGATTGAAACAACCGCTTGTGATCGTCGGCGCCTGACCGTCCCATGCCATCCTTCCGTAGACATCGTGGAAGCCGTCGCACTTCTTATGGCAGTCCAACTGCTCATCGTCGGGAAGGTCGGTCCTGCTTCCGCCGTTCTTGGGGATGCGTTTAATGAGATTAAGGATCCTCGAGCTACGCCGCTCGGGTAAATCGTGTAAGGGATCACCGCTTTTGCCTGGCCGAGGAAGAAACCCGATTGCATCCATTACTGTCTTTCGGCTCTGTAAGGGCGAGGCGAATGAGATCGGCGCACCGAGTGCAGCAAGGTAGATTAATCGCCGCCGGCGCTGTGGTACCCCATAGGCAGCTACATTGAGCACCCGATAATTTCCCTTATAGCCCAGCTCCTCCGCCCGCTTGCAGAAATCCCGAAAGCTGCGTTCTCGAGCCAAGCCGGGTACGTTCTCCATCATGATCGTTCTGGGACGCAAGCCTTCCACGAAGCGCTGGAAGTCGGTGAGGAGATCGTTTCTCGGATCGCGGACCCGTCGTGAGCCATTGAGCGTCCGCATGGTCGAGAAACCCTGGCAGGGCGGGCACCCAGCAAGGAGATCGAGCGCTCCTTTCCGTAGCCTGAGCTTCCTTTTCAGAGCAGCAACGGTAAGTTTCTGAATTTCCTTTTTCCAGACATGGACTTCGGGGTGGTTGGCGATATACGTCTCAACCGATAACGGATCATTGTCAACGGCCCCGATGACACGGAAGCCCGCCTTCTTAAGCCCTTGAGTCAACCCGCCGCATCCGCAGAACAGATCAATTGCCGTCGCGGCTTCGGTTCGGGAGCTGCGTTTCGAATTCAGCTTCCCATGACGTCGTCTCACCACGCTATTTTTCATTATCAGCGTACGCATCCTTGGCCTTCTATCTACAACTAATATTGCCGCAGGGGAAACCCGCACTCCGTGCGGTTACTTCAGTAATACTGCCGAATATAACTGTAGGCCCGGTCGAACAACTCTTGGTCGGTGTGGAGCTTGTATTTCAGCAGCGTCCTGCGGAGTTCCCGCTGCACAAGCCGTTCGCCTTGGGTCGTATGCTGCCAATCCGGGAAGCGCACCTTTTTCACGATTTCGTCGATGTCGGCCACGATGCGCTCGACGATAATGTGGGTGTTCTGATTCTTGGCTTCCTTGAAAAGTTCAGTCAGCGCTTCCTTTGCCTTGTCGCGCTCTTCTTCAGGCTCAGTCTCCTTCTCGGCTTCGACGACTTCCTTGGCCAGTTCAAGAATTTGCTTCAGGAACTCCAAGCTCGTCAGGAAGCCTTGCTCGTGGCGCTCTTTGATCTTCTCCAATCGTTCGCCGAGGGCGATGAACCTGGGATTGCCGAGATGCTTCCGCAGGCGGGCGATGAGCTTAATCTCGATCTCCTTGGCGCGCTTGGATGGTTCGGCGTCTTTCAGAATGCTCTCCAACACCTGGGTGTCGAGCACGAGCGTCTCAACATCGTCGCGCACGGATTCCAGATGAACGTTCTCGTTAATCAACTCGATCGTCTTTGCCCCAAGCGCATGCCAGAGCAACTTACCGTTTCCGCTCGGGGGCTTGACGGACTCATAGACCTGCGTGAGCCAGCGGTAATCTTTCTCGTAGGGATTCAGACACTGATCCGGTGAGAGGGCTTCCCAGATAGTGCCCAGCACAATGTATTGGGCGGCGAACTTATCGCGCGTCTCGTTGTTGGGAAGGCATTCCTGCGCGGCCATCAAGCCTTCGTAGCCGCCCACGGAGCGGTCCACGCGGGGGAAGAACGCGAGGCACTTCTGCGCTTGCACGGGCAGCGCCTTTCGCAACTCCTCAATGTTGCTCACCACCTGCTGCACCGCCTTCTCGTCAAAATCCAGCGCGCGGGCGACATCATCGAAGATACCGATGTAATCCACGATCAGGCCGTGGGTCTTTTCCTGGCCGAAGGTGCGGTTCGTCCGGCAGATGGCCTGCAGGAGGTTGTGATCCTTCATCGGCTTGTCGAGATACATCACCTGCAGGATGGGTGCATCGAAGCCGGTCAACAGCTTGGAGGTGACGATGACGAACTTCAGCGGGTCGGCCGGGTCGCGGAAGCGGTCGAGTAGTTTTTCCTCGGCATCCTTATCCCGCTCGTGCTGCTTCCAGGCGGGTGGGTCACCGGGCGCGGTGGTCATAACGATCGCGCTGGCCTCCGGATCGATCAGCTCATCCATCACCTGCTTGTAGAGCACGCAGCATTCCCGGTCGAAGACCACTACCTGCGCCTTGAAGCCGTTCGGCTCCACCTTGGTCTGGTAGTGCTGGACCATGTGCCGGACGACCGCCTGAATACGCTCCGGGTTCTTCACCAGCACGGCCATCTTGGCGGCGCGCTTGGCCAAGTCATCGCGGTCCTGCTCGCTCAGTTCGCCGGTGATCTGGGCAAAGGCCTCGTCAATGGCCGCGCGATCAATTTTCAGCCGGACTTCCGGTGCTTCAAAGTGCAGGGGCAATGTGGCCCTGTCGCGGATTGACTCCTGGAACGAATAACGGCTTAGGTAGCCCTTCTCATCCTCATCCGCTCCAAAGGCCCAGAACGTGTTCCGGTCCGCGCGATTGATGGGTGTGCCGGTCAGGCCGAAGAGAAACGCATTCGGTAAGGCCTCGCGCATCTTGCGGCCAAGATCCCCCTCCTGTGTGCGATGGGCTTCGTCCACCATGACGATGATGTTCGGGCGCTCGTTCAGTGTGCCGCCGACCTCACCGAACTTGTGGATCGTCGTGATCAGCACCTTGCGCACGTCCTGCGCGAGCAGCTCCTGCAACCCTTTGCGCGTGGCCACCCCGACCATGTTGGGCACATCCGTAGCGTTGAAGGTGGCGGTGATCTGTGTGTCGAGGTCGATGCGATCCACCACGATGATCACCGTGGGGTTGCCAAGCTTCGGGTGCAGCCGCAGCTTCTGGGCGGCGAAGACCATCAGCAGCGACTTGCCGCTGCCCTGGAAATGCCAGATGAGGCCCTTCTTCGGGTAGCCCTTCACCACGCGGTCCACAATCTTGTTGGCCGTCTCGAACTGCTGGTAGCGGCAGATGATCTTGATCCGCCGGTGCTTCTTGTCCGTGGCGAAGAGGGTGAAGTTTTGTAGGATGTCGAGCACCACTTCGGGCCGCAGCATGCTCTGCACCGCAGCCTGCACATGTCGCAGCTCGCCTTCGTCCTGGTTCTCATCGTCGCGCCACGGCCCCCACATCTCGATGGGCATGCGGATAGAGCCGTAGCGGAAGAGGCGGCCCTCCGTGGCGAACGAGAAAACGTTCGGCACGAACATCGCCGGCACATCTTTCTCATAAATCTCATTGATCTGGTAGGCGCCGTCGAACCACGTCACCGCGCTGCGTGTGGGCGTCTTAGCCTCACCGATGACTAACGGCAGGCCGTTGACCACGAAGACCACGTCGAACCGCTTCCCCGCTTGGCCGGGCTGGTAGGCCCACTGGTTAGTGACGATAAGACGGTTATTCGCCGTCTGGGCGGCATCCACGAGATGGATGGGCACATGCTCACCGTTCCTGCCGAAAGGCATTGTTTTCTCGCCGCGCAGCCAGGCCATGAAGTTCTCGTTGGCCCGCACCAGGCCATCGGCCTGCACGGAGAGGATGCAGGCGCGTAGGTTGTAGATGACTTCATCGGCGCGGTCGGGCTGAGCAGCGATCTCGGGGTTGAGGCGGATGAGCGCCTCGCGCACCCACGGCTCGACCATAACGTCTCCGGGCTGGCGCGGGAGCTGGACAGCCAGCATATAATCCCAGCGAACCGGCCGCAGGCTCGTCCTCACTGAACCGCTCGACAACGATGGTGTTTGGCGGGAGACAAACGCACCACCTGCTGCGTAGCCGTCTGGTGCTACGGCATCAAGGATCATCTGCTCGACGGTATTGGATTCGGTAAAGCTCATAGGCATTACTCCAGCAAGGCGTTGGTTAGTTCGCGTAGCACTGTCTTTTGAGATTCGAGATAGCATTTGGCATTTCTTTTCGTGGCTGCGATTTCGCTTAGTTCTCGAACAATCCGGGTCTGCTCGGCGAGCGGTGGGACCGGAACATGAACTTTCTTCAAGCTTCCTGCGCTGATGTTTGACTGACTCACCCCTGGCGTGGCGAATGCTCGAACCGCAGTCTGTCCGGCATCGCTGTTTAAGTAAAAGTTCACGAACTCCGGTAGTAGGATGGCTCGGTCGGTTTTAATCCTTACGAGATAGGAGGCGAACAGGTAGCAGCCATCCAATTGAAAGATACCAACCTTACCCACCAGATCCGCGCTGTTTGTTCGATTGAATAAAATGTCCCCGTGCTCAAGGGTGAAATTGGCCGCTTGCTCCGCTGACATGTCTGCGAACTTGAGGTCGGATGCAGTGACCAGTTCCTCATCGTAGTTCATCATCCGCAGGATCGGATACTGGCCCGTTTCGCTCAGGGCGCATGAGAGACCATATTGGCAAGTCGTGACGTCACCGAGTAGACGAACAGGAAACTTAGCCTTACCGAACAGCGTTCTCCGTTCGAAGGCCGTCTTTTTCAGCACAGTGAGCGCGTTAAATTGAGCAGTCGAAGCTTCCACTGCACTATCCACCGCCCAGAGGATTTCCGCGATCCGGCGCTGCTGGTCGATCGGCGGGAGAACGAATTCCTCCAGCTTGAGGGTTGTCCAGTTGATGGTGGGGGAAAGCGAACCGACGGAAATTTCGACCGCTCGATTCATGAAGCAGTCGCTCATCATCAGGAACGGCAGGAATTCCGGCAGCACCATGTCCGGCTTCGCCCGCACGACCATTGCGTGCGCTGAGCACATCCCGTCCATCTCCGCTACGGCCAGTTTGCGCTGGTAGGCGCGTCGGCGTCCGAAAATGAGGTCCCCTTTGCGGAAACGGAGCTTGGTGCCGATCACATCGCTGCCCTTGCCCCAGCGCCGGATATGCAAGTCCTGCGGGTCGAAATGCTCCAACCCCACGTAGATTTCTTCCCCCGCCTCGCTTGGTTCGACGCGCTCGTTGACGCTCTGGGCGAACTCGCCAAACGGAAGCCGCTTCCATTTATCCCGCTTGATCCATGCGGGCGACGCCTGTGCCGGTTTTCCACGTAACGTGCGCGTTTCCTTAAGTGTGGGGGTGTCGAGGATAGTCCTCAGAGCAGCGCGAACATCGCTTGCCGAGGAAAGCCACACGGAAAGTGAATCCGACAAAGTGCCGTTGGCAGAACTTTGAACCGATCCGTTGGAATTCAGCGCAGAGACGTAGACCGGGATATTGAGACTGCCCTCCTTGGCGCGAATTTCCTCCAGTGTCGCCATGCGAGTGAAGCCGGGTTCATTCTTGAACTGCTCGTAGGCTCTAACGATGCGCTCGATGTGGTCGTCGGTCAGAAAGCTTTGGGCGCGTTCGCGAGTGACCTCGTTCACAGCGTTGATGAAGAGAATCTTATTGCGTCGCTCCTTCGGCTTGGCGGCGCGACAGATGACAACGCAGGCCTCCATCGGCGAATTGTAGAAGAGATTCGGCCCCAGGCCGAGGACACACTCAATGACGTCGGCCTCAATGAGCTTGCGCCGCATGTCGGCTTCCTCCTGGCGGAATAGCACACCGTGCGGAAAGAGGATGGCGCAGCGGCCGGTCTTCGGCGCCAAGCTCTGGAGAATGTGCTGCCAGAACGCGTAGTCCGCCCGACCCTGTGGTGGAGTGCCGTAGAGGTTGCGCCCCCAGGGATCGGAAGCGAAGGCGTCGCGGTCCCACTGCTTGATGGAGTACGGAGGATTGGCGAGCACCACGTCGAAGCGCATGAGGCGGTCGCCCTGTACGAGTTTAGGCTCAGCAAGGGTGTCGCCGCGTTCGATGCGGAAGTCCTCAATGCCGTGGAGGAAGCAATTCATTCGGGCGATGGATGAAGTCATCAGGTTCCGCTCCTGCCCGTAGAGACGCACATTGCGCCATTCCTGCCGCCGCCGGCGCAGGTGCGTGATGCAGGAGAGCAGCATGCCACCCGAACCACAGGTGGGGTCGTAGATATTCTCGCCGGGCTGCGGCTTCAGCATCTCGGTCATCAGGTGAACGACGGTGCGATTGGTATAGAACTCGGCGGCGGTGTGGCCGGAATCGTCGGCGAACTTCTTGATCAGGTATTCGTAGCCATTGCCCAGTTCATCCTCGGGGAGATTGGCGAGCGTCAGTTCCAACGTGCTGAAGTGCTCGACCAAGTCGCGCAACATCGAATCGGAGAGGCGGTCTTTATTAGTCCACTGAGCGTCGCCGAAGATGCCGTAGAGCTTGTCGGGGTTTACGGCCTCGATGGCGCGCATGGCGTTCTGGAGGGCGCGGCCGACGTCCTTGGCCACCTTGCGCATCTCACGCCAGTGGGCCTCGGGCGGGATCTGGAAGCGGTGATTCTCCGCGTAGGCGGCGAACGCCTTGTCGCCCCCCGACTCGACGAGCGCGGTCTGTGTCTCCTCATCGAAGACGTCGCAGAGGCGCTTGTAGAAGAGCAGCGGAAAGATGAACTGCTTGTAGTCACCGGCATCGATGGTCCCGCGTAGGAGCACGGCAGCGCCCCAGAGATAGGCCTCGAGCTGCTGCTGGGAGATGCGTTCAACCACGGGCACGTTCATGCTGCAGCAGACCCTCTTTCTCGAAGAGCTCAACGAGTTTCTCTTCCGCCTCCACTGCCGCTTTAGCGCTGGTCCTCAGTCGCTTCATCGCCTCTTCAACGGAGAGCGCCTCCTGTATCCCCTGTGGCTCGACATAGCGCGCGATATTGAGGTTATAGTCATTGGCGGTGATCTCTTCGAGCGTAACAACGCGGGCAATGCCTTCCACGTCTTTGAAGTGACGATACCAGCCGTGGATGCGCTCGACATGCTCCGGCAGCAGTTCGTTTTGCGCTCGCCCCGTCTTAAACTCACGAGAAGCATTGAGGATCAACACGTTATTCTTCCGGTCCTTCGCTTTGCGTTGGCGGAACACGAGAATGCAGGCGGCGAGACCGGTGCCGTAGAAGAGGTTCGGGCCGAGACCGATGACCGCTTCGAGCAGGTCCATGCCGAGGATCTTCTGGCGGATCGCGCCTTCCGCGCCCATACGGAAGAGCGCGCCGTGCGGCAAGACCACGGCCATGCGGCCGGTTTTCGGCGCCATGGAGCGGATCATGTGCTGCACCCAAGCGTAGTCGCCGCTCTTGGCCGGCGGCATGCCGGCAAAGTTGCGGCCGTACGGGTCACTGGCCCAGACCTCCTCGCCCCATTTTTCCAGCGAGAAGGGCGGATTGGCGATGACGCAGTCGAAGGTAGCGATGCTGTCACCGGAGAAGAAAGCTGGGTTACGAAGCGTATCTCCCCGGATGATCTGAAAGTCCGCCGCACCGTGCAGAAACAGATTCATGCGGGCGATGGCGGACGTGGTGAGGTTCTTCTCCTGGCCGAAGAGCTTGCCCCAGAGCAGCCGCACATCGCCGTGGTGCTCTCGGACGTGATGAATGGCTTCCAGCAACATGCCGCCCGTGCCGCACGCGGGGTCGTAAATGGACTCGCCCTCTTGCGGATCGAGGATGTTCACCATCAACCGCACCACCGAGCGCGGCGTGTAGAACTCGCCAGCTTTCTTGTTGGTGGCATCGGCGAACTTCTTGATCAGGTATTCGTAGGACTGGCCGAGGATGTCGGTCTGCGCCGCCTGATTGCCGAGATTGATGCGCGAGAAGTGCTCGATCAGGTCGCGGAGCAGCGAATCGGAAAGGCGCTCCTTATTGGTCCACTGGGCGTCGCCGAAGATGCCGTACAGAGTCTCCGGGTTGGCCTTCTCGATGCCGCGCATGGCGGTCTGCAGCGCCTGTCCGACGTTGGTGGGTACTACCCGTACATCGCCCCAGTGGCAACCCTCCGGCACCTGAAAACGGTAGTTCTGGGGAAAGAGGGCGTATTCCTCGTCACCGCCGGATTCCTCCAGCGCGGCCTGATGCTCTTCGTCATGCACGTCGGAGATCCGCTTAAAGAAGAGCAGTGGGAAGGCGTAGGTCTTGAAGTCGGCGGCATCCACTGGACCGCGCAGAATGTTGGCGGCTTCCCAGAGATGAGATTCGAGTTGAGAAAGCTCGGTCATTTTGAACTCCGCGGGCTTATCGGGTATGTGCTTATGCGTTTTTTCGGTGCGCCGTTGGAGTTTCTTGGAATGAGTGACCTGCTTCCTCATGCCGCCAAACTTCTCCTGTGAGATCGTTTCGTGGTTCCCGATGCGATCCACCTCTCAAACTGATCCTTCCGAACACGCCACACGCCGCCCACTTTGAATGCGGGAATCTTCCCCTCTCTGGCTAACCGTGTGACGGTGAACGGGTGAAGTTTCAGGATCTTGGCGACTTCGCCTGGTGTGAAAGTCTCGATCGTTTTCATGATTGGGCACCTCCGGTGGGCAGGCTCACAGATTATAACAACGCAAACGGGAAAATGACAGCATTTTCCCGTTTGCGTTGGACTTGCGGAGGTGCGACGAACTCGGTTAGGCGCTGGTTTTTGCCCGGGCGGCCTGCGCGCTCTTACTGTCGCCTTTGAGCCAGGCTTCGTAGCGGGTCTTGGACCGCTTCGCCCACGTCTCCTGATACTGCTTGAAGAGCTCGGCATCCCCTCGCTCGACCAAAGCCGCCAGCTCGTCTCGCTTGGCATCGGCCATGTACTTCGCTGCCGGCCAGGTCTCCTTCACTCGCGCTTTCAGCGTTCCGAGTGATACCCGTCCCCGCGCCTCAGGAGCTTCTGGTGCCTTGGCGGGTGCCTCTGGGGCGCGCTCAGGCGCCGTCTCCGTTGGTTCGGCTGTCTTGACCTCAACCGGCTGCTTCCGGCCTTTCTTGGCTGCTGCCAAACCCTCACGCATGGCCCGCTTCTTTGCCAGGTGCTCCTGGTTCTTCTTGTGGAGCTCCTTCCGTTGCTCTGGTGTCATCGTATCCTCGCTGGTTGATGTCTCCGTCATGATTCCACGTCGCTGTTGGTGCCACGCCTTCGTCTCCCAGTGATTGATCGTGCCGCCGAGTCGCCTCACCTCCTTTCGCCAGGTGTCATCGTGTCCGTGTCCCGTCAAGATGTGCGCCAGCTCGTGCAGGATGAGCTTCGAGGGCCGGGTGGTACCCTGCATGTAGAGCCGCTTGGCGGAGCGCACACAGATTCAGCCCTTGTTGGGTTCCTTCGTGTGGGCATGCGCCTTGGCCCGGAAACTGGATCCGTCGCCCCGGTCGATGCAGCCGCCGACGAAGACCCCTTTGAGCTCCGGATATTGCCTAAAAGCTGGATACTCAACGCGTGGCATGTCGTGGCCTCCGTAGCCACTTCGCCCTCTTTGGCAGCCCGAACTGCCGCCGGAGGACGTCGTTAAAGCTCTGCCCGGGACCCCGCTGGCGCGAGAGCATCCGGTACACGTCGTCATCGACCCGGATGATCACCCCCTGCGGAGTCTCCTGTACGGATCTGAGCGTCCTACTCGGCATCGACGTACTCCTGGCAAATCCCCAACGCCTCGTCGTAGGACGTCGCCTTGAACACCCGCTGCGTCATCTCTTTGGCCTGGTCCGGTAGCCCGGCCTGCTCCAGCGCCTGCTTGCACCGGCCGACGACCGCGAAGATGTTGCCGTCGGTTCCGACGAGCTTCACCCGTGGTTTGTCCTGCATTGTTCCGTCTCCTGTCTGGCCTGCCTCATCAGCGGGCCGGTGGCCGCTCCGGCCCGGACCCCGGGTCGCCCCGGGGTTTCGGCTCACTTCACCAGGGCAACGGCCGCATCCCAGGCCCGCGCCTTGATCGTGGCGCCGTAGCCGAACCAGGCGCTCTCCAGGCGGCTGCTGGTCTGCTCCTGCTCTGTCTTGCCGCGGCCCGGCCGCTGGTGGTCGACGTATTCGACCACCCCGTTCAGGGCGGCCCAGGCCGTGCCACGGATCCCTGGCAGGTTGTTGCCTTGGCCGTGCTCGACCAAGTACAGCACGTCCTTCCGGACGTTCAGGAGCCGCGCGCTGGGCTGCTGTTCCTTGGTCGGGAAGACCGATGCGACGTACTGTTCCAGCTCCTTAGCTTTGAGCGTCCGGCTGGCCAGCGCCTCCGTCAGCTGCGTCAGGTCGTCGTAGAACTTGACCGCCAGCCCCAGGGCCCGCTGGGCTTCGCTGACCTTGTGCTTAATTTCTCCGCTGTGCTGAATCCGGATGCCGGACCGGAGTTCCGGTCTCCGCGAGAGCGCCGCGTTGAGCGTGTTCTGGCAGACCACCCGGATGGGTGTAAAGAACATCCGCAGGCTGCTCCAGCCGTTGTGGCTGTTGGAGAGGAGCAGGAACCGCTCGGTGCGGTCCTCCGTTCCCTGGCGCCGGATCACGATGTCCTCAGGCAGCTTCGCCAGGATCCACACCCGCTCTCCATCGCCCAAGGCCCCTGCAGTGTGGTAGATCGCCTGGCCCTGGCCGACCACCGCGTCGAAGAAACTGAACGCCTCGCGGTTCTGGATGGGCTGGTACCGTTTGCCGACTACACCGAGGACGTGGCTGGTGTCCTTGCGGACGTTGGCCACATGATCCTCAATTTCCACCGTCCTGGCGGTTTTCCAGTCCTCACCGACCTTGGTGTAGAGCGGCTGCTGGATGACGTCCCAGTCGAGCCCCGCGGCCGCGATCGCTTCGGCCGCGGTGGCCGGCGCCTCAAGCTCCGTGCCGAGTCCGTGCCAGGGCCGCTCCCCGACATAGAACATCTCCGGCCGTCCGCCGGCCTCGCTGATGTTGTGTCCCATTGCGCTGTCTCCTTCCGCTGGGCGCTACCGCGCCGCCTCGAACAACCGATTGATCTGCCGCTCAATCAGCACCACGCTGACCGCCATCGCGCGCGCCGCGGCTGCGTTGTCGTCCTTGATCGCCTGATCGAGCCACTCCTGCATCGTGCCCTTGGCCCGCTCCAGCGCCTCGGCGCTGGCCGCGTCAAGCCCGGCCTGGCCATGAAGCTGCCCCTCCGTCATCGCCATGTCCTCAGTCCTCCACCGCGTCCAGGTCCATGAGGTACCGCCTGCCGCAGGCGTACCCGATCACCACGTCCAGCTTGAGCCCGAGCCCCTCCGCCCGGTCCAGCAGCGCTTGCTGCTCGGGGGTCAACGGGAAGGTGAAGCGCGCCTTGAATTCCTCCACCGTCATCTGGTAGGCCCGCTCATCGATCTGCCGGCTCATCAGGCGACTCCCCAGAGCTGCCGCGCCTGCGGAAACCCGACCCACTTACCGTCCTTGCCCATGCCACGGCTGGCCAATTCGATCCGGACGAGCTCTGTCGGGTCTACCTTGCCGCTGGCGATCTCCAGCAGGACGTCGGTGTCGATCCCCTGGAAGATCGCGTAGCATTCAATCGCGGCGTCCTCGTTGTTCAGGAGCCGCCGCCCGATCTCGCTGATGCCCTTGTGCTGTATCATCGCGCCCTCGCCCCCTCACTCGCGTTCCTCAAGCTCGAACAGCGCCCGCTCGAGCTGGTCCTCGATCTGTTCCCGGACCCCATCCGGCCTCGAATCCGGATCCACCGCCGCCCCGATCTGCTCGATGAGCCACCGCAGCTCCCGGGCTGTCAGCACCACCTGGATCGTCCGTTCGTCTCCCATCGCCCACCTCCGCGTTGCTGTGCCGTCCTGTCCCATCGTGCAGGACAGAGGAGGCCGGAACCGGCCGCAGGAGTCAAGGCAGAAAGGAGCGGTGCTCATCGCGTTCTCCCCCACGAGACCTTGCCGCTAGCCCGTAAGCTCAGGTGGGCCCCCTCGCAGAGGATCAGATGATCCATGAGCTCGATGCCTAGCAGCTTCCCGGCCTCGATCAGCCGCCTTGTAAGGTCCACGTCGTGCTCTGACGGATCCAGCTCGCCGCTGGGATGGTTGTGTGCCAGGATCACCGCGCTGGCGTTCGCCAGGATCGCCGGCTTGAAGACCTCGCGGGGATGCACGAGCGACGCGCTGACGGTGCCAATGGAAACCGTGTTGAGGCCGATGACCTTGTGGCGCGCATCGAGCAGGACGACCACGCAGTGCTCCCGATCCGCGCCCTTCAGGTACGCAGCGACCACCGCTGCCGCATCCTCGGCGCTGGCCACCGGGCGCCGCGCTGCCTTCAGCGCGCCCTCCCGCACCAGTTGCACCTTCCAGATAGGCACGCCCACCTCGCTCATCGCTGTGCCTCGGGTGTGATCTTGATGTCGTCGATGGTCACTGCGAACGACCGCTGATTCATCCACGCGCCGTTGCTGGTCGCCGCCCAGCCGGTCGCGTCGTTGTAGGCGGTCACTTTCCTTACGCCCACGAACGTCTCCAGGTAGGCCCGGCCCTCCCGGATGGCTCGGCGGACCTCCTCGAGCTGCTGCCTCGTCGTGCTCATCCTCGCCTCCCGCTGTTGCGTCCGCTGTCCCGTTCCCATCGTGCGGGTGGGAGGAGGCCAGAATCGGTCGGAGAGAGCAAGGCAAATCGGACGAAAAAACGACCCCCGGCGGTGAGTCTCCGGGGGTCGTGGCGCAGCCATGCCCACCGAGGAGCACTGGCCGCCGGCGTCAGGACGCTGGCGGCTTTACCTCCACCACCGGCTTGACCTTGTTGAGCTCGACGTTGACGGCGCCGAAGAACCCGGCCAGCCCGACCAGCGCCAGGGCGTAGTTGGCGTGCCCGGCCAGCCACTCCTGGAAGCCGGGAATGGTTGGCGCTGCGGCGAGTGTGGCCAGCCCGAACGAGACGGCGATCTTCCACGCGCGCTGCGCGCCGGTATCCTGTTTACCGAGCAGCGTGAAGAGTCCGGTGGAGAAGTTCGAGAGCGTCTGCATCAGCCCTTCTAAAACCGGCACTCGGTCGCCCAAAGCGCCGGTAAACGGCCGCGCGCTCGGCGGTAGCCCCTGGCGGATCCGCGCCCCGCGCCGTTCCGTATACCAGGCGCCCAGGATGGCCGCGACGAGCGGATAGGCCACATTGCCGTAGGGAAGACTCTTGATCGGCTCCGCGTCCTGCTTCGCTTGATCCATGGGGCTGATCTCGTGCTCCTGGAGCGGAGTCTCCTTTCCCGTCTTGTAGTTCTCGACCGGCTTACATCCGGCCACCACCAACAGCAGCGTGCAGGCCGCCACCAACCCATACCGTTTCATCGTGCACCCCCTTGTTGTGCCGCCTACCGATTCAGATACGCCACCAGCAATCCCACCAACAGCGAGCTCATGACGGTGATCACGATGGAGACCGCCCAGCTCGGCCGGCCGGAGATCCGCTTCCACACCTCGTGACGGAATTCGTCGAAGCGCTTGATGAGATCGGCGGTGCTCGTCGCAATCGCTACAAGCTGCTCCTTGATCCCCGGATCCCCGTTGCCGTACAAGGTCCGCTCGATACGACCCGTCGCTTCCTCGAGATGTTCAATCCGCTGCTCAAGGTCGCGCATGTGATCGCTTCGCTTTGTACCGATCGATCGTGAAGGCGACCAGGAAGCCGTGCAGGCCGAACACCACCGTTTCCGTCCACTTGTGGGTCCACCAGTCAACGCCGGCGGAGAGCGCCAAGAGTCCGGCGAGTGTCATGGCCGTCAGCACCGGCCACCACAGCCGCCGCCAGCGGAACGACAAGATCAGCGGCGTCGCTCCGTAGCAGGCCCCGACAGCTGCGATGATTGCCCAAGACTGCCGATCCGGCGAGTACGGCAGGCTGAACGCCATCGTCGTGGCCGCCGCATAGCTCACGCAGCGCCTCCGCTCGATGCCATACGCCATCGCCAGCAGCCCACCCGTCACCGGCAGCGCGTAGCGCCGGATCCACTTGAAGGACCAGCCGCCCAGCGCGCCGAGGAACGCCGCCAGTGGCGGAAACGTCCAGTGCAGATCGCGCAGCTTGTTCTGGCTCATGTGATGTCCATGACGGGCGTGTTGGCGACCGCGTCATCCTGCGCCTGCTTGATGCGCTGTTGCAGCTCGTCGAGCCCTACCTCGTTCTTCAGCATGTTGATCAGCCAGCGCCGGATGAACTGCGCTTTGGTTTCCGGATTCGGGATGGTCTTGGTCGGATCCACCGGGTCCTGGATCGTCTCCCGATAGCCCTGCCGCCGTGCCACGGCCTCCGCCAGCCGTGTGAGCTGCGCGTCATTGACGGTCAACACGATCTGCGCCATGCGTCCTCCTTTAGGTGTCGCGGTACTCGATGACGATCAGAACGGCCTTCGACTGCTGGCCGATTTGCGTGGCGTTGCCCGGAGCCGCGTAGATGCCGGCGTTGCCGGCGATGCCTTGGACCTTGAACGTAATCGAGGAGGTTGTCCCCGGCGAATCCCGGTAGACCAGGCAGCAGGGCGCCATGGACGACCGGCCCTCAGCACCCCCTTCGTCATAGACCTTCTTATCCAGCTCGCTGCCGTCGCGCAGCAGCCGGAAGCCATGCTCACCGCTCGAGCCGCAGCCCGCACCCTGGCACGCCGTGCCGATCGTGGCGATGACGAAGAATTTGCTCGTGCTGGCTTGCGGCGTGACCCCCAGCGAGAGGCCCCCGATGTCCGTCCAGCCAGTCCCGATGTTCGTGGGACTTGAGGTCTCCGCCTGGTAAATGTTGACGATCTTGAGCACCGCCGCCGCGATCTTACTGAGCGTCACGACGCTGTCTTTGAGGGTGCCGTCATCGTTGAGCGACTGGGCGAGCCGCGTTTTTACGTCCGCGGCCGTGCCGCGCGGGTTCGTCCCCAGCTCCGTCTCAATCGCGGTGATCTCGGCGTTCGGATCGTTCTGGTGCGCCGCCAGGACGTCATCGACGCCATCGACGAGCGTCGTGAAGGTCTTGATGGCGCTGGGATAGGAGGCCGGCATGCGCTACCTCGCCGCTTCGAGCTGTTCCACTTGAAACTCCAACAGGCCGACGGACTCAGCGATGGACGGCGCCTCTTGGCTCAGGTCCATGTCCGTCAGCACACCGTTGTCATCCAGCGTGTAGGTTGCCACCCCGAGCTGATAGCCGAACTCGCCGCCGTACTTCTTGCCCGCCGCCCCGTATTTGAACGTCCCGTACTTGTTGACGAAGACTCCTGATGTGACAGCGATCTGCCCGATGGGCGTGGTCAACTCCAACCGGTTGCGACGCAGCGCCACCGACAGCGTCGAGCGGCGCACCGGAATCGCCTTCTCGGTGAGCAGCGCGTTGAGGTAGCTGTTGCCGGTCGGATTGGTCGTAATCGACGGGTTCGTGATGATCTCTTCGCGCAACCCCCATGAGCTCTGCGAGCCGGTATCCTCCCGGGTCGTGCTGAAGGCCGGCGTGCCGCCGCCTTTGAGATAGAGCCGGTTCTTGACCCGGCTGTAATCGATGAAATCCTCGAAGCGCACGACGTCGTGCCCTGGGATGAAGCGATGCTTGATCGTGCTGCTCTGTGCCCTGAAGAAGAACTTGCGGTCGGTGCCCACGCCCCATTCGCGCGTCCCGACGATGGTTGCGATGGTTTTGAGGGCGTTGTCCGCGTAAGTGTCGAACTTCAAGCTCTCGCCCGCCTGCAGGCTCACACCGGTCGCATCGATCAGGGTCGTGTCGTAGAGAATCTTCGAGTTGGGTGCGACGATGGTCTGGAGGATGTCCCGCACGATCGTCTCCAGGCTCTCCTGACTGTTGTAGGTCTTGCTCACCCGGATCCAGCCGAGTTGTGCGCCGTAGCCCGCGCAGATGACGTCGATGCTCTCCGGGTCGTCCAGGCTCGGCGCGATTTGCTGGATGAGGCCGCGGTACCAGAGGTCATAATTCCCAGTGGCGCGATTGGAGATGAGCAGCTGGACGTCATAGGTGCCGTCGATGTCGCCCTTCGCGTCATAGGGTCGCGACAGCTTGAAGCGCAGCGTCCCGCAGCCGCCGATCCGCCGGTACTCCCACCGAATGCTTGAGGCCTCGTTGTCCGGCTCGAAGATGTCCACCAGCGTGAAGGCCTTGTTGCGCAGCTCGATCCGCCACTGGAAGACGTCGTTGGTGATCTCAAACGGGATGATCGCGTCGCGGAAAACCGTCGGCATCAGGTGATCTTGCTCACGTTCTCCACACGAATGATGACTTCATGGTTGTTCTTCTTCGCGTCGCTCGACCAGCCGAGCTCGAACAGGGCCACGTGCTCCTCGTAGCTCAGCGTCGCATCGATGATCGGGTTGTCGGCCGGCTCCATCGTCCAGGTCAGGTTGCCGCTGCTATCGACCGCGACGCCGTTTGCGTTCAACACGTTTTGCTGGTTACGGCTGTTGATGATCGAGCCGTCCGCCCTGTTGTAGAGCGTGAGCTTCAGTGAGGAGAGCGCCCCGCCTCCGATCGCCGCGCCGGTTTCATCCTTCAGCGCGGCCGTGTAGCGCCGCGTCGTCTTTTCCCGCATGTTGAAGATCGCCGCCATCGTCCGCTCCTGTCAGGCCACGCTTTCGCTGCCCGGCGTCGGATCCGCCAGCGCTTCGCCGGCCAGCATCGGCCCGCTCATGGCTTCGCTCGCCAGGGTCCCGCCGGCCATCGCCACGTCGCTGAGCCGGAGGAAGATGCTCACTCCGCGCGCCTCCCACGGCATCTCACGGTCACCCAGCATCGAGCCGTCTGCGCTGAGGGGGATGAGGTGGTTCCCAACCACGACGGCCAGGACTTCGACCAGCAGGATGCGTCCACCGAGCACCACGGCCAGCGCTTCCCACGGTGGCTGCGCGTCCTGCGCGAGCGCCGCCAGCGCTTCAACCAAGATGACCCCATCGGACGCGGTCGTCCCGAGCGCGTCCCACGGCACGAGTCGATCTCCGCCCAGAACTCCCAGCATCTCCCATGGCATCAGCCGGTCGCTGACTCCGGCTCCCAAACTCTCCCAGGGCGCGAGGCGATCCACTGTCCCGAGGCCCAATGCCTCGAAAAGGGGCACGTGACCTGCCGCTGCCACCGCCAGCAATTCCCAGCGCAGCTGCCGGTCATTGGCCGAGATGCCCAAGGCCTCAAGTGGCATCCGTCGATCGACGAACCCGACCCCTGAGCTTTCCCACGGCTCGACATGGTCGGCCGTTCCGAGGCCTAATGCCTCCCAGAGTGCGCGCCGATCACCGAGCGCGGGGCTGAGCGCCTCCCACGGCATGATCGCGTCCTCGAACACCGCCGGGCTCGTCGCGTCCCATGGCACAAGGTGCTCGCCGAGTTGTTCGCTCAGCGATTCCCAGCCAATCAGCCGATCCAGCCGCATGGGGCTCATACTCTCAAACGGCACGAGGCTATCTCTCACAGCCATCCCCAGCGCTTCCCAAGGGATCAGCCGGTCGCTGATCACGATCCCCAACGCCTCGAAGGGAATCGCCGCGTCCCGCAGGAGTCTAGCGAGCGTTTCCCCGGAGATGACGCCGTCCGTCCTGACCGCTCCGAGCGTTTCCCAGGGGATCGCGCGGTCCTGCGTCGCAAAGCCGACCGCCTCGACGGGGATCAGGCGATCCGGAGCAACCGCGCCGAGCCCCTCCCATGGCAGCGGGTGATCTGTCAGGATCCCGCCCGGCCACTCCACCGGCGTCTCATCGTCCCGCAGTCGTGGCGCCATTGATTCGAACGATAGGACGCGATCCACGCCGAGTGGCGTTTCGGCCTCCACGAGGACGATGCGGTCGCCCACCGGGCCTCCGAGCGCCTCGAACGGCAGCACGCAATCTTGGCTCACCGGCTGGCCGGCGATGCTCTGGTGATGGGCTTGGTAGCGAACGATGCTCATGCGTCAATCAATCGAGAGCAGCTTCCACGGAAAGGCCCGCCCGGTCCCCGCCGTCTGCTTCAGGGTGCATTCGATCTCGACATCCGCCGGCACCGGGACCGAATACTTCTGCGGCTCCGCCTGGACATGCTGGAAGAGCGCGTAGTAGGCCACCTGCTGCGTCCCTCCGCTGAGCACCTTGGTCTTGATCCGCAGCTCGAGGATGTCGTCGTTTTGCATCGCCGCGGCATCCACGACGAGCACGTAGGTCTTGCCGGCCGTGCTGACCGCGAGCGAGTGCTCCGTTCCGACCGTTGCCGTTTGCGTGCCGGAAGCCACCACTGCTAGGGCCATCGTTGCTCCTTCTCAGTTCAGCCAAACCCGTACAGCGCCACCCGGATGATCCGGTCGCTGGCATCCGTCGAGGTCGACTGCGCTCGGCAGACGATCCGGGTGCCCGCCGGGATGTGGCACGGCAGGCAGAGGTACTGCTGGTGCTCCGGCTCGTCCCCGTTGTCGGAGGTGCTCGGGATGTTGGGAATCAGCACCTTCTCCTGGCCGCTCGCCCCAATGCCGAGGTCGACGAGCCAGCCGTTGTCCTGCAGTTGCGCGCCGTCGTGCGGGCTGATGAAGGCGATGAGGTAGCGGATCGGACGCGTCGTCACGCCGCTGACACCCCCCGTAATTTGGGTCCAGGCCCCCTTCGTGTTCGCCGTCCCACCAGGATCGACTGATGTCGCCGAAGTCGAGCCCACGAAGACCCCATAGACCTCTCCCCGCTGCAGGCCATACGGCGGCAGGAAGCCGCGCGCGAAGAGCGTGGCCCCGACGTCGATCACCCGCACCGTCGAGTCCGCCTGCAATCTCGCCGACAACCGGGTCCCGGCTGGAATGGCCACCGGCACCATCAGCCGGCCGACGAACTTGTTCGTCTCCGTTCGGATATAGAGATCCGGCAGCAGCACGCGCTCCGAGCCCGAAGCCCCAATGCCGATGTCGACGAGGCCGTTGAAGCTCGCATCCGGGTCGTTGAAGACGAGCAGCATCGCATGCGCGTCGAACGCGGTTGCTGCCAGCAGCTGGGCCCAGGCCCCCTTCGTGTTGTTCGCGGAGCCGCCCGAGAGGGCGACGAGATCGGTCGAGTCTGCCAGCCCGGCAGCTTCCGCTTTTGTGCCGTGATCGAAGCCCAGCGCCCAGGAGCCCATCTATGCCCAGAGGTAGAGGATGACGTTGACGTTCCGGTACGTGGCACTCGATAGTGTCGACTGCGCCCGGGCGGCGATGCGCGTCCCGGCCGGCAGGGTCAGGGGAAACGGCCCGATGAACTGCGACCGCATGGCGTTGGTCGCCGCCGTTCCGAAGAACAAATTCGGCACGACGACACGCTCGGAGCCCGACGCTCCGACCCCGAGGTCCAGGTACCAGCGACCCTCGCTGCTCGGTGTCGTCGGGAAGTAGACGGCCAGCATCGCGAGCTGGCAGGGGTACGTCGTGCCGGCCGCCAACTGAGCCCAGCTCCCCTTGGTGTTGACCGAGCCGCCCGGATCCACCCCAGTGCCGGCCGTCGAGCCCGCCACGAAGCCGTAGGTGTCGATCCGCGAGGCCGGAAATGGTGCTAGCAAATGTGCCGCGCTGACGAGGAGGAGGTTCGCGTCGATGGAGTTGCCGCCGGCACTCGACTGCGACCGGGCCGCCAGCCGGGTCCCCGCCGGGATGCTGATCGGCAGGAACGTCCGCATCGGCAGGCCCCGGCTGAAGTTGTTGACGTGCGCGAACAGGTCGGAGATGAGCACCCGCTCGCTCCCTGAGGCACCCACCCCGAGATCCACGCTGTAGCGAGCCCCCGTCTGAACGAGGCTCGGCGCCCACAGGATCCCGGCGGCGTCGAAGGACGTCGATTGGCTCAGCTGCTCCCATGCGCCCTTGACGTGCGCCGTCCCGGACGGCTGGATGTTGTTGCCGCTGGAGTCCGACGTCTGCGTTCCGACGTCCGCGAACCGCTGTCCGATATCCGCAATCCCGACCGGCCAGTCGCCCATCTCATGTCTGCCCGCCGAAGAGATCATCGAGCGTCTGCCGCAGCGCGATCCGCTCCGCCGGCGTGAGCTTTGCCAGCATCGCGGCCACCGCGGAGTCCCCGATCAGCATCTCAACCCGCGTGGCGGCCGGCGCCTTTGCAACGAGCGCCTTCGCGGTCGGATCCCAGTCCTGCGCGCTGAAGTCAGGCGCTGCGGCGAGCGCCACCTTCTCAAGCCCTGGATCGAGGGGATCCGCGACCACCGTCCCGGTGCTGACCAGCCGCCCCGTCGCCTTCTCGTAGATCGCAAACCACGACATCGCGTCAGACCGTATTGCCGGTCAGCCGCAGCGTATAGGTGCTATCCTGCGGGCTGTCGCCGGCCGCCAGGCTCAACTCGAGCCAGACCCCGATCGTCTCGCCGGCCGCCAGCGTGTTGGTCGGCACGGCCTTGGTCGCGCTGTCGAAGGTGATTCCGGATGGGGCGACTTGCCGGTTGTTGCCAGCACCATTGCCGCCGGTATCGCCCTTGCTCGCCGGCAGTCCGAAGGCGATCTTGCCGGTCGGATCCGCCTGCTCGACCACCTGCGCCGTCGTGAGGCTCAAGGTCGCGTGCGTATTCTTGAAGAACAGCTTGTCGTAGTACTTCCGCGTGCCGCTCGTCGGCGCCACCGCGTTGTAGAACGGCCGGCGGATCTCGGTGATCTCGGCCGGACTCTTGTCGAAGACGCAGCCCTGGCTGATCCGGAAGGTCGACGTCGCATCCGGGTTCGTGCCCCAGCTCACACCGAGGGTCGCGACCTTCGTCGCGCCCACGTAGCCGATGATCTCCCGGATCTGGTTCGCCCCGGTGCCGCCGGTCAGCCGGATCACCATCCCCTTGTAGTAGTCGTCGGTGGCATTGGCGCCGCTATCGAGCGTGATCGTGTTGGCGCCGCTGGCTTGCGCCGTGCCCGTGCGCTCCGCCGTGGCCGCCTCGATGGCCACATCGCCGGTCGTGGTCGCGGACTTGACGGCTTTCAAGATGCGCTCCCAGCTCGTGTTGGTGGTCATGGCGACCGGGGTCGTCCCGCTCAGCGTCTTGACCTCGCTGATGATCGCTCCGCCGGCGTCGCGCCCGCTGATCGTTACGGTCTGCGTGGTGTCGCCGGCTGCGCTCGAGACAATCTGCAGGTTGCCGGTGGGGTTGATATCCTTGAACTCCACCTTCTTGCTCGTGGCGATCGCGCCGCCGATGTTCTGCGTCGTGTCGTCATCCGGCATCGTCGCTGAGCCGTAGAGTTTCAGATCGCCTGGACTGATGGACATGGCCGTGCCTCCCTCCTGCTGCTAGACATACCGATCCCGCCACTCGGTGACGACCGCGACGGTCACACCACCTGTGTATTTCAGGGAGTTGACCCCAACGGCCAACTCCCAGAACTCGCCCTGCCAGTTCGTCAAATCCTCGACGCCCGCGTTCTGGATCGAGCGCGCCTGCATGTCGATGATCAGGGTGTTGGCGTTCTTGAGCGTCCCCGTGAAGACCAGCGCTTTGCTGAGCGTCAGATTCTCGATCTTGAGGTTGTTGACGATGTCCGCGCCGGAGTTGTTGGTGATGCGGATCGTCGGCCGCGTGCGGATGCTGCCGCCGGGTGTCACCGTCCACTGGGTCGGTGAGACGGTGACGTTCTGGCTGTTTGAGTTCAGTGCAACGGACTGCAGGAACGGCAGCTCGCCGATGAAGGCCAGGTCGTACTTCGCGGCGAGCATCCCGGAGCCCGCCACAAAGTCATCCGCGTAGCTCGTCAGTTGGCAGTCGATGAAGCGATCATCGAAGAGGGTGAGCTTGTCCCTTGTCTTGAAGAGCGCGGCTTTCAGGGCGTCGAACTCCATCCGCAGCAGCGTATTGGAACTCTTGAAGATTCGGCCGGAGAGTGTGACCTCCAGCGGCCCCAATAGCGCGATGTCCGCCCGCACGCCGTCGCGGCGGGGAATAAGGATCTGCTTCACGCGCGGCCGCTGGCGGATGGCGTACTTCTCGGTCGTGGTCCCGAAGTCGTAGGCTCCGAACCTCACCGAGACGGCCATCAGCGCTGCACCCCCGCCGGCATCATCTGCCGGATATCGATAATCCGGCCGATCTTCCGGGCGAGCTCATGCGCGAACTGATCGATGTTCTCCGCGGTGTTGATCAAGGCCTTATCGACCTGCACGGTGACATTGACGATCGTCTCGCCAAAGCCGCCGGCCCGATCGAGCGGGACCACCGCCTCCGGGCCCGCTTCCCCGATGAGCGCCAGCGTCGGCTCCGTAATGATGCCCCCGTGCTGCATCTTCGGGATGGTGCCGCCGGCCGCGCCGGCGAACGCGTTCACCGCGCCCGCTGTCACGCCGAGCGCCCCGCCGATGGCGATGGGCGCCTGGATGGCCGCCGCCCCGAGGGTGGCGATCGTGGCCAGCACCGCCGCGGGCAGCCACGCGTTGGCGATGGCGCCCGCCGTGGTCGCAATGAACGCGCTGAAGATCAACGAGAAGGCCTTGGCGACCAAGAGCTGCGCCACGTACTCGGCGACGAACTCCACGATCGCGCGGATGATCAGCTTGCCGAACTCCTTGAAGGCTTCGCCAGCGCTCTTGGTGCCCAGGATGATGTCGCTGATCGCCGTGCCGAGCCCATCCGCGATCGTTTTCGCCGAAACCTGGACGAAGTTCGAGACGAAGTTGCGCATGCTCCCGAAGCCTTCGCCCCATTTCTGCTTCAGGCTCTCGAGGAAACTGATGAGCCCGTCGCCGAACCCCTGCACCGTCTGGTGCATCGCGTCGAACTGCACCTGCATGTCCTGCGCCATTTGCGCGAAGGCCGCCTGCCAGACGATCTGCGCCTCCTGCGCTTGGCCGGTGATGCCCTCGAGCAGCTGGGGTGGCAAGCCCCCGCCGCCACCTCCGGCGCCCTCACCGCCTGCAGCGCCGCCTGTACTGCCCGCTGCGCCCCCGAAGAGTCCCATGCCCTGCAGGCTCTCGGTCAGCGGTTGGAAGAAGGCCTTGGCGTCCTCCCCGACGTTCGAGAGTGAGTTCTTGAGGTTGTCGATCGAGTCGTTGGCGAGCCCGTCCACGGTCTGCCGTAGCTGATCCACCTTGTTCGCCAGGAACTCGAAGCCGCCTCCGATGAGCGGCAGCTTCGCCAGCAGCTCCAAGAGCCGCTCCAGGGCCGTGATGACGAAGGTGATCGCAGCCAGAAATGCCGACGTCAGGGCGTCCGCCACGAGGGTCAGGACGTCGTCGAAGTTCACGAAGGCGAACCACAGCGCGACGATCGCCGCGGTCAGCGCCAAGACTTCGGCGGCGAGGACCGCCAGATCCGCCAGCAACGGCAGGATGATGATGGTGAGCGCCTGGAACGCCTTGACCAGTTGCGGCCAGAATGTGAGGATCGGCGCTAAGGCCAGCGCGACCAGTCCGATGCCGCCGGCGAGCTGCACCATCGCGGCCGTCAGCTTCGGGTGCGCTTTGGCGAAGTCGTCCGCGCCCCGGGTGGCGCTGGCGAGCTGCTTGACCAGATCCGTCAGCCCGGGCAGGAGCACGTTGCCGATTGTCTCGGCAAGGTCATTGACCGCGTTCTTGAACTGCGCGAGCCGCCCCTCGAAGGTCGCGGCCTGCGCTTCCGCGGTCCCGAAGAGCGTCAGGCCCTTCGCCATGATGGCCTGGAACCGCTCCTGCTGGGTCGCGTTCGCGTCGAACTGCACGCCGAAACGCGCCAGGCTGTCGACTGAGCCGTCGATCGCCAGCGCCACGCGCCGCGCCGCGGAGTCGAGGTCCACGCCCAGCGCCGCCGCAAAGCCGACCGTCGCCTTCGTCGCTTCCTGCAGGGCGGGGCCGGAGAGGTGGCCGAAGTTGACGAGGAGCGCTTGCATGCGGGTGATCGCGTCATCGCTGAAGGCGGTCGTGCGCTGCAGGCTCGCGGCGAAGGCGAGCTGACTTTGGAGTGCGGCCTCCGTGAAGGTGTTGGTGTTGCGCATGGCGGCCGCCAGCGACTCGGTCGCTTGCTGCTGGTCGGCCGCGGCCTTGACCGTAAGCGCGATGGCGCCGGTGATGGCCGTTCCGGCGATGGCCAGGCCCTTGCCGATGTCTTTCAGGGATTTGTTGAGCGCGTCGCTCTCCTTCTTGATGCCCGCAAGCACCTGCGACGCCGCGTCAACGCCCTCAATGACGACTTGAATCCGATCCGCCATGCCTTACCCCAGGCTGGTGAAGTCGATCACCGGCCACGCCTTGTTCTGCTTCGCCTTGTTGATCATCCGACTGCGCCGCGCGTTGCCCTCCTCGAGCAGCGCTGCGACCTGCGGGATCGTGAGCTCGCCCACCTCGGCATAGCTCACCCCAAGCCGCATCAGGTCGAGCCAGAGCCCGGCCCAGTTGAAGGCGCGGCCGCTCCGCTGACCGCCGTCGCTTTTGGGGCGAGCCCGGAAATCGTCATGATGTGCTCCAGCGCCATCCGCAGCTGCGGCGTGTCCGTGAGCTCGAAGAGATCCGCCACCCCCTCCGGGGTCAGCTCCTTCGCCGCCGGATCCCGCCGAATCGACAGCCAGAGGATGAAGCACAGCACCTCGATATCCTGCAGCTTCTCCCGCGTCTGGGCGCTGTCCCATTGACTGGTTGGGCCCAGCTTCGCCTGCAGCTTGGCGAGGTCCGAGAGTTTCAGCGGGAAGAGCTTGAAGACGCGCCCGTCTTGCGTCTTAAGCTCGCCCTGCGCCTCTCCCAACATGACCTGCAGCGTGCTCATCGCGTCCGACCCTCCGTCGCCGGGACTTCCGCCGGGAACAGCTCATCGTATTTCTGGAAGTCGTTGCCGAAGTAGCGCGAGAACTGCGCCGCCTTGCGCGGCTGCTCCTGCGTGCCCAGCACGTAGAACAGCACGGGCTTGCGGCCGCGGATCAAACTGAACGAGAAGTCGCACTCGATCAGCTGCGGCATGACCTTCCCGTTGAGCCGGATCACGGTGTGCTCGAAGCTTCCATCCGTCTCGATCTCCACCTTCATCCTGCACCTGCCTCCGGTTGCGACCGCGCCCTTAGATCGGGCTGGCGATCAGGTTGGTGAGCGTGAGTTTCAGTTCGTTGTTGGTGGCGTCGCGGAAGGCGCGGAACTGGATCTCGACCGTGATGCGCCCCTCGTCATCGACCGAGACCGGGTAGTCCATGATCTGCGAGACGTTGCACTCGAGCAGAAAGGTGTACTTCTGCGTGAGCACTCCGATGCTCGGCCCGGTGAAGGTGACCTTGAGAATGCGGTTGGCGCCGTTGCGGAAGTCGGTGTACTGGCTGGTGCTGTCGAACTCCGCCATGAAGCTGCCGGTCACCTCGATCTTGCCGGAGCGCAGCGGCTCGCTCCGCAGCCGGCTGCCGATAAAGCGCCGGTCCGCGTCGAGCTTGTTGTCCAGCTTGATGCTGAACTGCTGGACGTTGAGCTGCACCGCGTTCCAGAGCAGCACCGCCTGCGGCGCCGAGAAGCGGTTGACGCTGGTGAAGGTCGGGCTCGTCGCCGAGGCGGTGGCGACGTCCTCGCCGAGGAGGTCCGCCACGATGCGGAGCAGCTCCGTGGGTCCGCCGACCGAGAACTCCATGCTGGTGACCTTGCAACCCTCGTACACGAAGGCCGTCACGTCCCGGTTGACCTCGATCGTCATGCCGGCCGGCAGCGCGTCGGCGATCGTGAAGATGTGCTGCCAGACCGTCGGATCCGTCCCGGGATTCGGCTGGCTGCTCGCTACCGAGCCGAAGGCGTGCTTGAAGAGCTTCTCGGCGCCGTCATACGGCACCTCGAGAGTCAGCGAACCTTCGACCGAGACCGGCCCCTGCTGCACCTCGATGTCGCCACGCACGCCGATATCCTTGACCCCCTGCACGAGGATCTTCTCCTCCTTGACCGCGAGCCCGTCGCCGCCGGTCACCAGCTCGAGGAACTTCGTGCGGGCGACCGGGGTGCCCCAGACCGACTCATCCCCGACGCCGATGTAGCTTTTATGCCCGAGTCCAATCGCCATCGTGCGTTACCTCCTGGTGATGGCGACCACGTCAAAGGTGATCGCCGTCGCAAACAACCACACGTTCAAGCTCCCGGCCAGCTCATCCTCGAGCGGTTCCCACTCGATGCTCGAGGGCAGGCTGCGGATGATCTGCCCGTTCGGCAGCGCGAGCGCGTTGAGATCCATGTTGTCGATCAGCAGCTCCGCGATCTTCAGCGTCTCCGCCACCTTGCGGTCGATCACCTGTTCCGTCGTGGCGAACTGCCGGAGGTAGACCAGCCGGTGCTTGTAGACGACCTCGTACTCCTGGCCCATCGCGCGGAAACTCATCTCGTTCGTCGGGCTCGGCTTGACGAAGAGGGCCGGCAGCTCCACCGTCAGGCTGTCCTTGCCCGCGTAGAAGCCCAGGTCGCCCTTGGCGATCGTCACCAGGCCGAGCCCGGCCGGTGGGGATGGGCTGAGGTTCGCATCGATCAGGCTGATGAGCCGATCCAGAATCTCGTTGGTGTGCAGCCGCTGCGCCATCAGGGGGCCTGCAAGCTCGCCTTGACCTCGCGGCCGAAGAGTGCGCGCAGCCGCGGCCGGTTACTCTGCAACGCCCGCTCCATGTAGTGCTTGCCCCTGACAGTGATGCTCTTGGTGAGCGCAAAGAGCGGCCGGATCCCGCCTCCGTGCCGCTGCATGATGAGCAGCGACCCGCTGCGGCTCCGGATGATAAAGGTGTTCGCAAATGTCCGCGGTCCGCCCCGCACGCGGCCGGTCGGCGTCTTGGCCGCTTCAAGCGGTACGGCCAGGTACTGCGCATGGACCGGCTTGATCTCGCCGCCGAGCTCCTGGATCCGGGCGTAGATGACGTCGCTGCCGATGATGCCGAAGCTCGCCCCGAGCAGGCGGCTCTCCTCGACGCGCCCGCGGATGGAGCGCCGCAGCCGACCGCTCACGTGCGGCGCGTTGAGCACGGCATCCGCGCGCACGATCGCGACGCCTTCTTTCAGGGCCTTCACGACACCCTGGTGCACGCGGGCCTCGCTCTGCTCCAGCATCTTGAGAAAGCGCTCCGCCCCCTGAACCGTGATCCGAAATCCCACACCCGCCATCAGTCGTTCTTCGCCTCAAGGATCGCCTCGAGGTGATGCCCGAAGAAGTTGCTCACCTCATGGACGACGTACTTCTGCCCGGTCGCCTCATCGGTGATGAGGTCGTTGGCCCGGATGTCCTGCCGGCTCGTGAAGAGCCGGTGCGTCGCGCTTGGGAGGCGGCCCAGCACCGTCTCCTGCAGCCGGCCGCTCAGCGGCTCGAGGCGCGCCCGGATCCCGGTCGCTTGCGGCGTCTCGGTCACGATCGGCTGCTTGGTACCGCTCGCGTAGGAGCGCACCGGCCGGGTCAGCGTGACCGCCTGGATCAACAATGAGCCCGGCACCGTCCCGTAGGCCATCAGCTCACCCGGGTTCTCCGATAGCTCTCGAGCACGCCCCTGATCTCGCTGGGCAGCTCTTCATCCCCGTAGTCGACGCGGTAGCTGCCGATGGCCAGGCTCCGGATGCCCTGGTTCTCCTTGTTGCGGAAGCGATCCGCGACAAGCTCGATCACCGCTTGCTGCAGGTCCTCCGGGATGTCCGCGTAGCCCGCCTCGTAGGTGACCTTCACGTTCTGGATGCCCACCGAGAAGGCCAGTCCGTCGAGCCGGATGATGCCTTGGTTGGCATAGGTGGCGAAGTCGTCGGAGGCGATCTGCGTCGCCGCTCCGAAGACCCGGAGCGGATCGTCGTACAGGCTCGCAACACTCAGCAGCGGCCACTGGCGCACGATGAGCGTGTCCGTGCCGTCCCCATCGCGCCGCTCGGTGTACGTCGCCTTCGCGAACGTCCGGTCGCAGTAGCGCTCGGCCCAGGCGCCGATGCGCGCGATCAGGTCCTGCAGCAGCACGTCCGACGCCGTGTCGGTGTTCGCGAGATCCAGGTAGGTCTTCACGCGCTCAAGCTTCACAAGATCCGCCATCACCTACGCCTTCGTGGAGTAACGCCGCATCTGCTTATCCGCCGGCGAGAGAAGTTGCTTCACCGGACGGATCGGCGACGTGTCACGACGCTCCTCATCGTCTTCACGTTCCCGCTTAGTCCGTCGCGTCCTCTGTCCCGCTCGTCTCATCCGATGTCTCCGATGCTGGGGTGGTCCCGGCTGTGCTGGGTGGATGCGCGGTCTGAAAGAGGTTGGGGTAGCTCGCGCAGAGCCGCTCCAATTCCTCCTCGTCGAGCTCCACATAGCCGGCCTTGTAGTCCTTACCGTCGACGTTGCAGTCTTTCTGGCAGTACCCGGTAGCCATGCCGTCCTCCTGTCGGGCGTGGCGGCGGAGGACACCAACCATGGGCCCTCCGCCGCCTGACGCGATGCCGATTACGAGAAGTTGCGACCTTGTGCCGTGTGCGTTTCCGCCGTCCCGAGGACGCGCTGGAAATCCCCCCGCCAGGTCACCACAGCGATCAACTGATCCGTTTCGATGTCCTCCTTGGTCTTGATGGTCGGCGCCCGACGCACCCCACGGATCCACGCTCGGCGATTCGCGAGCACCAGATTCGAGAGGGTGTTGGGCCCAACCCCGGTGTTGACGCCCGTGGCGGCGACGTCATCCCGCATGTGCTCCGAGACCACCACCGGGATTCCATCCAGCGAGGCGAGTTGCCCGGTCACGATCGTCGCCAGCGGCCCGTACTTCTCGACCGTGATGACTTCGGCCAGGCCCAGCATCTTGATGAGCCCCTTCACCGACACGATCCAGGCCAGATCCCGCGGATCGGCCCCGTACTTGCCGAGGCTGCCGCGCAGCGCCCGGAGATTCGCCGTCGAGAAGGTAGCCAGGTCCGTGGTCAGCGAGTTCGCTTGCGCGTGCTTGCGCAGCCCGACCCAGGTCTTTTCGGCGAGGTCCGCCGACCCCCCATTGGTGTCGTTGTCCATATGGGTGCCGGAGTTATCACCGTTGAGGTAGGCCGTCTCGAGTCCGTAGGCCAAGCCTTCGATGATCTCATCGCGCAGGAAGGGCGCCATCGCGATGATGCTGTCCTCATCGAGCTCCAGGGACCAGAGCACCCGCACCCCGAGCTTCTGAGCATCCAAGGTCACCTGGCGGGTGCCCGGGGTCTTGGCCGTCGCCTTGGAAGCGGCGTCGGCCGTTGACTCGCTGAGCTTCACGGCGTTCTGCCGGGCGAAGGCGCGCGCCGGCAGCTTGAAGGGATCCGTCGGCATGTTGATTTCGGGGAAGAGCTGGCCCACCGCCGCCGCGATCCGCACGCGGTCGATCAGGTCCCGGCTGAAGCCGGTCGGGATGAATTCGAGCCCCTCCGCGCTCGTCGCTGAATCGAGCGCCTTGCTCAGCTGGGTGTAGTGATCCTTCCAGTCCGCCCAGCCTTTCGTCCGCGGCTTCTCGATCCGGCTCTGAATGAAGCTCGCGACCTTCTCCTCCGTGTCCAGCTCGACGTTGCGGCCGGCGCTCAACATCGCGGTGATGACCGCGTAGTCGTTGAGCTTCGCCAGCTCCTCCACATCCGGCGTAAACAGCGGGTTCGTGGGGACCGGCGCTGACCACGCGTGCGGCGGCACGTACTTCGGGCTGAGGCCGTGCACCGCGAACTTGATGCTCATGTCCCGTCCGCGCACCCCCAGATCGAATTGCCCCCGGCGCTGTGGTGTGCGGGCGTCCGCGATCGCTTTTGAGATTTCCCCCTGCACGATCTTCGCCAGCATGTCCTGGCTGGTGCCTTGCTCGACCTGTTCCTTCAGGTCATGCACGAGCTTTGTCAGCTCTGCGAGTCCTTCCATGGCACTGCTCCTCCCTCTCCGTATCGCGGCGATCAGTGCACCGCGTGCTGCACCGCTGCTTGCACGGCGCGACCGATCGCGCCATCCCGCTCCGCCAACCGCTGGCTGAGCGCCTGTACTTCCTGCTTCAAGGCCTCGAGTTCCTGTTGTTTCGCGTCATCCTCGCCGCTTTCGATCGTCACCTGGAGTCCGTAGGCCTCTGCCATGGCGAGATGGTGTCGTTGCATCGCCTTCTGCTCGTCCTCGGCCATCGTCTCCGCCGCGGCCTTGGCCTGTGCGACCTCGGCCTGACGTTGCTCCTCCACCGTCGGCTCCTTCGCCGGAGGATCAGCCAGGTCAGACTGCGGCAGATAGATCTTGATCGGGCTGACCGTGTCCGGCGACCAGACCTTTTCGATCTTCGTCGCCTCATCCGACGTCAACAGCCCCTTCTGCGTGGCGAGCGTCAGCGCCTCGGGGTTGCTCGGCACCGGCACGCTGCTGATTTCCAGCAGCTCCTGCTGTTGGAACTCGAAGCCCGTCAGGCGGCCTTGCCCGTCGCGCCGCTCGATGGCCATCATCGGCCGAAAACCGACGCTCTCCGCGCCGACGCCGGCGAGGTGCATCTTCAACGCGAGCCGCGCGAGCTCGAACTCCTCCGCCATGAAGAAGTCCACGTCGTTGATGAGCCGGTTCGCCTGCTGCTCGATCTTGATGGTCTTGCCGATCGCGGGCAGATCCTGGCGCATGTTGTGCGCCCAGAGGTGGACGGGGTTCTCCAGGAAGTTCTTCAGCTCCCAGCCGGCCACCCGGATGATGTCGCCGTCCCGATCCTCGACCTCGGTGGAGGCGATGAAGCGCAGCACCCGGGAGTCCTTCCCGCCGAGCTGCTTGACGTCGACGGCCATCGGCATCCGCAGCAGCGGCGCGATGATTCCTCCGCGCATGATGATTTGGCCGGCTTCGTAGGCTCGCCAGAGCCCTGCCTCTTCCGGTTTGCGATACAGCATGGCTTCCTCCTCCTTGGCGCTCATCGCACCACGTCAAGTACGACGCATCGACAGTTGACTACTTCCTCCGCTGGACCGGCTTGGTCCCCCGGATACTGCAACCCGTTGGCGAAGGGCGTCATGAGGTTGACCGGGGCGCCACCCTGCGCCGGATCCGTGGAGCGATCCAGCTGTTGGTGCGATTCGCGGACGTGGCCGTCCCGAGCGCTCAACCACTGCTTGCCTCGCACGACCCCGCTCTGCGCCATCCCCTCCAGCTGGCCGAAGTTGGCCGCGCCGACCATCTCGGTCTGCGCGATGCGCAGGCTGCGCACTTGCTGCGCGTTGTGGAACACGGCGTTGATCCGGTCGGCGATCTGCGTGATGCCTTCGCCGAGCCGCTCCCCGGCCAGCAGCGCCTGTCGGATCTCCTCGCGCATGCTCTCGGTCGTGCCCCGCTTGAACTTGAAGACCTGGCGCTCAAGGAACTCCGCGATCCGCGGATCCTTCAGATTGAAGTCGAAGTCCACGCCGAGCAGGGCCAGCACGCGGCTGCCTCGCCGCTCGATGGCCGCTGCCATGGCACGCCGCCCGATCTGCTCCAGCTCCCGCTCCGCCTCCACGACGTCGAACAGGATCTGCTCCAGGGTCACGCGCTGCTTCAGCGTCACCCCGCCATTGACCGAGAGGCGCATGCTGTCCTGCAGCAGCGCCTCATGCAGTCGCCGGATGACCTGTTCGCGCTGACGGGTGAAGAGGCTGCGTAACTGCGCGGCCATCGGCGCCATCAGGATCTCGACGTCATTCATGAACTCCCGCCACCGCGCGGTCTTGATGGCGGTGAGGCGCGCCTTCTCCGGCGTCATCGTCTCCTCCGCAGCGGGCCCCGCACCGGGCGGCGTCGGTGTCGTGCCCAGCGGCACGACCGTGAACGGCACGGTGATGTCATCCATGCCGGGCAGCGGCAGCGTCTCCAGCCCCATCTCTTCGCGCGCCTCGTTGCGCGTGATGATGCCGCCCTCGATGAGTTTCCTCACGCGCTCGACCCGATCGTTCTCGTCTTCGCGGAGGGCTTCGATATGGCCGAGATCGAACCGGATCCTAATGTCGTCGCCGTACTCGCTCGCCAGCTGCTCGTTGAGCTGATCCTCCACGCGTTGCAGCCGCGGCAGCATGACCAGCTTCCAGAAGATCTGCAGCTGCTCGCGCACGTTCGCGGCAAATTGCCCTTCGAGGAGCCCCACCAGCACCGGCGGCACGCCGAAGGTCGCCAGGATCTCCTCACGGCTCATCTTGCGCGAGTCGATGAACTGCGCCTCGCGCTGCTTCATGCCCATGCTGACCCAGGTCCACTTGCCACCGAGGAAGCCGACCTTGCCGGTGTTCTTCGGACCCCGGAAGTTCTTCTCGAACTCCTGCTTCACGCGGTCCACGTCCTCCTGCTTGACGGCCGCTTCCGTCGTGAAGACCCCCTCCGGCATGGCGTTGTTACGGAAGAAGTTGCGGTTATAGGCAATCGCGAACTGATCATGCTCGATGCTGAGCGCCGCCGCTTCGAGGGTGCTGAGGCCGTAGTAGTCATCGAGCGGGTTGTACGTCTTCAGATGCACGACGTCCTGCGGCTCGAAGCGGATCCGACGGCCGTTCACCTCGTAGAGGAAGCCGACCAGGTAGTTCACCGGGTCCGGGATCACGCGCATGCGATCCGGCCGCAGCGGGTAGAGCTCAACCGGCGGGCCGCGCTTCGTCTTGCGCACCTTCTCGATGTAGCTGTTGCCCATCAGCTCAATGCTGGCCATCAGCGTCTCGATGAAGATCGCCTTGCCCATGTACGGATTGATGCTCTCCAGCAAGTCCAGCAGCGGATGATTATCGAGCGGTTTCTCCTCGCCCTTCACGCGCTGGACGACCAGTATCGGCACGTCGGCCGCGGCCTCGGCGATGCGCTTCACGCAGGCGTAGACCCAGACCTCCCGGCGGAAGACCCGGCCGAAATCCGCGAAGGTCGCAATCGTCTCCGGCCGGGGTACGCCCTGCGCGGCTTGCCAGGGCATGGTGATGATGGGAAAGGCGGCCGATTGCTTCTCGATGTGTGCGAGCCGTTGCTGAGTAGTGCGCCTGGATGAGCGCAGGCGGGCCGGCACGGTGCGCCGGAAGAGCTCCAGGAGCGCCATCACTCGTCATCCTCCTCACGACGCTCGCTCCGCAGTGAGGCGAAGCCGACGACCGGCGTCGTCTGCAGCTCGGCCGCCTTGCAGGCCAGCATGATGCTGAAGAAGGCATCGCCATGGCCGTCGGCCGTCACCGGGGCGTCCAGGTTGTCATCGACGCTCAGGAGCTGCCGGCGCTGGCGCGGATCGTTCAGGAGACGGATTGTCTGCTGCCGCACCCGGCGGCCGAACATCGCGGCGCATTCGAATTTGGCCTTCGCCGTCATCGGCACGCCGAGCGCGCACGCGGGCAGCTCCCGCCGCTCCTTAAAGCCTTCGAGCTCCGCCCGCGTGTCGTCGTAGCAGAAACCGGAGAGGGTATAGAGATCGTCCAAGGCCTTGATGACCTCGACCTGTTCCGTGTAATCCGTGCGGTCGAACCACCGCGACAGCCGTTGCACCAGCTCCGTGCCGGTATCCTCGAAGAGCACGAGATGCGACGGGTGGGTCTTCTTGCCAAGGTCCAGACCGATCACATAGACCGTGCCCGGCGTGGCCGTCCCGATCGCGAGCGGCTGCAGACTCGGATCGATGACCGCGTCGATTTCGGTCTCCTCGAAGTAGCCGCTGACCTCGCGCACCGGCCGGCACTGGTACTCCTTCAGGAAGGCTTTCTTGCCGACCTCCTTGTCCCGGATCTCGATGAGGCGCTCGAAGGGGAACATCTCCGGCCAGAGCACCTCGCGGCGCTCGAAGTCGATGACCGCCGGATACTCCGCCACATCGAAACTCTCCATGTCCTTGAGCGCCTTGAACAGATCCTCTTTGTCCTGCGGCGTGCCCGCGATGTGCAGGACGCCGCCCTCCTTGGGCATGCTCACGATCTCTTCGAGGAAGATGCGCGTGATCTTCTCGATCTGGGTCAGGTCCAGCCGGACTTCCGGGTCGCGCAAAATGTCGTCGCACAGCACCCCGTGCGGATGGCGGCCGCGCTTGAACGTCATCACCCCGGCCGGCTCGATCAGCACCTCCCGGCGCTCGCTGGTCCCTGCGGATTCGGGTGTGCGGTAGTGCAGGATGCTCTCGGCGTCGGTCAGGCTTTGCAGCGGCTTGAACCAGGGGTTCGCCTCCACGTAGCGCTTGACCTTCTTCAGGTGGTACTGCGACAAATCCATGCTGTAGCTCATGTAGAGCAGTTCCTCGAATGCCGGCACGTCCTGGCCGAACAGCAGCCGGAACAGCCGCCAGGCGATGAAGCCGTAGAACGTCGTGCTCTTGCTGTGCTTCCGGGCGGAGATCGTCCCGGTCTTCTTGCGCTCCTGCAGCCGAGCGCACCAGTGGTCGATGTGCTTCCCCGGCACGAAGCGGCCGTCGATCAGCTCCAGGCTGTCCCGGAAGACATGGTTGACGAACACGTCCAGCCGGCGGGGTGCGACCGACCGCACCAGCTCAACGTACTCGTCCGAAGAAATCAGCGGTGCGGCCAACGAGCTGGTCATCGGGGTAGCACACCTCCACATGGAGGCGCAGATCCTTCTTCTCGGTGTACGTGATGTCGTGCTTGGTCGTGAGGTCCGGCGTCGGCTCAAGCAGGCTCAAGCGCACCGCCAACTGCTCCAGGATGGCGTCCTCCTCCTGCAAGAGCTTGATGCAGGTTGCCTTCACGACCTCAAGCCGCGCCGTCGTGAAGAGCTGCCAGAGAGTGCGTTTGCGCTCCCGCGCGTTTTCGAAGAGTTCCCGTAGTACGCCTTCTTTGTTGAGGTACCGGATCTCCCCATCGGTCAGATCCTGGCCGGCGTGGATGATATGGCGGACCGTCCGCTCCGGAATGCCCTGCGTTTCGGCAATTTCCCGGCTGTTCCAGCCGCGGATCCGCAGCCGGTAAACCTGCATCGCCTTGGGACTTGTGACGAGCCGCCGCTTGCCTCGACTCATTGCCGCGACATCTCCGGCGCAGGCTTTCCTGCGGCTCGTAAATAACCCTTCACGATGACCTCCAGCGCATGGCCGCGCCGGTTCGGCCCGTCAACTTCCTTCTCGACATCGTTGATGACGTGCTCCACCAGTTCGGCCTGGGGCTTACGCATCACAAAGGTGACGACTTGGAGCGCCTCTCGCTCCTCCATCTCGGCTTGCAGCTCGATGGTCTTGTTGATGTCATCCGGCAGCTTCAGCAGCTCCAGCTGGTCCTCCAACTCGTGGTCTTCGAAGCCGAGCTCCTTCTCCAGGACGTCAACGGGAATGCGCTTGCTCAGCTCGGCGATGACCAGCGCGACCTTGACCGGAACCAAGCCGCCGCGCAGCTGGTTCATGGCGAGGGTGTCCATCATCGCCTCGTCCTGGTTGGCCGGAAGCACCACGCACGGCACGTGAACCAGGCCGCTTTCCTTGGCCGCCCGCCAGCGATGCTCGCCATCCACGATGGTATGCACCCCGTCCTGATCGGCCGGCAACACGTAGATGGCGCTCCGGAATCCGCGGCCTTTGATGCTGGCCACCAGTTGCTCATAGGTCTTGGCGGCCATGGCGTTTGGGTTGTAGTCATTCGCCCGGATCCGCTCGACCGGAATTAGCTCGACGGTATGAAACGTTTCAGGCATCAGTCCATCCTCCTCAGTGCGCGATGACCGCCATGAGCTCCTTGCGAACAGCCTCGGCATCGGTCTTTCGGGTGAAGGGGTAGCGGAGATTGACCTTGAAGATCTCCGCCGTTGGCTCTACCTGTTTGACCGTCTCCTCGAACTCCTCGAATGTGTAGCGCTGGCTGCCGTAGCTTAAGACCACCACGCGGAACTTCTTGGCCGCCTCAAGCAATCGCACCAAGAGCTTTCGGGCCTCCGGTCCGTTGAAGGGATTGGCTTCGTGATCCCGCGGGGACCAGCGCAGCCGCCGGAACTCCTGATCGAGGATTTGGTCGAGCACGCTATA
>Ga0247727_10001383_pt1 | contig 57844 bp, 47 predicted proteins | sample WisWelCaveWW1625_FD_202498 | JGI IMG/M metagenome (GOLD analysis project Ga0247727, IMG submission 202498) | Biofilm microbial communities from Wishing Well Cave, Virginia, United States - WW16-25 | ecosystem: Environmental > Aquatic > Deep subsurface > Groundwater > Cave microbial mat | place... | reverse complement strand
GAGGTTCGAGGCACCGCTGTAAAACGCCACGACCTGCCCGTCCGCCGAGATCGCCGGAGACCTGCTGTGGTTGTTCCCCTCCGCGCCCGACGAGCCCATGCTGACGCGTTCGATAAGCCCGGTGGAGCGGTCGTGGACGAAGATGTCGTAGGACCGGTTCCGGTCGCCGGCGACGAGGTTCGAGGCGTAGCTTTGGAACGCCACGAATCGACCGTCCGCCGAGATCGACGCATACTTGCTTTCGCCATTCCCCTGCGCGCCCGACGAGTCCACGCTGACGCGTTCGGTGAGCCCCGTGGAGCGGTCGTGGACGAACACGTCGTACACCCCGTTCGTGTCGCTGGAGACGAGGTTCGAGGCTACGCTCATGAACGCTACGATCTGTCCGTCCGCCGAAATCGATGAATACCGGCTCTCTTTGTTCCCCTCCACGCCCCACGAGTCCACGCTCACGCGCGTGGTTTCCTGGCCATCGGCGGGGGCTGTCAGCAGTACGACGCAGAAAGCCGACTTCAAGAGACCCGTATCTACCCTTGCAAAACTGCGCTCGAATCGAGGCGATTTCATCGCATTTCTCCCAGTTCGGTCTGAGGCGCACCGATGATGTGGTCATCGATTCCGTCTGAATCGACATCGCCCAGGTTCGCGATGGAGCTGCCGAAGTAATGGTCCGCGATCTCTCCATGCTTCTTCCAGGCCATCTGCTGGCCCGGAACGTGAGGCGCACACGACGCAAAGACAATCAGCGGGAGGGTGAATCGAGCCATCGGCATCAACCTCGTCCTCGGCCGGTCGCTTCCAGACGGACATCCCGGAAGGAGAACTCTTCGGAGTCGGGCAGCTCACCCTCGGCGGCCGCACTGCCGTCGCACGGTTCGAACCGGTGCCCGTGGTTCCTGGCCAACCGATCGTGGTGAGGGCACGCTGGGTGGACCGATTGCGGCTGCGGGTACGCGACGCGAGCACGCTACGTGACCTCGACCAGATCCTGCTGGTACGTTGCAAGGAGGATTGGACCAGCGCGGAGACGATCTACCCAGGTTCGTACGGGCCGGAGGACGTCGTCCTCGCGAACGGTGTCTCGCCGCTCGACATGGTGCCTCCGCGCGGCGACGACGACGACGAGATCGATTTCGAAGTGGAGTACTGGGTCACGGCGCGAGGTCACGCCTGGAACCGGATCTATGTCGACTTCGCCACCGAGTCCGAGCGCCATCTCCTGCTCGAACCCGCCGCCAACCTGATCGTGAACGTGATCGGCGAGTTGCCATCGGCTCGCACACCCGCAAGAGACATCGGAGGTTCATCGACGAGGTTCCTCGATGTCGACGAACATCGCGTTCCCATGCTGCGCCTTCGCAAGGCGGGGAAGCCACAAGAATCCTTCGCCCAAGCCCTGTCCAAATATGACGAGCTGGAGGCGCACGAGTTCCCGGCCGGAGTCAAACCCTCCCGCGAGGAGTTCGAGCGCATGCTGCAGGACTTCGTGGAGCAGCACCGCGGCATCGACATCTCGCGCGGAGAGGTGTTCGCCGAACGTGCCGCGGCGATCGGGGAGATCCGCTTCGACCGCCTGCCGCCCGGCGATCTGGTCGCCGCGATCGAGGTGGGCGACGATTCGCGGCCGCTGGTTGCCGGGGAGGTGTCCGCGACGCTGATCGTGGGGACCGAAACCCGCATCGACATCCTGTCGGCGCCGCCGTCTCCCGCTCCCGATCCCGTTCCCGTGGCGGGCACGCTCTACGTACCTTCCGGATGGCCGCTGGAAGCTCTGTCCCTGGAGGTCAGTCCCGTCAACCTGAAAGGAGCGTCCGATGAGGACGAAGTCGAGATCGACGTCGACGCCATGTGCGAAGACCCCACCCGCAGCGCCTTGTATCAGTGGAACGCAGGCAAGCTGAAACCCGCGCGCTATCGGTTCTTCGTCTCCGATACTGGATTCTCCCGATTGATCGACATCGGTCCCTCAGGCGACCAGACCGTCGAGCTGAACCTCGCAGAGCCCGCCATGCTCCTGATCCAGTGCATCGATGAGGCAACCGGCAAACCCGTTCCGATCAGGGAGTTCGAGGGCTCGATCCTGTGGTTCACTGGCAACGGCCTTCTTGGAGAAAGCGTTCCTCTCGAGATCGAGGCGCTGGATGAGGCTGTCGCGTGTCGCGGAGTCGTCCCGGTCGGTCCTGGGTGGCTTCTGATCCACCACAAGAGCTGGGACGTCGCCGAGCCGCAGCGGTACGAGGCACGTGCAGGTCAGCAAGAACTGAGAATTGTCGTTCGAAGGGCGTGCGGTGTCATCGTCGGCCTCGCCTGCGAGGGCGAGCCTCTGCCTTGGCCCGAGGAGACGTCCTTCGAACTCGAGATCGAGGCCGTGGGTCACTCCGGTTCCGGCGGAATGTCCAGCTACGGATGGTGCCAGAACCCGCGCCTGCAGGTCAGCTCCAAAGGACGGTATCGGTTGAAGGTCCCGACCATCCCCGGCTTTGCCCCGGTCGACCCGGTCGAGGTCGAAATCCCTGAGAGCCGTTTTCTCGAACTCACGGTCGAGCTGCGCCCTCTTCGTTGATCGGTGCGTCATTCGCGCGTGTCTTCGCTCCGGGGTGCTGAGCGCACCAGCCGCAGATAGTCCAGCCCGAACATGAACTTCTGCACTGCCTTGGGATTGCTGCCGGTCAGTGTGACGCGCAGCGTGTGGGGGCTGGGTTCGAGCTTGCGCTCACCGAGCTCGATCTCCTCGGTTGCGATCACGCCGTCGTGGAACAGGTCGAACACAGGGCCGAGATCGGTGCCGTCGAGCGCGAGCTGGCAGATGCCGTAGTCGATCGCCTGGGTGAAGCGCGCGAGGATCTTGTAGCGGCCGGCCTCCGCCACCTTCCATTCAAGGTCGAGCGTGTCGCCGACCTTGGCGTCGTGCCACCACAGGTGCTTCATCTGGCTCCAGTCCTCTCCGTAGTCCCACATCTCCTGCGCCTCGTGCTTGCCGCCGCTGATCGCGAGCACGGTCAGGTCCTCGGCTTCGATCGCGCCGTCGACCTTGCGTGCGACCAGTGGCTCGATGTCGCGCGGCAGGCGTTGCGCGAGCGGGACCGGCGCGCCCTCACGCTGCGGCGCGCCGGCCGCGTACCACCACGCGACGCTCGCGAGGTCGACGCTGCAGTCCTTCCAGTGCCACACCTCGAGGTCGAAGGCAAAGCTCTGCCGGAACGGGACCATGTCGAGCAGGTGGAAGCGGTTGACGCTGGTGTAGCCGTAGTTGCCCGGCCCGTCGCAGCGCGGCTGGTTGTGGAACGGATGGCGGAACACGTCGGGGCAGCACCACGCGTAGCCGAAGTAGTCCTCGGTGCCGGTGCCGAAGGTGCTCGGGAACTCCTCGCCATCGACGAAGAAATGCTCGTCGCCCTCGCCCCACCAGGTCCGGTTGGGGTTGCGAATGCTCAATGTGCAGCCGACGAAGCGTCCGCGGCCGGCCGCCTCGAGCACGGTGTAGTCCGAGCGCGGCTGGGTCTCCTGGTCGAAGCTCTGATGGTAGGCGGCGCGAAAGCGCAGCGGGAACTGCGAGACGTCGGTCGGCTCGATCGCGGCCTCCCCAATCAAGGGCCGGGCCTCGCCCTCGTCGTCGATCACATCGATGCGCAGCGAGCTCGAAAACGGCATCGGAAAGTGGCACCAGGCAGTTCCGTCCGCCGTCACGCCGATCGGATAGCCGTCGTGCGCGATCAAGTCTGGCGCGACCCCGAAGAAGTCGCCCATCGGGCAGTCGACGAGAGTGCCTTCCTCCGGCGTCGAGATCTGGAGGCGCAGCGCCCGGAATTCCCGGCGGCCGAGCGTGAAGAGTTCGCGCAGGGCGAGCCGGCGCAGAATTCCCGGACCCTCGAACCGGCCGAGTCCACCAGCGCTGTTCGTGACTCCGTTGATGAAATGCGCCTCGCCTTCGGCCGCCGGGGGATACAGCGTCGCGGGATTCGAAAGCACGGTCCGCACATGCTCGAGCTCGGCGGAGTTCGCCTCGAGCAGCTCGGGCGAGAACGACGGCACTGAAGTTCCGTCGGCCAGCCGCCACACGTTGACCTGGTAGTAGAAGCTGTTCGCGGTGGCTGTGATCTTGAGATGCTTCTGGAACGGCAGCGGCACGTAGCAGTTCCAGCCGCGCGAATGCGTTCCGCACAACGGAGCGAGGAACGGCGTCTTGTCCCCCGAGCACAGGTCCTCGAAGGTCGTGCTGAGAGCAAGCTCTCCGTCGACGTGGAAGTGCAGCTCGCCCGCGGGATTGGCCGACCAGATGCGCGTGATGACTCCAGCTCCGACACAATCCGCGAGCACCCACTCCGTCTGATCGCCCGTCACTTCCGAACGCAGGAAGTTGCCCGCGTCGTTGTTGGCGAACCATTCCTCCGGTTCGTCCGGTCCCGCGTGGCTGCGCCGGTCATAGCTCGAGAACTGGAACCCGCGTTCGCCGGCCTCCGGCGCGCTCGCGAGCCAGCGAAGGTCGACGATGCGCTCGAGGATCTCCGCGTAGGTCATCGAGTGCGCACCCGATGATTGCCGGTTCGGCTCCTGGGACACGGTCGGATCAGGGCCTGCCAGACCGGTGGTCGTTCTCACGCCGGCGAGCGGTGCAGCCATCGGCAGAGGTCCTGTTGAACCGACCACGGATGGTCCCGCCGTCAGCAGAGCGGAGACGAACGCCGCGCTCGTGTGTTGTGCAAGTGAAGGGAGAATCGACCCCACGGAAATCTCCAAGGAAAGAGTGCGTCCGATGCGGCTTCTCGCCGTGACTCATCCCACGCTCCGGAGCGGACATCGGTCCCCACGCCAAGTTAGTCCGGCCACGGCCGGCCGAAGATTCGCTCGGGCGTACATGGCCTGCCGCCGCGGCTCTCGAGCGCGGCGGACCACCGCTCGCCTTGCACCGCCCGTGGTGTGATGTATTCTCCTACCTGGAGATTGCGATGGCCAAGACCAAGGTTGCCGTGACACTCGACACCGACACCCTCCGGCGCGTCGATCGCCTCGTGCGGGACGCCAAGTACAAGAACCGCAGCCAGGCCATCGAGGCCGCAGTCGCTGCCCGGCTCGCGTGGCTCGAGCGGCGGCGGCTGGCGGAGGAGTGCGCGAAGCTCGACCCCGCCGCCGAACGTGCGTTGGCCGAAGAGGGTTTCGGTGCGGATGCCGCGGCATGGCCGGAATACTGAGAGGCGAGATTCGCTGGGCGGATCTGAATCCCACTCGGGGCAACGAGCAGGCCGGACTTCGGCCAGTCCTGATCTTGAGCCTCGACGTGTTCAACGAGCGGTCAGGCACAGTGATCGCGCTGGCTCTGACCAGCCAACCGCCACGAGCCGCGTTTCCGTTGACTTTGGAGCTAACGGCAGCGCGGCTGCCAAAGCGTTCCTGGGTGAAGCTCAGCCAGATCCGCACGCTCTCCGTCGAACGCATCGGGAAACGGCTCGGGCGTGCTTCCCCGGAAGAACTGGTCCAGGTGCTTGAAGGCTTGAATGAGATTCTTGGCGCCTGACGAGCCCGCCTGACAAGCCAATGAAACAAAGTGTCCGTGATCTCCGCGAGCGACGTAGAAAAGCGCACGGTGAGCGGCCGAGTGCACGACTCCGCCGGAACCGGCCTGACCAACGTCCGCGTGGGCCTCGGACGTGCCAGCCTGCGATTCCTGTCCAGCAGGAAGAGCTACTTCCAGTTGTTGCCGTCCTGCTTCCAGGACGTGCGGCGCAGCTTCGATTGGGCCGGTCCAGATCGGCTCATCCAGCTTTGGTGCGGATCTCCAGGGGAGCACGTCGGCCTTGCCTACGTCTGCTTTGCAGAGACTCAGGTGCTCTGATTGCAGCGGCGTCCGGGCACCCCTATCGTGGGAATCGTTCGATTGCCCGAGAGCGGGGAGCCTGAAGGAACAGCCAGGGATGCCGAGCCGAAGCAGTCGCGCGCCGACCAGTCGAAACTGATGGTTCGCGAGGATCGAACGAATGCCAGCACCATTACCGATCGCCGTCCTTTCGATCGTTGCCGTGTGCCAGGACGAAGTCCCCGCGCTGGCGCCGGTTATTGCAGAGCCGGTCAACACGAGCCTCCACGTCCCCCTGAATCAGCCATTGCTGGTCGAACATTCCGGCAAGAACGAGTTCAAGCTGACTCTGGAGATTGCCAAAAAGCGGGTCGAACACTCCCTTGTAGAGGAGTTCACCGACCGGTTCATCGACGAATACACCGAGCTGAATGACGACCGCGAAGTGGCAACGCGGCACATCCTGCAGTCGAGAAGAATGTCCGACGGACGGATTGCGGATCCGCCGAGCCAGGGCATGACGCTGGAGTTCCGCCGGGTCGGCACCGACACCAACCTTCAGGTCCAGGGAGATCGCTTGCTGCCGAAGGAGAAGCTGCAGGAATTGCTTGGCCTGTTCGACGCGCTCTGGATCTGGGCCAAGTTCCCGGATCAGCTCAAGGTCGGCGATCGCTTCGATCTCGACCTGCGCTATCTTGCGCCGATTCTCCTTGGCGGTGAGTTTGACTACGACTCCTGTCCCACCCAGCTGGTGTTCGAATCACATGATCCGGCGACTTCGCTGGCCGTCTATGCGGGCCGCGGACGCGTCGTCGGAAAACTTGATGAAGAGAAGATGGCCGGAACGGTCACCTCCGACGGCGATTGCCGGATTGTCGTCCACCTCGCCGAACAACGCATCGACACCATCGACTTCGCCGGTTCCATGCAGTTTGACGGGAGGGTGGGCAACGTCACGGGTGTGCGCGGGACCGGCAGCTGCCGGTGCACGCTCAAGACCCGGTTGGAGCCCAATGCGAGCCGACTGCGTGCGGTCCGACCCGAATTCCGCAAGCGCGAATTCCAGTCCAGAAGGCACAAGGTGATGATCGAACTGCCCTCCTCCTGGGCGGAGTTCGACAACAAGGAATCGTCCTACCAGCTGGTGCGCACGCTCGACGCAGAGAAAGGCGAGGCGGATCTGTCATTCCAGGTGCTCCAAACCAGCAGCGCCGATCCGAAGACGTTTCTCGGCCAGATCGACGACGAGTTCCGCAAGGAGAACATCAAGGCGGAATTCAAGGACGTCAGCTGCCCGCTCGGCAAGGGACGTGCAACAATCGTCGACAAGGAGGAAGCCGGTCGCAAGAAATTCGTGCGCTCCGAGTTCTATCCACACGACGGAGTCTGGCTGGTCTACAAGTTGTCCGGCGACGCCGAAGCCTGCAAGGCGGCTCTCAAGGAATACGAAGCGGCGCGCAAGACCCTGAAGCCGAGCAAAGAGCCGCCCCAGTGACGCACGCGATCCTTGCCCGTCGATCCAGAGGAGAGTGGGCCGGAGGTCCATCGCGCGCCGGCAAGAGCGCTGAAGACACGCTCCATCGTGCACTGGCGTATGTGAGATCGGTCGGCTGCAGAGCATGAAGTGCAGGCCGTTCTTATCATGCGTCCATGAATCTTCACTTCTCTCTCCCCTGCCTCGTCATGTTCGGCGCGGTTTCCTGTCGCACGAACCACTCCAGCGCCGTGGATCTCGAGCGTGCACAGTTGGGGCATGTCGAGTTCCCGAGCTCGGGCCCGAGTGACGCGCAGGAGCCGTTCCTGCGCGGAGTGCTGCTGCTGCACAGCTTTGAGTACCAGGACGCGGCGGAGGCGTTTCGCGAGGCTCAGACGGTGGCTCCGGACTTCGCTCTTGCCTACTGGGGCGAGGCGCTGACCCACTGCCATCCGATCTGGCAGGAGGAGGACCGCAACGCGGCGCAAGCGGTGCTGGCGCGCCTCGCGCCGACCGCGACGCTGCGCGCCGCCAAGGCCGGCGACGAACGCGAACGAGAACTGCTGTCTGCAGTGGAAACGCTCTTTGGAGAGGGTACTCGTCACGAGCGCGCCGAGGCCTACTCTGCGGCGATGCAAGGGCTGCACCAGCGTCTTCCCGAAGACCTCGAGATCAAGTCGCTGTACTCCCTGTCGATCCTCGGGACCGCGACTCAAGGACGCGACGTCCCAACCTACATTCGCGCTGGCGCCGTGGCAGAGGAAGTGCTCGAGAGCGCTCCCGACCATCCCGGCGCGCTGCACTACGCGATCCACTCCTACGACGACCCGGTGCACGCGCCGCTCGGTCTGCGCATGGCGCGCCGCTACGGCAAAGTCGCACCGAGCGCGGACCACGCGCTGCACATGCCCTCGCACATCTACGTCGCGCTGGGGATGTGGGAGGAATCCGTGCAGGCGAACATCGATTCCTCGGCGGCGGCGGACTCCCGGCGCGCGCGCAAGAATCTCGGCGTCGATGCACGCGGCTACCACTCGCTCTCGTGGCTCCTGTATTCCCGGCTGCAGATGGGTGAGACCGATGCCGCCGAGAAGCTGCTTCGCGACATGATCCGCGACGAGGCCGCGAGTCACTCCAAGCGCACGCGCTCGCACCTGGTCGCGATGCGCGCAGCGTGGGCCGTGGCGACCCAGCGCTGGGATGACGAGTACGCGCGCCTCACCGTCGACACCCAGGGTCTCGACCCGGCGTCGGCGACCTCTGAGCTGTACCTGCGCGGACGAAATGCGCTCGCGCGCGGCGAGCGGCATGCCGCCGAGCAGGCACTGCAGGCGATGGCGCCTGTGCGCGGTCCCCTGGAGAGCGTTCCCCTGACCGCGTCCGGTGTCGCACAATGCTGCCGCCCCGGCCCGGAAGTCGACTACCTGCCCCATCGACTCGCCTCGCGGGTGATGGAGATCCAGCTCTCCGGGTTGATGGCGCTGCATTCCGGCGAGCCGGAACAAGCCCTGGATCTGCTGCGCACCGCCGCCGACAAGGAAGACGCAACCGGATTCGATTTCGGGCCGCCCCTGGTCGTCGAGCCCGCCCACGAGCTGCTCGGCCATGTGCTCCTCGAGCTCGGCCAATCCGAGGCAGCCGCCCGCGAATTCGAAAAAGCACTCACCCGCGCCCCGCGCCGCGCACGCAGCGCGGAGGGACTTCATTCAGCCCGCGCGACGACCGACTCGGTTCCTGTGATCGACGACGCTTGAGGAAGGTGCCAGCCCGGAACCAGTGGAGCTACGCTCTGTCGCGTGCAACCGAGAAAGAATCGTCGCTCACCGAGGTTCTCCCTCCTCCTCGCCGCCCTCGCTCTCGTTCTGGGTGTCGGCTTGCTGGTGCTGTTCCATCCTGCGTGGCTCCTGCGGGCGATCGGAAGTGAACCGGCTCCGACCACTCCGATCGAGCCTTCGAGCGTTCTTCAGTCGGTGACGGAGTCGGAGGTCTCCGAGCCGACGACCCTCGAGCTTGCAGTCGAGCGCGCCGAGGTATTCCTCGACTCTGCACGGGGGCAGGAGATCCCGTTCAAGGTTGCGAGGGGCGTCTTCGAAGAGTCATGGAAACGAGTCTCGACCACCACTGACTCACTGGGAGTGATCGCAGCCCTGGCCCCGTCTCTGGACGCAGCGCTTCGTTCGATCGGAGAAAAGATGGGGCCGATGGAGGAATCCGCCGAAAGCAGAAGCGGGCCGATGCTGGATGAAACGGGCCGGCCCCACGGGCAGATCCTGATCTGGAAGTTCTCGTCGCGGATCAGCTTGCAGCTCGAATGGGAGCCCACGAGCGTCCATGCTCCAAGGCTGAGCGCAGGCGTGCACGTCGACTCCCGTCGGATCGGCACCCGCGGATGGATCGCCTGGACGGACGCCGATGAAACGCACAGGGTCCTCTATTTCCGGGTCGACGATGCGGCGCACACGCTCAACGAATCGGAGCGGGAGGTAAGAGTTCTAGCCACGTCCACCTCTCGGGCATGGACGAGCATCGGTGCGCGGCTGATGGAGCTCGGCTCGCCCGCTCTGCGACGTCTCGACCCGAGTACAGCCGACTCAAAAGGGGTCAGTACTGAGGAGGGACGCTGAGGAACAAGACGCTGAAGAACCTGCCGGCCGCGGTCGATTCCTGCCGGATCCACTCAACGCAGGATGTTGCATCACGCCGCACAACGGTTGGATGTTCCCTGTAAACGAGCGAGCGACAGAGAGCGGAGGGAGACGGTCACTCGTGGGAAATGGTCGGGCCGACGGGATTTGAACCCACGACCTCTTGCACCCCAAGCAAGCGCGCTAGCCAAGCTGCGCCACGGCCCGACCGATTGGAAGACAGAACGGGTGATTCGGGGTCGCTGTGGACGGCGGCATATCTTGGGTGCGCCGGACAGGAAGATCAAGGCGGGGAGGTGCGGTCCGTACCGGGCAGGGCGCAATCCGGAGACAGATTCGCCTCCGCACCGATGACGTCTTCTGGGAGTAACTTGGAAGCCGGACAGATCGGGGGCGATTAGCTCAGTGGCCAGAGCACCTGCCTTACAAGCAGGGGGTCGAAGGTTCGATCCCTTCATCGCCCACCATCGAATTCAGGATTCATCGAAGGACCGTCCACGAAAGGTCGAGACGGGCGTCGTCTTGTCGGCGTGAGCAGGCCTAAGGAGAAAAGGTCGCCCGGTGGACAGAGAATCCTCGATCGATTCCAGGATCCCCGATTCGAAGCCCCATCCCCCGCCGGGCCGCTTCGCCAGCCTGCACCGGCTGGTCGCAGGCCTCCTCGTTCTCCTGGTCGCCGCCGCGCTGTACTTCTTTCCCGAGGTTCGGACCGTCGAGCGTCAGCTCTTGATCAGGCTGTCCGAGCTCGGCTTGTTCGCTCCTCTCGCGCTGATGTGCTTCTACGTCACGTTCGCGGCGCTGCTCCTGCCGGTGTTTCCGCTGGACCTCGCTGCCGGCGCCTGCTTCGGCTTCTGGCTGGGCACCCTCTGGGTCCAGGTCGCCGCGACGATCGGCGCGCTGATCACGTTCCTGATCGGTCGCTATCTGTTCCGCGGACGACTGGAACGCTGGATCCTGCAGTCCGCGCTCTTGAGGAACACAAGAGACATCCTCGAGGAGGGCGGATGGAAGGTCTTGTTCCTGAGCCGCGTGGGCCCGGTCCTGCCCTACAGCCTGCTCAACTACGCCTATGGTCTCTCCCGTGTCTCCACAGGGACCTATCTCGGTGCGTCCTTCTGTGGAATGCTGCCGGGCACTTTGCTTTTCGTCTACGCCGGTGACGTCGCCGGCGACTTTTCCGGGGCGCCGGGACGTCCACCTTTCAGCGAGCTCAAGTTCGCGATGTCGATCGCCGGCTGGGTCGTGCTGGTCGCTGCGGCGCTGGTGATCGCCCGGCGGGCAAGAAGAGAAATGCAGCAACAGCTCGCGTCCCGTCGATCGACGCATCCAAGGAGCGCACAGACCCGAATCTGAAGCTCTCGACTCTCGACCGTTCATGGCGAGGGGCTAACCGAAGTTGAAGGGTTTCGAGCGCAGAGTGCAGCCGATCGCCGATTGGCTGCAAAGTAGCTCTCGAGTTTCCACTACATTTTGTCACACAGTGAAGGCGCCCGGAGCCTGCGGGGGAGGGAGATCCCCATCCGATCGAGCAGGGCCGCTTGCTCCTTGGCGGGCTGGGCGACGCAGCGATCTCCCTGCCGTCTTCGAGCGGCAGGACGGCTTCATCCAGCCCTCGAGGGTCTTCCACATCGCGAAGGCGAGAAAGCACACCAGGATGTGAGCCAGCACCCGCTCTTCCTTCTGGTGCCACATCGGTCGAAGGTGGAGCTCCGACTTGTGGATTCGGAAGGCGGATTCTGCCTGGTTCAGCTGGACGTAGGTTCGCCACAGATCCTCGGCGCTAAAGCTCGAGACGTTGGAGCGGAGCACGTAGGCGCCCTCCGAGAGGCTCGCCCACGTCATTCCCGCGAAGGAGGGCTGGTCGTCATTCCCGCGAAGGCGGGAAACCAGATTCTTGACGGATGCGTCGCAAGCCTGGATTCCCGCTTTCGCGGGAATGACGGAGAAGAGTTCGCGGGAATGACGGCCACAGATCGCGGATGGATCGAAACTTTCGGGTTGAGCGCACGAGTGAATAGAAAAACGAGTGTGGAGACCGAACCCAACAGACGGCCAGGTAGTGATCGGGTAGGGCACCTATTGTGACCCGCCTTCCTCGTGGCTTTCTGGCTCCAACTTACTTTTTTTCAAAGACTTGGGTCCGGGAGGCCCAGGCGAACGGTTGGGTCGGGCATAAGGCTCGAGTTCGGCTCGCCGCCAGCCGATGAGTGGGGAGGGTTTTGGCCATGGGAAACTGCCCGGAATCTCAGTACTGGCGCCCAAGGGCCAAAGGGCTAGACTCCCGAGCACTCGCAGTTCCGAGCGAAAGCTGCAACAAGACCCCACATTCTCGGCTGTGCAAAAAAGAGGACTCTCCATGAAGACCTGGGTGAAGAGGTTGGCGAGCTGTGCCGCGGCACTGGCTGTGGCGTTCTGGATGGCGCCGGATCTCAAGGCAGGCTGATGCGGTCGCTCCTCCGCCAGTATGGCGAAGCTAGGCGTTGACTGGCAGCAGCCCAAGCTCGAAGGCTACGACAGCATCGATCCAGCCAATCTCCTGACGGCGTTGCCCGAGCAGTACCGTGACGGCAGGCCGGTCGTCGTCTTTCTCACCTCGGAGGATCCGGAGGCCGCGGGTGGAATGAAGCTCGCTTCCGGAGTTCTCGCCGATGAACGAGTCGCCATCGGCTCCAAGATGTTCCACGTCGTCAAGATGGACGGCGACAAGATCAGCAGGGATCACGTGCACGCGGCAACCCTGGCCGGCAAGGCCCTGCCGAGGTTCGTCGTGCTCGATGGCGGCACCGGCAAGAAGGTCGGCTCGATCGAATACAGGCCGACACCCTCCAGCCTGTTCGCGCTGATGAAGAAGGCCGCCGCCAAGGCCTACAAGTCCGACATCGAGAAGGTCATCAAGGACTACCAGAAGATGCTGACCGAGCTCGACAAGGTCGAGGCCAAGCGCAATGCGCTGCGCGTCAAGAAGGGAGCAGCGTCCGAGGAGCTGGTCGGCGCCAAGGAGCGCAAGCTCCAGCAGGAGGAAGCGGCCATCGAGAAGGATGCCGAGAAGCTCGCAGCGGCCGAGACCGAGCTCCTGAAGTTCGAGTTGAAGGCCGGCAAGGACGTCGCCAAGGGCTGAGGTTTCCGATCGACGAACGAACGGATTGAACAGTCTCAAGGGCCCGGGCTAGATGCCCGGGCCCTTGTTTTTTTTGGCCCGGAGAGCGGCCCGGGCTCGGTGCTCTAGCCTTTTCGCTTTCGATCGGAATCGGTTTCAAGGGCCGGCTCTTCCGTTCCGCGGGCGGAGTCTCTGCCGGCGTCGAGTGAAGAGGGCAGGGAGCGGTCAGCGGTCCTCTGACGAATTCGAGCGCGAAGGCTCGCCTTCCTCCGCTTCATCGATCGGATGGGAGAGCTCGAGAGGTCTGCCGGATTGGAGGGCGATCAGGAAGGCGACGATGTCCTCGAGGTCCTGATCGGTCATCTCCAGATCCGCGGAGGACGGCATTTCGGTGTCGGGATACTGGGACTTGGGGTCGTGAAGCAGCGCAACCAGCCACTCGGCCGTTCGATCCTTCGCGACTTCCTCGAATGGAGGAGCATCCGCGCCCGTGTCATTGCCTTCGCCCCGCAACGTGTGGCACGCGAGGCATTCGTATTTCTGGATCAAGGTCTCCACGTACTGGGCCGCGGAAAGTGGCGCGGACGACGATGCCTGCGGTGATTGTTCACCCGGCTCCGAAAGTCGCGGCGAAGCTTGCGGAGGAGAGAGCACTCGAGGCGGCGGCCGGGTCTTCGATCCGGGATTGTCGAGTCCCACCTTGGTGAGAATCGAGAGGCCGATCAGCACGGCACAGCCCGCGCCGAGGGCGATCGGCCGAGCCCCCGGACGCCGCTCCGGATTGCGGTCGTAGAACGGCAGCAACAGAAGACCCAGCACCAGGGCCGAAGGCAGGAGAACGGTGCCGACGAACATCCAGCGGCCCTCGAACACCTTGAGGAGCTGGAACAACCACAGGAAATACCAGTCGGGTCGCGGGTCATAGCCCGCCGCGTCGCGCGCCGCCGGCGCTTCGAGCGGCGGGCCGAGCGACCAGGACAGCGCCGCCACCACCAGGATCGCCGCGCATCCGACCACCACCTCGCGAAACACGTGATCGGGGAAGAACGGCTCGCTCTTTGTCTCCGGCTCGCCGACCCGGATTCCCGGCGACGTGATCCCGAGCCTGTGCACCAGGAACAGGTGGAGCGCGGCCAGCGCTGCGAGCGCCGCGGGCAGGAACAGGACGTGGATCGCGTACATGCGCGTGAGAGTCGTCGCGCCGACCTCCGGTCCGCCGCGCAGCAGGTCCGCGATCGGTTTGCCGAGCAGCGGCGCGCTCTCGGCGATGTTGAAGCCGACGCTCGTCGCCCAGAACGCCTTCTGGTCCCAGGGCAGGAGATAGCCCGTGAACCCGAATCCCAGGATCAGGAGCAGGAGGAACACGCCGCTCACCCACAGAGCCTGGCGCGGATGCTTGTAGGACGCGGTGAAGAACACGCGCGCGACGTGCGCGACGATCAGGACGATGACGGCGCTCGCGCCGTGGTGATGCAGGCCACGCAGGAATCTTCCGCCCGCGACGTCCTCGTCGATGAAACGAATGCTGTCGTAGGCATGGTCAGGCGAGGGCGAGTAGCACAGCGCGAGCAGCATTCCGGTCACCGCCTGGACGACGAGCAGCAGCAGAAGGCCGGTCCCGAGAGCCCTGCCGAAGCCGATCCCCGCGGGAACCTTCTTTTCCACGACCCAATCGCGCAATGGCTCGGCCAGCGCTTCGCGAAACGGTCTCTGGCCGTGCGTCCTGGTCTTTGGCTCGCTCACGCCTGCTGCACCTCGACCACGGTGCCCGACAGTCGGTGAGGGACCCGGGTGAGCCCGCGCGGAGGAGGACCCCCGAGAACCTCGCCCTCCCTCGAGAACACGCCGTTGTGACAAGGGCAGCGATACGTGCCGCTAATCTCCTTCCAGGTGATCGGGCAGCCCAGGTGGGTGCAGGTCCTGGAGAAAACCACCGGCTCTCCGGTCGACAGCCTGGTGACGTACAGCAACCGCTCAACCTCCTGCCAGTACCAGCCCTCCATCCGCTGGAACCGGAAGCTCCGCGCGAGCGGCTCGGCATCCGGGATCTCCTCGACGCTGCACAACGGCACCCATGGGGGCTCGCCCGTCTTGCGCCATCTCGACGAGGAGATTGCGAAGACGGCCCCGAGCGCCGCGAGGCCGGAAGCGACCAACACACCCATGCCCGTGAGGAACTTGAGGATGGTTCTGCGTTGCATGCATGTCATTGTGGCCAAGCGGTGGAACGCAAGGAAGCATCTGTCTCTACCCAGGATCGTCGCGCCTCTGCGCGAGGGGCGGCGCACGGTGGGCGCGACTGCGGCGGCGGCGCCCTCCACGGCTGGCGAACTCCCGCCAAAACGTTTAACCTGCTTCGCGTTTGCCGGGGCCGGCATCGCGTTTTGAGCGGCCCACCGAACATGCAGGGATGCACGAGATGAGTCCGACGAAAGTGATGGAAGCGCCGGTCGAGCCGATGGCGAAGGTCATCGTGAATGATCTCTCGATCGAGATGGCCACCGCCAATGGCACCGGCAGTCAATCGGCGAACAGCATCTTCTCCAAGACCCTGTTCCGGATGGGCATCCCGGTCGGTCCCAAGAACCTGTTCCCGTCGAACATCCAGGGCCTGCCGACCTGGTTCACGATCCGCATCTCCAGGCAGGGCTATACCGCGCGCAAGAAGGAGCTCGACTGGCTGGTCGGCATGAACCCCGACTCCTGGGAGAAGGACGTCAAGGATCTCCTCCCCGGACGCGTCGTTCTGTACAACAGCTCCGAGCTCTCGGACGGGCCGCTCAAGTCGAGACCCGACCTGATCGCGTACCCGGTGCCGATCTCCGATCTCGTCCGCGACAAGATCCCCAATCCTCAGCTTCGCAAGCTCCTGGCCAACGTCGTCTACGTCGGTGCCCTCGCACAGCTCTTGTGCATGGACCCGGAAATCCTGTTCTCGGTCATCCGCGACAACTTCAAGAGCAAGCCCAAGGCGGTCGACATCAACCTGCTGGCGGCGCGCGTGGGGATCGAATACGCGCGCGAGCGCCTCCCGAAGAAGGATCCCTATCGCGTCGAGGCGATGACCGGGGAGAAGAACGCGAACACGGGCAAGATCCTGGTCGACGGCAACACGATGTCGGCCCTGGGCTGTCTGATGGGCGGCTGCACGGTGCTCGCCTGGTACCCGATCACTCCGTCCTCGAGTCTTTGCGAGACCTTGATCGGCATGTTCGAGAAGTTCCGGGTGGACCCCGCGACCGGCGAGCATCGCTATGCCGCGGTTCAATGCGAGGACGAGCTCGCCAGCATCGGAGTGGTCCTGGGCGCCGGTTGGGCCGGTGCGCGCGCGCTCACTTCGACCGCGGGTCCGGGCTTGAGCCTGATGAACGAGTTCGCCGGGTACGGCTACTACGCGGAAGTTCCCGGAGTCATCTTCGACGTGCAGCGCGTCGGGCCCTCGACGGGACTTCCGACTCGAACCTCCCAGGGCGACATCCTCGAGGCGGTCTACTGCTCGCACGGCGACACCGAGCACATCGTGCTGATCCCGGGAAGTCCGGAGGAATGCTGCGAGTTCGGCCGCATCGCCTTCGACCTTGCCGAACAGTTCCAGACGCCGGTGTTCGTCCTGACCGACCTCGACCTCGGCATGAACTTCTGGACCAGCGAGATCCCCCCGTATCCGACTCAAGGCTTCAAGCGCGGCAAGGTCTTGAAGCCCGCAGACCTCGACAAGATCGGGACGTTCGGCCGCTACCTCGACGTCGACGGCGACGGCGTGCCGTGGCGCACCCTGCCGGGGAACCCTCACCCCAAGGCGGCGTACTTCACGCGCGGGTCGGGTCACACCGAGTACGCCACCTACAGCGAGGACCCGGACACCTACGCCCGCAACCTCGACCGGCTGAAGAAGAAGCTGGAGACGGCGCGCGGCGCCCTGCCGCGGCCCAGGCTCGAGGCGGTCCCGGGCGCACGCATCGGTCTCATCGCCTTCGGTTCGACCCACAACGCGATGCGCGAAGCGCGCGACCAGCTCGCGGAGGCCGGTCTCAAGACCAACTACCTGCGCATCGTCGCCAGCCCTCTGCCGCTGGAGGAGCTGCGAAAGTTCTTCGACGGCAATGATTGTGTCTACCTGATCGAGCAGAACCGTGACGGACAGATGGAGATCTGCCTGCGTGCGGGTCTCAGGGACGGCTGCTACGTCGACAAGATCCGCGGCGTCCACCATTACAACGGCCTGCCGATCGACGCCCGTACCATCAGCGACGGCGTGCTCGCGCTCGAGAGGCGTCCGGTCGTGTCGTCAGGGAACAATGGTTCCGGCGGCGGCCGAGTGTAAAGGAGCGGCAAGACCTCATGAGCGACTCCCCGACCCAGACGCCGGTGAAGATGAATCGCGCCGGCTTCAAGTACACCGACTACCAGGGCCTGCCGACGACCCTGTGCAAGGGCTGTGGCCACAACAGCGTCACCAACCACATCATCAACGCCTACTTCGACCTGGGCCTGGCCCCGTACAACGTGGTGAAGCCCAGCGGCATCGGCTGCTCGTCCAAGACGCCCGCCTACTTCATCCATGCGGGCTACGGCATCAACGCGACTCACGGCCGCATGCCGTCGATCTCCCTGGGCGCCAAGCTCGCCAACTCGCGCCTGCAGATCATCGGCGTCTCCGGAGACGGCGACACCGCCTCGATCGGGACCGGCCAGTTCGTCCACATCCTGCGACGAAACCTCGACATGGTGTACGTCATCGAGAACAACGGCGTGTACGGCCTGACCAAGGGCCAGTTCTCGGCGACCGCCGAACCGGGCGCCAAGCTCAAGACGGGAGAGATGAACGACCTCCAGGACCTCGACCTGTGCTCCATGGCCATCCTGTGCGGCGGCAGCTTCGCGGCACGCTGCTACTCGAACGACGCCAAGATGATGCGCGCTCTGATCAAGGCGGCGGTGTCGCACGCCGGCACGGCGGTGCTCGACGTCATCTCGCCGTGCGTGACGTTCAACAACCACGACGGCTCGACCAAGTCGTTCGACTACGTCAAGGAACACGACATCCACCTGAACGAGGTCGGCTACGTCGCGAGCTGGGACCCGCCGGAGGCCGAGCTCAAGCCGGGCGAGGCCACGAAGATCCCGCTGCCGGACGGCTCGCACCTGGTCATCCGCCAGGTTTCCGACCAGCACGACCCGCGCGACCGGCTTGGCGCGCTGAAGCTCCTGGAGGAGTACCGCAAGAAGGGCGAGATCCTCTCGGGCCTGATCTACATCAATCCGGACCAGCCCGACTTCACCAGGAGCTGCAAACTGAATCCCGAGAGAGCCCTCGCCGAGCTTTCGGAGGCGGACCTGCTGCCCACTCGAGAGCAGATCACGAGCTACTTGAGCCAGCACGGCTGACCTGCCTGCTCACCGGACGCGACGCGTCCGGCAGAGCATCACGATCGTCCGATCAATGGGTGGACTCGCTGCTCATGCATAATCCGTGCTCCTTCATGGAGACGGTCATGCAGGCGATCGCAAGTGGGCTTTCCCTCGTTCTGCTGTCGAGTGCGGCCGCCTTTCCCTGCGAAATACCGCGGGCCAGGCACGCGCTGATCATCGGCATCGACGGCCTCGCGCCGTTCGGCATCGAGGCAGCCGAGACTCCCGCGATCGACGCCTTGTGCGCGGCGGGCTCCTGGTCGTTCACGGCGCGCACCGTGTTTCCGTCGGTGTCGGCCTGCGGCTGGGGCGCGATCCTCCTGGGCGGCGGCCCCTCAGAGACCGGGATCGCCTCGAACGAATGGTGGCAGGTCGAGGATCGACTGCCGGCGATCGCCGCCGAGGACGGCCTGTTTCCCGGACTGTTCGCGTGCCTCAAGGCGCAGCAGCCACGGTGGCGGACCGCGGTGAGCCACCGCTGGGACGGCATCGCCCGCCTGATCCCGATCCGGACGCTCGACCATCTCTACTGCGTCGATGACGACGACAAGGTCGTCGAGGACGCCGTAAGGCAGTTGATCGAGACCCGGCCGGAGCTCACCTTCGTCCACATCGACGTCGTCGACTACGCCGGCCACGATTTCGGATGGAGAAGCGAGCCGTACACGATGGCGGTGGCGCGCGCCGACTGGTACGTGGGCGAGCTGCTCCGGGCGCTCGAGACTTCAGGAACGCTGGCCGACACGCTCGTCCTGCTGGTGTCCGATCACGGCGGCAAGGCGAGCTCGCACGGCGGGATCAGCATCGACGAGATGTTCGTTCCCTGGATCATCGCCGGTCCGGGAATCCGCCGCGGACACCGGGTCGAACAGCCCGTGCACAACATCGACGTGCCGCCGACGGTCGTGACGGCGCTCGGCCTGAAGCCCGACGCACGCTGGATCGGCCGCCTTCCACAGGAGATCGTCGACGAAGGCCTCGAGCAGAGTGGCCTGCGGGCGGCTCCACCGGCACGTGACAAGCCTCCCGTGAAGCTGCCGCCGCCCGCCGTCACCGGTGAAGAGCGCAAGTCGACCGCGAGAGCTCACCCCGCCGACTGTCGATTCGTATTCGACGCGCACCGATTCGACGGATCCCGGCTGCGCGCCGATCGAGGCGCGCTGCACCTGTCGCTCGCCGGCGTTCCCCGAATCCTCGACACCGAGCACGGCGGCGTCGTCGAGCTCAGCGGCGATGGCGGCTACTTCACCGCGAAGGATGGCCTCCATGATCTCTCGGAGCTGCCGGTTTCCGCCCTGACCGTGGGTGGGTGGGTCCGAGTGGACGCGACCCAGCCTTACGGAGGAATCCTCGGGGTCATCCAGGACAACGGCGGCGATGAGCGCGGCTTTCTCCTCGGGTTCAACTCGACTGCGTTCATGTTCGCCCTTTCGACCGAAGGCGGTGCCGACCGCGACGGCAAGCTGACCTTCCTGCCGGCACAGGCGCCGCTCACGCCGGGTTGCTGGACGCACATCGTCGCCACCTTCGACGGCACGGAGATGAAGCTTTACTTGAACGGCGAGCTGTCGAGCACTTCGAAAGAGCAGAGAGGCGACATCCTGTATCCGACCGAGGGCGGAATGATCGTCGGCGCCTACAAGGACAGGGATGAGCTGTTCCCGATGAAAGGCGCGATCCACGAAGTCGTCCTCAAGAGCTCGGCGATGACCGCGGACGAGATCCGCGAATGGTTCGGCCGGAACGCCTCTCTGATGAGAGCCGCCGACGGTCGATGAACTCTCCGATCGAGACTGCGCGAGCGCCGCGGTTCAAGGCCCCGCTCCGGGCATCGCCGAAAGAGTCCTCCACTTGAAGAAGATCCTCGGGTTCTCGGTGCTGCTGCTCGCGGGTCTCGCGGGGTCGCAGCTGCTCTCCTTGATGGGTCCCGAGCTGGAGCACGCCACCCGTGAGGGAGTGCGGGTGCTGACGATGGTGTTCCTCGGATTCATCATGATCCACGTCGGCTACGAGTTCGAGATCGACAAGAGCCGTCTCAAGAGCTACGCGGTCGACAACGGGGTCGCGCTGACCGCGGCAGCATTTCCGTGGATCTTCTGCACGCTGTACTTCCTCGCGTTCATGATGCCTGAAGGCGCACTGGCGAGCTTCGGAGCATGGAAGGAAGCATTGATGGCCGGGCTGTTCGCCGCGCCCACGTCCGCCGGCGTGTTGTTCTCGATGCTCGCGGCCGCGGGCCTCTCCGCCACCTGGATGTTCCGCAAGGCGCGCGTGCTCGCCATCTTCGACGACTTGAACACGGTGCTGCTGCTGATCCCGCTCAAGATGATGGTCGTCGGCCTCCGGTGGCAGCTCTGGGCCGTGGTCCTGGTGATGGCGCTTCTCCTGTGGGTTTCGTACCGCTACCTGCGACGCCTTCGCGCACCCGCGCGCTGGCGATGGGTTCTCGGCTACTCGGCCGCCATCGTGCTGGTCTCGGAAGTCGTGTACTTCGCGAGCAGGATCGTCGACGAGGTCGTCCCGATCCACATCGAGGTCCTGTTGCCCGCGTTTGTCCTCGGCACCCTGCTCGTGCGCCCTTCCGACCCTCACGTCGACGACTCTCGAGAAGGTCACCAGGAAGGACCCGAGTCGCCGCAGGAGCAGCGCGTCTCCACGATCGTCTCGGCGGTCTTCATGGTGCTCGTCGGTCTGTCGATGCCCCGGCTCGAGCTCCGAGGCGGCGAGGTCTCCACGAGCCTCCTCTTGATGCACACGCTGGTCATCACCGTCCTTGCCAACCTCGGCAAGATGTTCCCCCTCCTGAGCTACCGTGACGTTCACCTCAAGGAGAGGCTTGCACTGTGCATCGGCATGTGGCCGCGCGGCGAGGTCGGCGCCGGCATCCTGGTTCTGGCGCTTCGTTTCGACATCGGCAAGCCGATCGTCGCCGTCGCGGCTCTCTCGCTCGCCCTGAACCTCCTTTGCACCGGCCTGTTCATCGTCTGGGTGCGCCGGATCCTGCGCGAAGTACCGCGGGGTACGAGCCGCCCGATCTGATTGCGGAGCTCCGCAGATGGCCGATGCCGTGTTCCTGACCGCGAAGTGGCACCACCTCGCAATGCTGAACTACGCGGTCGACCCGGTCATCCTCGAGCCGCTCGTCCCCGCCGGAACGAAGCTGGACCTCTGGCATGGGCAGGCCTACGTCAGCGTGGTCGGATTCAGGTTCCTGGACACTCGAGTGCTCGGCCTGCCGATTCCGTTCCATCGCGACTTCGAGGAGGTGAACCTCCGGTTCTACGTACGCCGCAGAGTCGACGACCAGTGGAGACGAGGAGTCGTGTTCGTGAAGGAGCTGGTTCCTCGCGCAGCGATCGCGTGGGTGGCGAGAGCGCTGTTCAACGAGAACTACCAGGCCGTGCCGATGAGCTTTCGGATGGAAGCTTTCCCCGGCGGCCCGATTCCGGAATCGGGTCCGGCGGATCCCCGCTCGGTGTGCTACTCGTGGCGATTCCAGGGCCGCGAAAACCGATTGAGAATCCTCGTCGATGATCGGCTGCCTGTCCGAGCGTGCAGGCGCGACCCCATCGAACCGGGCTCGCAGACAGAATTCATCACCGAGCACTACTTCGGTTACTCCCGGCAGAAAGACGGCGGCACGCTCGAGTATCGCGTCTACCATCCACGCTGGAGGACGTGGCCGGTCAGGGAGGCCCGGCTCGAGTGCGATGTCTCCAGCCTGTACGGCGAGGCGTTCAAGAGCTGCCTCTGTGAGGTGCCCGCGTCCGCCATCCTCGCCGACGGCTCGGAGGTGACGGTCTACCGGGGAGTCAGGGTCTGAAGTTCTTTTTGGGGGTGGGCACCACCGCCCTTCGACGACATGCTCACCGCATTGCAACGCTGGATCCGGGCGGCCAGACTTCTTGCGGCTCCCGTTCAAGGGTGCCTGCCCTCAAAGCCCCTGGTTCCCGTCTTCGCAGGAACGGAGCTTCTCGGGGCCGCGAGGACAAGAGGTCAAAGCTGTGGCTGAAGAACAAGCCCGCGGATGGATCCTGTACGACGACACCTGCGGCTTCTGTCGCAAGTGGGTCCCGTTCTGGGGCGGCACCCTCAAGAAGCGCGGCTTGAAGATCGCGCCTCTGCAGAGTGACTGGGTGAAGGAGAAGCTCGGCGAGGTCGACCGGGACCTTTCCCAGGATCTGCGGCTGTTGCTCGCGGACGGCACTCAGGTCCGCGGAGCGGACGTCTATCGCTACGTGATGCGGCGGATCTGGTGGGCGTACTTGTTCTACCTGTTCTCGGTCGCGCCCTTGCTTCGCAACGTGTTCGACTGGAGCTACCGCACGTTCGCGAACAACCGCCACCGGATCTCGCGGGCGTGCCGGCTGCCCCCGGCGGGTGAAAGTTCCGCCGAGACTTCTGCGAAGGATCAAGGTCGCAGGTGAAGCGGGTTGTTTCAGTGCTCCCAGAGATGTTCGCCCTCGCCGCCGACATGAGCGCACCAGCGCGCGAACACGAACAGGAAGTCCGAGAGACGGTTGAGATAAACGAGCGTGCCGGGGTCGACGGCGTCGGTCTGCCGCAGAGCGACGACCCAGCGCTCCGCGCGCCGGCAGACGGTGCGCGCCAGATGCAGATGGGCGCCGAGCAGTCCGCCTCCGGGAAGGATGAACTCCTTCAGCGGACCCAGCACTTCGTTCATGCGATCGATCTCGGACTCCAGCCGCTGAGTCTCCGCCGGACCGACGACTTTCATCTGCGCAGGACGCCGCTCGAGCGTGCATGCGAGGTCCGCACCGACCGAGAACAGTTCGTTCTGGATTCTCCTCAAGTGGAGGTCGATCGAGCTCTTCTCGGACGAGCCGTCGGGCCGATCGTCGTTGACGGCCCGGGCGATTCCAAGAACAGAGGACAGCTCGTCGACGGTGCCGTAGGCCTCGATCCGCGGGTGGGATTTCGCAACCCGCTCTCCGCTGACCAGGCCCGTGGTACCGTCGTCGCCGGTCCGGGTGTAGATCCTGGTGAGCCTCTTCCTGTCGGCCATTGCGGTCACTCCCGAGGGTCTTGAGTCCGCGCGCTTTCCGGGACTCAAGGCAAAGGTTCGCGAACTCCGCACCAGAGAACAAGCGGCTGCGGAACAATCCCCTGGTGACTCGTTCCGGGCCGGGTGCTATAGCATTCCCGCCGGTGCCCCCACCCCCACTCGCCGGCTGTCCGGGAGGAGACTCGAATGATGCGCGCCCTTTTCGTTCCAGGTTTGCTTGCCTCCGTGACCCTCGTGGTACTCCTCGGAGGGAGTCGAGAATCCGTGGCTCAGCAGAGCGAACGGTTCACTCTGGGTCCGGATGTGTCCACTCGAGTCCCGCCGCCGGACATCGAAGAGCAGGCGCGCAGGCTGATCGAGGCCTGGAAGACGTATCGCTCTCCGGATCCTCCCGACGGTCAGGATGAGAACGCGAGCAAGGGTCGAGGCAGCGTCCAGAACGAGACCGCTATTGCCATCAACCCGCTCGACCCGCTGAACGTCGTCGCGGTCTCGAACGACTACAGCTCCGGCAACGTGCTGACCGGTTTCTACTCGACCCTCGATGGAGGGGTCAACTGGACGACGGGCGATCTGCCGCTGGAGCCCGGCTTCTCCTTCTCCGGCGATCCCTCGGTGATCTTCACGCCCGATGGAATCCCGGTCATCGTCTGCCTTCAGTACTTCGGACCGGCGGGAAGCGGAATCTACGGCTATCGCTCGCTCGACGGCGGGCTCACCTGGCAGACCGGCGTCCAGATCGACCTCAACGGCGCCAACGACAAGGTGCAGACCGGATGTGATTTCAGCGGTGGGCCGTTCCACGGTCAGATCTGCTCGGCCTGGGATCGTTTCGGCACCGGCAGCGGCGACCACATCTACCTGTCGCGTTCGGACAACGGCGGCATGACCTGGAAAACTTCCAAGCGCGTCAACGACGCCAACAACCGCGCCACCATCTCGCCGGACGTCGCCTACGGGGCGAACAGCGAGCTCTGGGTGATGTGGGCGGATCGGGGAACGGAGGAGATCTACGTCGACCGATCGATCGACGGCGGCGTGACCTTCGGCGCGGACATCCTTGCCTCGGGATTCAACATCGTCCCCTCCCCGATCCCGGGCAGCAGCTTCCGGATGTTCGACATCTTCTCGATCACCGCGGACTGGACGGACGGTCCGTACTCTGGGACCGTGTACGTTGCCTACCACACCTGGAAGGGCGGCGTGGACCAGAACGCCAACATCCGCTGCGCCTCCTCGTCCGATCATGGCGCAACCTGGACGAACTTCATCGTCAACGACGACGGCTTCGACAACCACGCCGACCAGGTGATGCCGCATGCCGCCGTCGACTCCAAGGGCAACCTGAACGTCGGCTTCTTCGATCGGCGCCTCGACCCCAACAACCTGCTGCTGTGGACCTGGGTGGCGCGCTCCTCCGACGGCGGGCAGACCTTCTCGAACCACCAGGTCTCCGGAGTCGGCTGGGATCACAACGCCACCGAGTTTCCCTCATTCATCGGCGACTACACCGGACTCGACGTCTGGGAGCATTTCGTCCGGCCGTGCTGGACCGACGGACGCTCCGGTTCCCAGAACGTCATGAGTGACGACGTCTACCTCGACTTCTTCTCGGATGAAAGCGTGCTGTCGGCGGCGACCGGGGGGCAGGTGCACTTCACCATCAACATCGGTCCCAACTACGCCGGCCAGGACTACTGGATGTTCGGCAGCCTGGGAACGAGCCCCGGCCTCACCTTCGGCAACGGCGTGCATCTGCCGCTCAACTTCGACGCGTTCTTCCTGATGACGATCCAGCTCGCCAACACCGCGGTGTTGCAGAATTCCATGGGGGTGCTCGACGCCACGGGCAGCGCTTTGCCGCTTCTCGACACGTTCGGGCCGTTCGACCCCGCGTTCTCGGGATTCGACCTGTTCTTCGCCACTCTCGTCGGAATCTCTCCTCCGACGTTCGCCACCAACTCCACGACGGTGACGCTGACGCTCTGACCTGCCGACTCCTTGCTCGCTGACGATGGCAACGCACACCCGAATCCCCCCGCGTCGGGGTGAGGCAGAACTGCTCATGCGATCGTTTCGCTGGGCGACAATGCTGGGCGCGTGGCTGTGGTGCGGCGAGGTTTCCTTCCCTTCCTCAGCGCAGGAAGCTCAAACCTCATCGCAGGAGTGGTACGTCAGTGCACGGCTCGAGGAAGGTGTCGTGAGCGACGGATCGAGCGAGAAGCCGTTTCGCTCGATCCGGGAGGCACTCGAGAAGGCCCGCGGATCCGGCGAGCAGCCGGTGGTCATCCACCTCGACGTCGGCACCTACGGAAAGAACAGCGGCGACGAGTTTCCGCTGATGCTGCCTCGCCGCTGTCACTTTCGAGGGTACGGCTCGCGCTCGACCACGCTCGAGGGCGACCCCGACAAGCCGGTCTTCCTGCTGCCGAAGGGAGGCATCCATGTCCTCCGAGCACTTCGCATCGAAGGCGGAGCCCGCGGGGTCGCCTTCGAGACGGGACCTCTCTCCTCGGACCGATCGATGCTCCATCTCTTCGACGTTTCCATCGCCCGGTGCGACGCCGGAGTCGAGGGATCCGCCGGCGGTTCCATCACGATCTCCGCTGATGGGCTTCGCGTCGCATCCTGCGACCGCGGGCTGTTCATCGCCTCCGGCGCCAACCTGTCCCTGACGCTCGTTCGCAGCGCGCTGAGCCGCAACCGGGACGCCCTGCTCATCGAGGGGTCGCGCGCGGTCGTGTCGATTTCGTGCGACGACTGCTCCTTCGCGGATCAGGAGGGTTGCGGCGTCCGATGCACGGGAGGCGCCACCCCCGATTGCCCGAAACCCTGGCGGTTCGAAGGCTGCGTCTTCGAGCGCAACGGCATCGGCGTCTCGCTCGAGATCCCCGGCGGTGACGTGCCGCTCGAGCTCTTCGATTGCCGTTTCTCGGAGAACGAACAGTTCGGGCTGGCTCTTGTCGGCGGCGGCGCACCGCTGGAAGGCTGCACGCGAGTCGAGGACTGCCGCTTCCGCTGGAACGGAATCGGGCTTCATCTCCTGAGCTGCGGCAGACCCGTCCAGATCTCCCGGTGTCGTGTCGAGGACAGCGTGGGAAACGGGGTGTTCTGCGGGCTGTTCGTCGGACAGAGGTCTGCCGTCGAGCTCCGCCACTCTGTCCTCGCAGGAAACGGCGCCGCGGGGCTGTTCGGACTGAGCGAGGTCAAGGACGGGCTGTCGCTCAAGGTCGATCACTGCACGATCGCCGACAACCTCCAGAGCGGCATCGAGCGCAAGCATCGCAAGCTCGGGTCGATCCTCCTTCGCGTGGAGAACAGCATCGTCGCCTTCAACGCAAGGGACCTCCTCCGGATCGAGCCAGCGGAGGTGGAAAGCTGTCTCATCGGCGACCACAGTCTCGACGGCCCCTCCCGGGTCCTGACCGGCGATCCGCGCTTCCTCGATCGTGAGGCACGCGACTACCGGCTCGCGCCGGGCTCGCCCGCGATCCAGGAAGGCGAAGCGCTCGGGGCTCATGAAGCGGGCGCAGGGAAATAATCGACCGCCGCGCGAATCGGTCGGTGGTGACGCTTGCGACCTGCCTCGGACGATCAGCTCGGCTTTTTCCGTGGCGATGGACGGCGACACGATCGTCGCCGGCGCGCCCAACCGACGCGACGCGAGGAATTGTCGCGGCTGCCTCTACGTCTTCGAGAAGCCCGCCGCCGACGGGGCGGACGACGTCTCGATCGCGACCCTCGAGATGTCGACGCACGCGGACGGCGCCCTCGGGTTGGCGTGCGCGATCGCCATCCGAATCCGACTCTCCATCGCGATCTGCCTGAAGAGTCTGGGCAAGCCGAGTCCCTGGCCGACTTCATCGAACGGGGCTTGCCCCGTTCGTCCCCGTCTCGAACCACCACTCGATCGCTTGAGCCGCGCCGTTTACAGTTCCCTCGAATTTCACTCGGTAGCGGCTGTTCTGCTCCAGTGGCGCTCTGCTGATGAAATGACAGATGCCGCTGTTTTCCTGGTAGGCGTAGCTATAGGTCGATCCGTCATCGGGAACCAGACGATCGGGTCCGAACACATATCCATCCACGGGTTTCGACTTCTTGCCCTTCTCCAGGAACACTTCAAGCTTCGTTCCCGTCACCTTGGCATGGCGCGGAAAGATGACCGTGATTGGATATCCGTGACCGTGTCTGGAAACGCCTGCGGGAAGCGGCACCGGAACCTCGTAGCCCGAAAAGTCACAAGGGACATCGATCTGACCGGCGACCGGCCACAACACGAGGTCACCGTCCGACACGTCGGTGACTGCGCCGCTCTTGACGTCGATTACACTGAGTCGGCGCGGTGCGTCTCCGAGGGAGGTGTCGGAACGAATGTGCCTGCCGAACCCAACCGTGGGCAAGCGTGGATCCAGCAAGAATCTGCGGTGATACACGAGGTCGAGATTCTCGATGATCGAAACTGCGTAATCGCTGTCCACGCCGAAAATGCTCCTTGCCGCCGCTTCGGCGCCTTGCTCGGTGTAACCTTCTTCCTCGGGGTTCTCGGTATGCCAGTTGAACTTCGTCCCATGATGGCTGGCCAGGTAATCGGCGTGCAATTGACAGCCTTCCGATAGCTCTGCATCCCGTCGAACGCTCCCAAGCCCCGCCAATTGCCGGTAATAGTTGATCACGCAGAGGGCGCGGTCTTCGTCCATCTTCACATCACAGATGAGCGTAACTTCTTCGGCGCTTGGACCTTGCACCTTGAATCCGCCTTCGAGCCACCAGATCTCGGCGGTGAACGGCCCCATCGTCCTGGAATGGCCCTGCATGCATCCGTCATCGTTACGCTCCAGGAAGATGCCGTCGAGATCGACGTCGAGGACCAGAACCGTGTCGTTTCTCAGTGAGATCGCCATCGCCATGCTGGTGGCCGCTTCGATGGCGCCGCCCTCTCCGATTCGAAGTCGAATGGAGTACTTCGAGGGCCTCCCCTGAATCGTCCGTGAGAGTTCCATCTGCCCTGGAAGCGTCTTGCAACCCGCGACGCGGGATCCGTTCTCCAGCGCGACACAACCCTTCCCATCGCGGCGGATTTCGATCGGAGAGCCGGCAATGGACAATGCTTCTGAAACGGGTTTCCAAAAGGTGATCAAGGAGGTGCATCTCTCGGGACCCGCGGCTTCCAGCTCGAGGGTTTCAATCCTCATGCGCCATTTGCCCTCCTTCGACTGCGCCGTTGCAAGACAGGGCATTGCAACAAGCATCACGAGCACCACAAGGCCGCTCGATCTCTTGCAGACTGATGCGGGTTGAACCGTGCCGTCACTCAATTTGCTCATCCCGGTGATCCGGGAGGGTTCCGGCGCTTCCTCAGCGAGAACAAAACCCTCAGGTGAGTTGGAAGGCAGAAAACCTCCGCGACAAATGATCGTAGCTCACCTCGACGCCTCCGAATCCATCCGTCGCGACTCGATCCGAGCGATCGGTGCTCGCAGGTCTTCAGCGGAGAAGATCCGGATTCTTGCGGCCCATGTAGCCGATGCGACCGAGAGGCGTGGATCTCTTCCCGGAGCTGAACGAGGTCTGACCGCCCTTTTCGGTCGCGTTGGCAACTGCCCAGTCCGCGCGGTAGATCCACGGATCCTCGTCGCAGTCTTCGATCAGCTTTTTCCAGACGTCGACCGCCTTGTCCTTTTTCTTCTGGTGGAAGAGGGCGAGGCCGAGGTGATAGCACGCCTCGGAATAGCGCCGGTGCTTGCGCGGAAAGCCCTTCAAGGCTTTCTCGAGATCCTCGAACCTCTTCTCCTGCCAGAGCCGGCAGGCCCGCTCCATGAGGCAATCGGGAGCGAGCGTCGGGCTCGAAACCTTCTGGAGCTGCGCCTCCATCTCATCCCAGTTCCTCTGCAGACGGGCGATGTGCCCGAGGAGGTAGTGCGCCTCAACTTCGTCCAAAGGAGAAAGCAGCTCCTTCGCCTTCTCGAGGTCTCCCAGCTCCAGGGATAGCATGCCGCGCTCGAGAGGCGACTCGAGCGCCGACTCCGCAGGAGAAGGCCGGGCGTATTCGGGGTGCTCCTCGAGAACCGAGAGCATCGCGTCGTACAACTCCTGCTCGCTCGCGTAGTTCGACACCTCCGCGAGGACTTTGCCCTCGTGGGTCATGAACAACACCGGCGGAGTCGGAACCGAGCCGCCGCCGAGCTCCTTCTGGTGCGCCACGACGAACGCTAGCGCCTTGGCATCGCCCGCGAACCCGCGGGAATCGAGGTCGAAGAAGAACGGCACGAAGCGCCGGTTCGCAAGCAGAACGATGCGCTCGTCGCTGAAGGGCCCCGCCCTCAGCACTTCCGCCGCCGGTCACCAGCCGCCGTCGGACGTCGTGCCGAACGCCACCGGCTTGATCATCAGCAGCCGCTGCTCCTTCGTGGCTTTCGCCAGCGCTTCGGGAAACGGCGAAACCCATTCGATGCCGGTCTTGTCCTTGCACTTGGAGGATCCTCTCTCTTGATCGCCGGGAACACCCGCCGCCAGCACCAGCACGCTCGAGAAGAAAGTGGAAACGAGAATCATGATGGACCTCCGGGTCGAGACCGTGGGGCATGGGTGAATCTACTATCCTCCCGGCTTCCCGAAGGCAACGGGCTCGATTCGACCGGCGGCGTCCCCATCGACGCGAGCTCTCCGTTACGATGACCATTAGGAGCCCGGATCATGCATGATCCGGGCTCGCTCGATCCTGGAGATCCCATCGATGCACACCTCGCGTAGAGAGATGCTCCTCGACTCGACGGCGGTCGGCCTGTCACTCCTGCTCTCGCACCGGGTCTTCGCTCATCCCCGGGTGCTCGCCTTCAGGGATCCTTCCGAAGCGCCGATCGCCGGGGGTGAAGACGACATTCCCGTTCCGAAGCCCTCTGTCGCCCGCTTCGAGAGCCTCGGCTACGGCCTGTTCCTCCACTTTGGCCTGTACTCGCAGCTCGGCCGCGGGGAATGGGTCAAGCACATCGACAAGATCCCCACGGATGAGTACTTCCGGCGGATGAAGACTTTCGAAGCCAGGGAGTTCAGCGGCCGCGCTCTCGCCCGTGTCGCCAGGACCGCGGGGATGAGGTACATCACGCTGACCTCCCGCCACCACGACGGTTTCAGCCTGTACGACACTCGCGGCCTGTCGGTGTACGACGTGACTCACACTCCCGCAGGCCGTGACTTGATTCTCGATTTCGTCGAGGGCTGCCGCGCCGAGGGAATCGTCCCGTTCCTCTATCACACGACCCTGGACTGGACCGACCCGCGCTTCGAGAGCGACTTCAAGGGCTACCTCCAGTACCTGCGCGAATCCGTCGAGATCCTCTGCACGAGCTACGGGCCGATCGGCGGCTTCTGGTTCGACGGCAAGTGGAGCCGCAAGGATGCGGACTGGGAGGAGGACGCGCTGTACGCAGTCATTCGCAGACACCAGCCCGAGGCGATCATCGTCAACAACACCGGCCTCGAGCATCGCGGCCGCACCGGACATCCCGAGATCGACAGCGTGACCTTCGAGCGCGGCACGCCGACGCCGATGGATCGCCGCGGAATGAAGAAGTATCTCTCGGCGGAGATGTGCGAGACGATGAACTTCCACTGGGGAGCGGCATTCAATGACTTCAACTATCTGTCGCCGGCGCACGTCATCGAAGAGCTGTGCGCCTGCCGCGAGGTCGGCGCGAACTACCTGCTCAACATCGGACCTTCTCCACAGGGCGCCCTGCCGGACTACGAGTCGGCCGCCGTGCGGCGCGCCGGAGAGTGGCTGAAGATGCACGAGGAGGCGATCTACCTGGGCCGGCCCTGCAGGCTCCGCGGCCAGGGTCGCGACTTTGCTCTCAGGACGCCCAACGCTACCTATTGTTTCATCCTGGATCTCACGCACACGGCGGCCACAAAGGTGCAGCAGGGCGCCCGCGGGCCGGGGCCGCGGCACTTCAGCGGCGCCGACCGCCCGATCAAAAGCGCCGTCTGGACCGACAACGAGGAACGTGCCGTTCGATCAGAAAGGAGAGGACCTGGTCCTCAACACCTCGAAATACCCGGAGGGGACGAACATGGTGGTTCGAGTTGCAAAGCTGGAAGATGCTTCATGATGGCCGACCCTCGTCGCATCGATGATGTTCGCGGTTTCCCGCCATGAACCCTTCCGCCCTCCTGCTGCCCGCCTGCTTGATCCTCGTTCCTCAGGAGCCGGGCGATTCGCCTCCCGCCGTCCAGGATTCCGTGACGAACAGTCACGTCTATCCGTTCACCTCCACGATCGAGCTGGTCGATTTCGATTCGATCCAGGGAACCTGGACCATCAACGACGGCTGTCTTCTGTGCGGCACCAAAGGAGCCCGCGACGAGATTCAATGGCGCCGAGCTCTGAGCTCGACGATCAAGGTGCAGATCGAGACCACGGCTCAAGGCTCGTGCGGTATCGAGCTTCGTGGCTCGGACGGCGAGGTGCTGGTCACCTGGAACCGGCAGAAGTGCTGGTACGCGATCGAACGGGATCGCGCGGTTCTCAAGGAAGGATCGTTCGCGCGTCCGGAAGGTGACCTGCTCACGATCACGCTGCAATGGAGCCCGCCTTCGCTGTCGGTGCAGTTCGGGGCGGATGATGCGTGCTCCGTCATCCTCGCGGAGCCGGCCCCTTGCCTCCTGCGACTGTCGCTCTTGTCGCTCAAGTCTCAGGCCAAGTTCCAGAAGCTCGTGGTCGAGCGCTCGTCGGCGCAGAACACCTCGACCACACTCCTCGAAGAGGAGCACCGCCTGGCGATGGATCGCGCCGAACGCCTGGGCGCCGCCGGCGAATGGGAGAAGGCCTTCGAGGAGATGCACAAGCTTCTGCCGAAAGTTCCGCCCAAGAAGTGGCGCGACGAGCTTCCCGAGGCCGTTCTCGATCTGTTCACCAGGGCGGCGTCCCACCTGCCGCGGATGCGTGCCAGGCCGCCTCTTCAGCCGCTGATGGAAGAGGCGCGGGTGGTCTCCGAGGACGAGTCCATCTGCGTGTATCTGCCGTTCCGTCCCCAGTGGACCGCGACGGCGCCGCGTCTTCGCCGGGTCGACGGCAATCCGGTCGAGATTCGCTGCTCGTCGCCGCCTGTTTCGATCGACGTGTTCCGCTACGACCAGCGCCACAACTACTGGTTCGGCGAGGAGCCCAAGCTGCAGTTCGTCGGCGGCAGCAGCTCGGCAGCGCTGAACAAGGCGCGCTTCAGTGATCTCGTCGCCGAGCATCCGGACCGGATGGTTCATTTCGAGCCAAGAGAGCAGGACAGGGTCGGTGGAGAGATCGTCAGCGGTTTCGAGATCGACTACGAGCTGAAGAAAACCGGCGAGCCGCCGCGCAGGCTCCTGCATCGCGAGATGACTCTGGGACACCGTGGCAATACCCTTCAGATCAGCATCCTCGGGGCCCCGGAGGCGGTCGCATCCGTGGAACACGAGATTCAGTGGCTGCTCACCAGCCTCGAGCTGCGCCGGTAGCCCTGATCCTGTGTGAAGGTCGGCAGACCGTGTCCGCGTCGCCGCGCCTCTTCGCTGAATCTCTCCGTTGATTCACGTCGTCGGTGCGCCTACTGCAACACCCCCAAAGCACCGATACAGGCGTGGTCTGCTTGCCGTCAGTCCCGCGAATCCTAGGCCGTCAGTCCCGCGAAAGCGGGAATCCAGAGTCTTGCGCCCGCCGCCCGTAGCTCCGGCCTGGACGATCGATGAGGGTCCGGGCAGAATATCGCCCCACCGACTCGCCCGAGCTTCGAGTGCCGTGGATGGCGGTTCACGGACCGAGGGCTCCGTCCGGGGGATTCGGAACGGGAGGGGAATCATGCGCGGACTCTGGCTTGCGCTTCATGGCGCGGTACTTTGCCTGGCATCCGGCTGCGCCAGTGCGGATCGAATGCTGACCCACCCATTCGATCCCAAGCGCGTGACGACCGTCGACCCCATGCTCACGGTCCATGCACAGCGGCCGTTCGTCGATTCAACACGAAAGTCCCGTCCCGCCCCGCCCTACCTCACCCCGTTCGGGACGGCTCTCATGCCGCCTCCGCGGCTTTACGGGGAAAAGAGCATCCTTGGCCGCCCGCTGCCCTACTGGGTGATCGGGCAGGGCGAGGAGACCGTGCTCGTCTTCGGCGGGATCCATGGAGACGAACTCACCTCCTCCGAGCTGGCCTTCGACTTCCTGATTTTTGCCCTGGAAAACCAGGACAAGCTTCAAGGCCGGCGCCTGGTGATCGCGCCTCTGGTCAATCCGGACGGGTTCCTCAGCGGCTCCCGCAACAACGCGCGCAACGTCGACCTCAACCGCAACTTTCCGGCGAACAACTGGATGGTGGTCGGCAGCCGTTCCCGGTCGACCTCGGGGCTTCACCCGCGCTCCGAGCCGGAGACGCGCTTCTTGCTGTTCCTCATCGATCGATTCGCGCCGCGCCGCGCCGTCGCCCTGCACGGCGCAGCGAAATGTGTCAATTGGGACGGGCCCGCCGAGGACCTGGCAAGGACGATGAGCACCCTCACGGGGTTGCCGACCCGTTCCAGCATCGGCTATGCGACGCCGGGATCCTTCGGGAGCCTGATGGGAGTCGACCGGCAGGTTCCCGTGATCACGCTCGAGCTTCCCTCCAACCAGAAGCTGGAGTCGGCCGACCGATACCGCATGGCTCTTCTGTACGCCGTGAGCAACGGCGACGACGAGCTGGCACAGTGACCGCCGGCCAGTCCGCGAGAGCGTCGCCATGAATTCCGCAAGCCTTCATATCCGGCACTATCGACCGGAGGATCGAGAATCCCTGCTGAGCATCAAGTGCTCAGTGTTCAAGGGCATCGTGCTCGACAACGAGCGCCGTCGTTTCCAATGGGAGATCGACGAGAATCCCATCAAGCTCGCCGACATTCCGGTGGCGTTCGTGCTGCAGGCGGGAGACGACGTCGCCGGATACTTCGCGTTCGTGCCGTACCGCGTCCAGATCGGACGGCAGATCGTCGGCGGCTGCACCGGCATCGATCTGTGCCTGCTCGACCGCTTTCGCGGCAGCGGCGCCAGCCACCAATTCATCCAGAGCTGGATGGCGCCCGGATTCTGCGCGTTCCCGTTCGCGACCGCGCTCGGCTCGGCCGCCACGCATCTCTTGAAGGCGGCCGGCGCGGAGAGTCTGGGCGGCAGGCTGGAGACCATCGCCTACGCGTACTTCGTCGACCACGTGCACCCGCCCTGGAAGGAGCTGCCGGCTCACTCGGTCACCGGCATTCAGGAGTTCGGCCGGGAGTACGACGATCTCTGGGATCGGATTCGCGAGCACCACCGTCTGATCCTGGTCAAGGACGCCTTGTACATGAACTGGCGCTACCGCGACTATCCGTTCGAAAAGCCGACCTTGCTCGCCGCCCGCGACCCTTGCGGCACGCTGTCGGGAATCGCGGTCGTCCAGGTCGACCGCGAATTCGGCAGGGTCTACCTGTGCGAGCTGCTCACCGAGCCTGGCAACTCCCCCGCCCGGCGCGGCCTTCTGCGCGCCTCGGTCGACGTCGCACGCAGCTCGGGGGAGAAGTTCTTCTACTACTCCACCCGCGATGCCGAGCAGGTCGACGACGTCCTCGAGACCGGCTTCGAGCCGCTGCCCGGCCCGGTGCCGACCTTCATGGCCAGGGTCAACTTCACTCCCAGTGAGGGGCCGGTCCGGGTCCAGGACTGGCACACCTCATTGGGTGACGGCGACCAGCTCTTCAACATCGGTGAGCCGGGCAAGGAACGCCGCGCCTGAGAAACCCAGGGTAAAACACCGCACCGGATCCAACGATGCGTTGGGCGACCTGCAGCAAGGGACGTTCTTCACCTCAGGAATGAGGAGGCCGTGGTGCACGCCCCGGGACGAAGCATCGACGGAACGGTTGCGCTGATCCTCGAAGAGCAGCGCCGGATCGACTTGTTCATCACGCGCAAGGTGGTCCCCGTTCCGCCAGCGACCAAGGTGATGATGGTCGGGCCGCATCCTGACGACAATCTGTTCGGTCCCGGCGCCACGGCGATCAAGTACGTCGACGCCCGGATTCCGGTCTTCTGGGTTTGCCTGACCGACGGCCGGGCCTGCGCCAAGGACTCCGCCGAACGCGAGCGGATGGGTCGCCTCCGTGGCGCCGAGGAGACTGCCTGCGCCCGAAGCCTCGGGATCCCCGACCCGGAGCTCTACGGCATCCCCGAGCACCGGCTGACCGATGCCGCTCTGCAGAGCGGCATCGTCGAGCGCCTGCGAGCGACTTTCGCGCGCGAGTCACCCGACGCCGTGTTCACTCCCTATTTCCTGGAGAATCATCCGCTCCATCGCTACACCAACCACCTCGTGGCGCTCGCCCTGAAGAGTCATCCGCGCGACTGCATGGTCTACTCCTGGGCCGTCGCCTCCTTCCCCCCGCCGAGCTACGTCGTCGACACGACCGCGGTGTTCCATCGCAAGCTCGAGGCGTGCTGGTGCTACAAGACGCAGATGGACTCCCTCGATTACCGCGAGCAGCTCACGGTCTTGAGCCAGCTCCAGGCGGTGTACGCGCCCGGAGCACTGCATGCTGACGTCTTCTTCGCCCTTCCGAAAGGGGAGTATGTCGAGGAGTCCCTCTCCCGCTGTCTCGACCGGCAGGAGACTCTCGGCGCCGGTGCGCAGCCGGTGAATCCGGAGCCCTGATGAACCAGGACCCCGCGCCGGAGGAGGGAGGGCGGTGCTGACCATGGCCGAGGCTTTATCACGCACCCCCCGCAAACGCCTCTTCGCCAGGATCCTGCTCGCGCTGGTGTTTGCGCCGCTGGTCGTCCTCGCCCTTCTCAGCGTGGCCGAGCTCGCTCTGGCCGCGGCGGGCGTCGCCCCAAGGAGGACCAACTTCGAGCGCATCCGCGAAGCGGAAGGCACCGAGTCCTTGGTCGCCAGCAAGACTCCGCCGCATTCCTGGACTCTGTTCACCGATCAGCGCATCCCGGTGCGTAGGAAGTCCGGAATCCGCCGCGTCCTGTTCGTCGGCGAATCGACGGTCGCAGGCTACCCCTTCCAGCCACCCGCGGCGTTCTGCTACTGGGTGGAGGCGCGCCTCGAGAAGCTGTTGCCCGATCTCGACTTCGAGGTCCTGAACCTGGGCGTCAACGGCTGGAACTGCGAAGCCGTGCGTGACCTCGTCGCAGAGATCGGACCGTCGCTCGAGCCCGACCTGTACGTCGTGTACAGCGGTCACAACGAATACCTCGATGCCAACATCTTCGCCATCAAGTTCCCGATCCGGCACGGCCTGCAACGAATCATCGAATCGTTTCATTTCGGCCGGTTGCTGTTGTCCTGGTCCAAGCCAAGGTGGCGGGAGATCGATCAACCACTGCGCAACTTCCGGTACTCCGGACTCCTGGACGAGCCGTTGATCGATGCCGCGGAGATGTCGCGGGCCTTTCGGAACTACGAGCGCAACGCCCGCGACATCGTCCACATCGCCTGCCGCCAGGATGCCGGCGTCGTCTTCTGCCTGCCGGTGTGCGACCTGCGCGACACGATCGTCAACTGCTCGAGCTTTTCGGCGGCAACGCCCCTTGAGGTGCGCGAGAGCTTTCGCAAGAAGCTCCTCGCGGTTCGCGTGGGCCGGGTGCGCCTGGAGGACGCCCGCAAGGCCGATCCGTCGCTCGACCTCGACTTGCCGGCCCAGGATCTCCTGCGGGAGATCGACGAGCTCGAGAAGATCGACGCGACGGTCGGAACCCTGCCGTACGAGCGCGGCCGCCTTCTCGTGCTCCTTCGCCGCTACCGAGAAGCCCGAAAGTTCTTCGAGGAGGCGCGCGACGTCGACCAGCAACCGGTGCGGGCGACCCGGTTCCTGCACGACATCCTGGTGCGCGTGGCCCGGGAGGAAGGGGCCTTGATCGCCGATCCACGCGCGCGCTTCGATGCGGCCGACCCGATCGGCATCCCGGGCCAGGACAAGATGTTCGTCGACATCTGCCATCCGGACATGCTCGGACACCCGATGATCGCCGACTCGATCATCCAGGCGCTGAGCGAACATGACGTGTTCGCCCCGAAATCGAGCTGGCGATTCGCCGAGGAGCCCACCGAGGAGCAGTACTTCCGGCAACTCGGGCTCAGCAATCAGGTCCAGGCGCGCACTTGCGCGATGCGTGCCCTGACCGCCCTCCTGCAGGGATACTTCAGCAGCGAGCGGGAATCGACGCTGAAGAAAGCCGACGGCTTCTTCAAGATCGCCCTCAAGCAGGACCCGGACTGCGCCCTCGCCCACGCGGGCCTGGGATTCCTGGAAGTGATGCGTGGCAACAAGGAGGCCGCGCTGTCCTTGTTCGAGCACGCGCGATCCCTGGACCCCGCCTCGCTCAAGCCCTTCGAGGACGGTTGCCGGCGCCACCCGCTGGTAAAGGAGATGTTCGCCAAGGCAGAGTTGTGCTTCGTCGACGGAAAGGTGGAGGGGACCGACACGAGGTAGTGCGTGATACTGCGGGCGCTCCGGACCTCGTCATCGACGCTGCGAGGAACGGGGAGGAACGGCGAACGAGTGCAGCACGTTGCGGTCGATGTCGACGAACTCGACCTTCAACTCCTTCTCCGAGACGCTCACTCGCGTGTGTCCGGACACCGTCCAGTACTGCTCGTAGCCGGTCTCGTGCTGCTCGAAGCGCCACGGAGCGCTCGGCGTTCCGACCAGCGCGTAGTGGATTGTGTCGACCTCGACGTCGGTGAACACGTGGTCATGTCCGTAGAAGAACACCTGCACTCCGTGCTGGAGCATCTTCTCGTGCACCCAGCTCTGCTCGCCGACCTGCGCCGCGTTGCCGCCACCCCGCCCGTAGCTCGAGTTGGACTCGTCGCCGGCCCTGCCGCCGACCGCGTGGTGGATCAGGATCGACTTGTACGGGTGAGAGCTCGCGGCCAGCGTTCTCTCGAGGAAATCCTTCTGCTCGCGGCCGAGAGTGAAGTCTTCCGGACCACCCTCGCCGAGCAGCGGCCCGCCGAGGTTGTGGACCGACTTCGTGTAGCCGCGAACGTTGAGGGCGACGAGCAGGAGATCCCCCCACTCGAAGGCGTAGTAGTCCTCGTCCGGCGACGCGCCGAAGGGGGTGGACTGCGGACGGGGATTGACGGTGTACTTGAGGCGCGCCGCGCGCGCGAAGGCGCGCTTTTCCTCAGGATGACAGCCGGACTCCCCTTCCCAGTTGCCCAGGATCTGGAACACGGCGCCGCAGTGGAGGAGCCGTCCGAGCTGCCGGCGTGCCTCCAGGTGCGCCGCCTCCGCCATCTCCAGGCTCTCGAAGGGAGCGTTGAAGTCCAGTCCGTGCAGGTCGAAGTGGTCGCCCAGCCCTGCTACGAAGTCCGGACGATCCAGGCTCATGTTGTCGGCGACGCAGGCGAACTCCTCGCGGATCTTGTCGGTGGTCTCGCGAAACCATTCGACCGAGCTCAGCATCGTCCCCAGCACCCAAGGATCCCGGAGGGCGAGGAAAGGGATCCGCGGTCCCAGCGCCGGCACGAAGAAATGCGGGTCCGCGAACAGGTCGAACACGAACGACTCCCCCCGCGCCCGCACGGTCACGAACCGTCCCGCGAGGCTCTCCCTCTGAACTGCCGGGCCGGACCGCGCGCCGGGATCGAGTTCGAAGAGAGAGAGCGTCCATCGATAGGCCGTGCCGCCCTGAAGACCGCCGATGCAAAGCTGCACCAGATCACCGCTCTCGGCCACGATCTCAGCCGCCCCCGAATTAGCGCTCGCGAACACCCTGGCATGAGTCCGGGCATCGTCGTCCTTTGATCTCCATTGGACAGGGGTCCAAGGCTCCTCGGAATCCTGAACCGGCGGGTCGCGGACGATCCAAAGACTCATGCGAACGCTGTTCTTCGCGATCAGAGTCAGATCGATCGACTGGGACGTCGGGCGGCCGAGCATCGGTGGCGCCAGCAGCATCGACGACTGCTCCGCGAGGATGCACGGAGCACCCGCCAGCGGTGCGATCGAAGGCAACAGGCACGACAGAACGCCGATATACGTGCCGGGTCGACAGCGACGGAGAGGGCTCGACCGGCTCAATTGATCGCGTGATCTTTCTGGCTGAAGCGATAGCGGTAACGGTCTCCCCGGTAATGACCGATCGTGTACTCGATCGGAGTTCCGTCGAGGAGCTGTCCGCAGCGAACGCGGCGGAGCAGCGGCGTCCCGGTCGGAACCTGGAGCAGCGTCGCCACATGGGTGTCCGCGGCCACCGCCTCGAGATAATCCTCGGTCGCCGCGACCTTCAGGCCCTGCTCCTCGAGGAAAGTGTACAGCGAGGCCTTGATCTTCTTCCCGTCGAGCTGGACGCGGGGATGCAGGTGAGTCTGGAAGAACACGATGCACTCCTGGTCGACGTGAATCACCCGCTCGAGGAGGGTCACGCTCGAGCTTGGGTCGACCTTGAGCGCCTGCGCGACCTCCTCGGAGACGTTGACACGGATCTGCCTGCGGATGTGCGTGTCCACCTTGTGTCCCTCCGAAGTCATCTTGACCGTGAAGCTGCCCTTGGTCCGCAGATCGACTTCCAGCTTGGGTGGGCTCACCGCCGTGCCGCGGCCGCGCACGCGCACGACCAGGCCATCCCGCACCAGGTTTTCCATCGCCTTGCGCACGGTCACGCGGCTGACCCCGAGGATCTGCATGATGACCTTCTCGGTCGGCAGATCTTCACGGGGTCGGATCCGGGCCTTGCGGATGAGATCGCGCAGGATGCGCTCCACCTGGGAGTACAGAGACTCTCCGGAGCTGGTGTCGATGACACAGCCTTCGAGCGCTCCACAACTCCCGGGGACCGGGTTCTCGGCTCTCTTGGCTCTCGCTCCCAAAGCGACTCCCGCTCAAGTCGACCACTTCCAGACACACGCTCGCACACCTTACTTTGTGGGCTTCTGTAGCGCGAGACGTCTGGTCGAGAGGAAAGATGGTTCGATTCCTGGGTGCCGGGCCGTCCACGGGGAGGGAGGCGGTGAGATGAAGGACAGACCGCGGAGAAGAAGCTCTGTTCGACCGGGTCGCCCGGAGCGCGTGGCGGTGCTCCTCCAATTCCTGACGCTGCCCCTTTGGGGCTGCCTCGGGACGGATTTTGCGGTCGAGGCGGACGTGGCGGCCTTCTCGCCGAGAATCCACGGGGACTTCGCCCTCGGCTCCGGGCCCTCCGTCGATGACATCAGCCTCAGCAGCGACCTCGACATCGATGACCAGGAGGTCGAGCCGTACTTCAGAGCAAAGGGGGAGGTTCTCGGCTTCGAGCTGGAAGCCTCCTATTTCGCCACCGAGCAGGAAGGCACAGGCATTCTGACCGCGGACTTCGGCAACATCACCGTCGGTTCGGCGGTGAGCTCGACCATGGACCTCGCCGCCGGCCGGCTCGCACTCACCTGGGACCTGTTCGACCTTGGGTTCCTCGAGGTCTCCCCGGGTCTCGCGGTCGAATACCTGGACATCGAGCTCGTCGTCGAGGAGCCGGTGTTCGACCTCTCCGAGGAGATCAGCGTGGAGCAACCGGTGCCGATGCTTGCCCTGGGGCTGGAAGGTCGACTCCCGAAGATCCCCCTGCGGTTGACGGCCGACTTCGCGGGAATCGTCGCCGGTTTCGAGGATCTCGATGGCCTGGTGCTCGACTCCGAGATACGGCTTGAGTACGAGCTGTGGTCGTGGTGCGCGGTGTTCGCGGGCTATCGTCGACTGATCATCGAACTCGAGGGCAGGGCGGACGGCCAGGAGTTCGATGGCGACATCGACATCGATGGATTCATGCTCGGGCTGGGACTGCGCTTCTGACTCCGGGGCCAGCCCATTCGCCCGGTCCTTTAGCAAGCCGGCGCGTGGTCAGTAATGGATCTCCACGGGGATCTCGAACTCCGCCAGGGGTTGTCCGGTCTTCAGCTTGAGCACGGTCTTCTCCGTCCGGCCTTGGTCGATATCGCCATCGAGCAGCGAGCCGAACGACCCTGAGAGCTGATAGATGACGTCGAAGGCCTGACGGCGAAAACGGTTCTCGAAGAAGTCCGGCCGTGGCTTGAAATCCTGCACCGACAGAACCTCGCTGTCCCCAAGCTCGTCGATCTCCAGCTCCTTGGTCATCTGCGCCTCAGGCCAGGCGATGCCCACGGTGATGGTGAAGATCAAGCCTGTGTCACGGTCGAGGACGACCTTGCGGGGCATCGCGTACACCCGCGAGTAGATCTTGATCTCCGAGAAATGCTGGGCGACGATCCTTCTTTGGCGGTCCTCGAGGAGGATGCCGCCCTCGATGTCCTCGTTCTCTCCGTACTCGATCCAGGCATGGATTCGGCCGCCTTCCGGCGTCGGCTCGTTGAGCCACTCCGCGAACAGGCAGTTGCAAGTGGTGATCGGGTCGCTGATCTCCGACGGATCCCAGCCCGGCCCCGGAATCACCCGGATCTCGAAGTCCACACGTTCCCCGATCCCGACATCGGTGTACTTGGACCGCGGAGGGTCCATGGCGGCCCGCATCGGGACCTTGAGCGCCACTGCAGCTTTCTCCTGGAGCCCGTCGTTCGCCTCGCTCGAGCCGCAGCAGGGCAGAAACCCAAGCGCTGCCATCAAAACAGTCGTGACCCGGTGCTTTCCTGAAAACCCGACGATCCGGACGTGAGAAGCGAACATCGAGCACTCCGTGGGGGAGGACCCCGTCACCCGCGCTGACGTCTCTAACATAGCTCGCCTCGAACAACGGACCCCGTGCCACAAAGCTCCGAACCAAGCCCGCTTCCGGGGCGAGGCGCAAGGTCGTTCACTTTGTGCGCGCCCGCCGTCCATGAAACTGGATTCCCGCTTTCGCGGGAATGACGGGTACCCTTCGCGGGCCCACGCCCCAGGGGAGAGCGCGGCCACGGAAGGCGTTCCCGGGGGCGGCAGTGCGGGATGGGCAGGGAATTCAATACCTGCCGGCGCCGAGGTCGATAATCCCTTCGGCTGAAGTCCCTGAGCCTCGAAACGGCATGGAGAATCCTCAGATGAGCTTGACCCATTGGATGGCGTGGTCGGCGAGCAGCCTCCTGTTGTCCGCTGCCGCCGTGCCCTTCGCCCACCCGGAGAAGAAGGTCGATCTCGAGCAGCGCGTGAGCTCCCTCGAATCCAGGATGGAGGATCAGTCACAGCGTCTGATTCTTCTCAAGTCCGAGAGCGATCGGATCAGCGCCGCCGTCGCCTCATTGGAAGACAAGATCAAGGACCTCAAGCCTTCCGGAGAGGATCCGGAGGCCGAGCGTCGCTTCCGAGAGCTGACCAACGTCGTCGCGGCGCACGACCAGAGAGTGGAGCAGGCGGAGAAGGATCTTCAGCGCCTCTCCCGGCTCGGAGACGGACTGGTCCAGGGCACTCGCAAGCTGAACGCCGCGGCCGACGTCGCCCGCAAGAACGGGTTCGAGAATGCCGGCCCCAATCCGCAGGCGAAGTCGGACTTGATCGACGGCATCAAGACCTTCGCCGGCGCCATCGAGAGCTCCTCCAAGGCGGAGTCGGATCCACAGACCGAGGGCGAGTCGCGCTGATCGGAACATCGGTGCCTGCGCCGCCGCGTCCGGGTGTTGACCTTTTTCCTCGAACGCGCAGACTCGTCTCTCATGTCACCGCGGCTCACTCACGCCGTCCTGTGCCTGACATGCTCCGCGCTGTGTCTGCGCCCGGTTGAGGGATTCCCTCGCGCATGGGCCATCGTGGCGGTCATCGCGCTCGGGATCGCGCCCGGAGCCGCCCTGCTCGCGTTCCTCCGTCCCAGGGTTCTCAGGCGACGCACGGCGGCATGCTTCGGCGCCAGTATCGCCATCTCGCCTCTGGTCTGTGCGCTCCTTGTCGCACCATGGCTCTTCTGTGCGAGCCCGTCCGCCTTGCCGTGGAGACTGACGGCTGCGCCCATCGCCCTCGCGCACCTCTGGCTCGCTGTTCGTTCTCGAAGGTCGCCCATTCCCGCAGGGCGACCGAACGAGCGCTGGCTGATCGCGGCCTTTGCTCTCGTCGCGGTCGAGCTTTTCATTTGGAACCGGCCGGGCTCGAGCCTCTGGCTCGGGCCCCATGGACTCCTGCATGCGGCCGTGTCCGAGAGCATTGGACGGGCAGGTCTGCCGGTCGCTCATCCGTTCCTCGCTGATGCCCCCTTCGGCTACTACTGGCTGCACCATCTTCAACAGCTTCTCATCGCGCGCGCCGCCGGTGCTGATCTGCTGAGCGTGTTCGCTGCGCACAACGCTCTATCCGCCGCATTCTGCGGTCTGGTCGCGCTCGAGCTCGCCCGGCGTCTCTCTCCGGGAACCGGTACGGCTCGCACCCGCAGGCGAGGCGTCCTGCTCCTGTTCATTCTCCTCGGGCTCAACTCAGTCGGGCCTCTGCTGGTGAGGGCGGCTCTGTATCTCGACATCGATCTGCCCCTGGTTCCAGGGTTGTGGCGCTCGCTGGTCGCCGGCTACGACCCGCGGACCGCCTCCACCCTGGACAACCTCTCCGCTTCCGGTTCGCGGTGGTTCTCGGAGAGCTCTGGATGGCTGGCGGTCTGGTGCGCGAGCCTGAGGACGCGCCGGCGCTCCGCCGGCGCCTTGAGCGCAACGCTGGCGCTGATCGCTTTCCTGGAGAACCCGATCGTGGGCGCGGCGCTGTGGGCCTGCACCCTGGCGCTGAGTCTGGTTCAGAGAACCGGCCGGGGTGTGCTCGCTCACGTCGGAGGCGCTGTCGTGGCCGCGAGCTACTTCTTCTTCACCTGCCGCGGGGAAGGCCATGAGAACGTCGTTAAGCTCGCGCTCAACCCGTGGTGGAACGTCGCCGGCCCGCACCTTTACTGTGTGCTCGTCGTGCTGGTCGGCGTTCTCGCCGGTGCCCGCATACTGCCGGCGGGCGGGCGCTGGCCTCTTGTCCTGATTCCACTGTTTCTGCTCCTTGGCTTCAGCTTCGGCGTCGACCTGCCCCTGGACGATCAGTACCTGTTCGTGCGCCTGCTGTCGGTGCCGATGGCGTTGCTCGCCGGCAAGTCACTGTTCGACCTCGCGAGAGCCTGCTCCACCCGCTTCAGTCGGCGAGCAGTGCTGTTCCTGGGCCTGCTTCTGCTGCTCCCCGCGCCCCTCTACGTCGGCACCCATACGTGGATGATGTCGCGACGCCCCTCGCCCGTTGAGCCACAAGGCGACCATCTTGGATGGCGGGCTGGAACGGTTGAGGCCTGGCTTCTGAGCTCCTTGCGCCGGGAGAGCCTCGATTCCGACGTCGTGGTGTGCGACCCGGAGCTCGAGTTTCCCGGTCTGGACAAGGCTCAGGGCAGCCCGATTCCCGGGATCAGCGGCCGGCGCCTGTACACCGAGGTCTCGACCAACTACCTCTCCCGGCCCGCCAGGATCCGGGATGCACGCCTTGATCGAGTACGCGCTCTCTTCAAGGGTCAGAAGCTCACCGAGCTTGACCTCAAGGACCTCGCGGGGGTTTCGGGCAGGATTCTGGTGCTCGCGGCGTCAGAGTACACTGCACTGAACGTGACCGCCGCCGTGCCGTCGGCTCGGTTCAGGACTCTGTCCGACGGACCAGTCCTCGTTCTGCTCTTGATGGAGCTTCGCTGAGCTCGTGGCAGTCCCTCCCCTGCTGGCGCCGCTGTTCCTGGTGCACTTTGCGGCTCCGGATCTGGTCCTGAAGTACGGCGAGGCGTGGCGGGTGCTCCGCCGGGATGATCGAGGCATCCTGCAGACCGCCGCCGTCGTGTTCGCCGACAGCGACTCACCGATGGCTCCCGAGGAATTCCGCGTGGGGCTGAGCGACGGCACGATTCTCACGGCGCTTCAGAGCTCGGCCTGCGAGGTTCTCCCCCGGGACGAGAACGCGCCCGGACTTCTGCTGCGCTATTCCTTCGATCAGCACCCGATCTCGGTGTGGGTGGAGCATGCCGGGTGCGAGGATCCGCCGCTCCTTCACAAACGCATCCGCGCCGGGCTCGACTCGGACACGAATCCCGACCTTCGGGTCGAGTTCCTGGACGTCGAGGTGTTCGCCGCCGGATGGACGGCCACGGGCCCGTCCGGTCCGATCGATCACTCTTCAGGATTGTGGGCGAGCCTCGAGGACCCCTGCGGCGGCCGGGTCGAGAACGGTCCGTGTTTGCGTGATCCGATCGACCGCAGTGAAGAGCCGCAAGTCAGCGGCAGCCGCAAGGTGTTTCGGTGGTCGAGCTGGGTCGTCCTTGGAAGTCGTGCCGGCGACGGCTCCAGAGCGGATCTCTGCAGAGCAGTCGAGAAAAAGGCGCGGCAGAGGAGAATCTGGATCCTGTCGCGCTTCGCGCCCGCCCAGGGCCGGACGCTGTCCGCGGCGCTCGACAGCCTCCTTTCGACCGATGGTACCAAGGACCTTCCGCGTTGCATCGTGCTCGAACCGGACTGTCTGGCAAGGGAATCCCTCTGGACTCTCGACGCGGCTCTCGAGGAAGAGCGCAGAAAACGGTTCGTGGAGCCGGCCGGCAAGGCGCGCGGTCGATTCGGACTGTCGTTGCCGCTGTCCTTGGAAGGCCTCGGATCGAAGGTACAGCGCCTCGAAGAATCGCCAGCCCTGAAGCTCTCCGACCCCTCCACGCTCAAGCTCGCACAGCGAAGGCTCGTGGATCACGTGCGCAACCAGGACCTTGATCTGCTCGAGCTCGTCGTCCCTCGGTGCACGGCGGACAAGCTGGCGGAGCTTCGGGGTGTGCTTGAGCTGGTCAGGACGGCGCGGGCTCTGAAAGAGGATCTGTTCGTCGCGCTGAAGAGTGACTCTGTCCTGTCGCCGTGGTGGCTCGAAGAGGTCGACGGCCTGGAATTCCCGCTCTCGATGCCCGAGCTCGAGCTGCTTCCCGTTCCCGATGCAGGCACTCTTTGCCTGCTGAAGCAGATTGCAGGCTTCGTCGAGCTCACGGCGCAGGGGTATCCCCAGGACGCCGTGCGCTGGGACGACCCCTCTTGCTTCGTCACATTTGAGGGCGAGCCGCGGGGTTCCGACGGCTTGAGAGACGCAGCGATGTTCGAAGTGGTTCGCGGCACGAGGATGCTTGACGCGCTGGCCGACCGCGGCGAGCGCGCGACCCGCTCGAGTCTCCTTAAGTGGCGAAAGTCCCGCGAGAGCTCGTGGCTGGACCAGAGAATCGTTCGCGGTGATGCTCGATCCGGCGAGCCCGTAGGGATCGGCGGCGGTTCGGACCCGAGCCGGGTGTTCTTTCTGTTCAATCCCTCCTTCCTTCCGAAACGATTCCGGCTTCCCGAGACCGGGAGTCGCTGGCTCAAGACCTATCCGTGGCTCGAGCTCCTCCCTCTCTCCGAAAACGAGACTTCCCTCACCGTCGACCTCGAGCCTTTCGAGCTGTGCTGCTTCGAGACGCTCGCCTCGATCGAGAATCTGCGTGAGATCCCGGAGGCGGGGAGGTTCGAGATCGAACAGGGAGCCGCGAACGACACCTCAATGGCGTTGTGGATGCGCCCGGGAGAGATGCACCGATTTCGTTTCATCGATGCCCGGACATCGGAGGACCGGGGCGTGCGCGGCCTGGGCCTGAAGCCGTTGCCGGGCTGGCGTCCTTGTTCCTCAGAACCCTCCTGGCCCGACTGCGTTTCTTCAGGAACGGACGAACGACTTCTCGTGCGCGTACGCCGTCTGAAGACCTGGCGCGGCGAACGTTGGACGTTGCGTTTCATCCTGGAAGGAACGTCGGGCACTGAGGTTCCACTCGATCACTTCCAGGTCAGCGTCCCGTCGACAACGTGCAGCTCGCGCGCCGAGCGATGGATGATCTTCGAAGCCCGGATCGATCGTCCGCGAGAGCTCGAGGATGGCGGATGGCTGAGCCGCGTGCGCGAATCGCTCGCACTGACGGACGTCATCGTTCGGGTCGACCTTTCGTCCATCCCTGCGGAGCAGAGAAACGCGCTGCGCTGGTCACTGACGTTGACTCGGTCAGAGGCGCTCGAGCCGGTGCACCTGTCGCTTCGTGCTCCGCCGCTGTTCGCGCGCGATCCTGTCCTCCTGCCGACGCCCGGGAGCCGGACTCGATCCCGAACTCAGGCGCTGGAGATCCGCAAGAGGGTCAAGGTTTCTTCGGGGACGACACCGGTCGATGCTGAGGCCCGTTGAGGAGGCACATCGCCCCTCGATCCCGGAGGAGGGCTCGTCCGAAGATGCATCGCCACCAGACTTGAGACAACGAGCGGCGGATGACGGTCGAAGAAGTTCATGAACGCGTAGCGGCCCTAGTGGTCTGATGCAGAGATACGGCACCTTTTGCGCCGGATCTTCGAACCGCAGGCTTCGTTGCGCCTTCTCAGCAGGTTTCTCTTCAACCTGCATCGGCAGCGCGCCTCGCCTGCGGTCCGAATCTCTCGGCGGAAAAGGCACCTTATCTCTGCATCAGACCACTAGGTGACGCGAAGCGGCACTTCCAGAAAAAACCGGGCCCGCTTCTGGGGCGAGGCGCAATGCCATTCACTTTGCGCGCGACCGCCGTGCATGAAACTGGATTCCCGCTTTCGCGGGAATGACGGTGTACCTTTCGCGGGAATGACGGCGTACTTTTCGCGGGAATGACAGCTGGCCCCAAAGTGAATGGCATTGGGGCTGGCCCGGATCATTCATGATCGATCCGGGCTATGCTTCCTCGCCGACCAGATCCTGGAGGGGCGCGATGCTCAAGGGCAAGAGGGGTTTGATTCTCGGAGTCGCGAACAAGCGCAGCATCGCGTGGGCGATCACCCGCGCCGCGAACCAGGCGGGCGCGGAGCTGGCATTGACCTACGCGGGTGAGCGCTTCCGGGAAGGCGTCGCCGAGCTGGCCGAGCCGCTCGGGGTCAAGATGATCCTTCCTTGCGATGTGTCCAGCGACGCGGAGATCACCAGTGTGTTCGCCCGGATCCGCGATACCTGGGGAGGTCTCGACTTCCTGGTGCACTCGATCGCCTTCGCGAGGAAGGACGAGCTGAACGGTCGTTTTCTCGACACCAGCCGGGACGGATATCTCCTGGCCCAGGAGATTAGCAGCTATTCCTTGACCGCGCTGTGTCGGGCCGCGGCGCCGTTGATGGCCGGCCGCTGTGCGAGCGTCCTCACCTTGACCTACCTGGGCGGCGAGCGGGTCGTGCGCAACTACAACGTCATGGGTGTCGCCAAGGCCGCGTTGCAGGCCTCCGTCCGGTACCTCGCATGGGACCTTGGCTCGATGGACATTCGCGTGAACGCCATCTCCGCAGGACCGATCAAGACCCTTTCGGCGGCCGGCGTCAGCGAGTTCTCCAGCCTCCTGGAGGAGATGCCCAGGCGCGCGCCGCTGCGGCGCAACGTGACCGCCGAGGAGGTGGCGGACGCCGCGTTGTTCTTCCTCTCGCCCCTGTCACGCTCGGTCACGGGAGAAATCCTGTTCGTGGACTGCGGATTCAACATCCTCGGGATCTGACCCGGCGCGGGAAACGGGCAGGCGCACTTGAGCTTGGGCTCGCTGATTGTCGAATCAAGACTCGGCCCCGGGCTGCCGGTCAACGCGGCGGAATCCGTGTCAAGGAATGCGGAGTGGTGAGGTCCCTGGGTCTTGAGTCGAATCTCCTGAGTCAGCCGTGGGAACCGAGGTGAGCGTGCTCCCGAGAATCGTGGTGTTCGACATCGGCAACGTTGTTCTTCGCTGGGACCCGGAGGCAATCCTCCGCGAGCAGGCTCCTCTGGACCGGGATCCCGGTCTCCTGATGCGCGAGATCTTCCAGCACGCCGACTGGGTGGACCTGGATCGCGGGACGCTCGAAGAGGAAGAGGCCAATCAGAGGTTCGCGGCGCGCACCGGCAGGCCGATCGAGCTGATCCGCCGGCTGCACCTTGCCGCAAAGACTTCGCTGGTGCCGATTCCCGAGAGCGTCGACCTGCTGGAAGAGCTCCACGGGAAGGGAATCACGCTGTACTGTCTCTCGAACATGGCGCGCGGCACGTTCGACTTCCTGATCCAGCGTTACCGATTCTGGGAGAATTTCGACGGCATGGTGATCTCCGCGCACGTGGGACTGGTCAAACCCGACCCGGCAATCTTCCAGCGACTGCTCTCGACCTACTCGATCCGGCCGGAAGATGCAGTCTTCATCGACGACAATCGTGTCAACGTGGAGAGTGCTGAGGCCGTGGGACTGCGCGGCCATGTATTCACCGGCGCGAGGTCCGCTCGTCTGGCTCTGGCTGGCCAGAATCATTCATGAGCCTCATGGACAGTGGGTCGCAACCCGTTGCCTCAAGTCCGCTGGCGATGTAGCGGTGCCGTTTCGCGGCACCTGAGGCCGCTACGCGGCCGGGGTCCTCCTCGCAGAGGCCGGAACTTCGCCCCGACCTCTGGGTTTGCGGGTCGGCGGAGCTAATGTGTGCGCGGTTTTCGCTTCTCTTCGGGGTCTCACCATGAGCACACACGGGGGTAACGCGGTGATTCCGGCTCTGCTCGGAATCCTGGTCGTCGCGATCGTGGGGTCGACCGCGGCGTTGATGTTGAGGCCGCAGTCCTCGTCGACCCCGGCCGCCGATCACGAAACCCTGGTGTCCGAGATCCGCCGCCTGCGAGCAGAGGTGGACGGGCTCAGGGCACGAGTCGACGAGATGCCGCGTCTGGAAGACCTGTGGATCGATCGAACGGCGGACAGCATCGACCCGGCACCGGAAGAGGCGCGCGGACCTGAGTCGAGAGAGTCTCCCGGCGCGAATGCGGCGGAAGCCGGGGAACGCGGGCGTGGACGGCGAGGAGGCGAGCTCGCCCAGGTGCGCGAGCTGACGGAGACTGAAAACGTCGAGGAACGACTCGCGCTGGCGCGCAAGATGCTCGAGGATGAGAACCCGATGGTGCAGCTTGCGGCGCTGCGCACGTTGATCCAGCTGGCGCCGACGGAGGCGGCGGCTTTCATCGATCGGCAGATCAAGGAGCTCAACGATGGCGACGGCGATCGACGGGCGCAGTTCCTGATCGCGCGCGCGGTCGGAATGCTGGGCGAGGTGGAAGGCGTCAATCTCTCGACCGAGCTGTACCGCTTCTATGACCAGGGCGACGAGCAGGTGCGCGCGGCGGCGGCACGAGCCCTCGAAAGGCAGGGGGATGTCTCCCTGATGCAGAGGGAGATCAGCGCCATCCTTCCCGACCTCAACAGCTCGGACGACGCCAGCCGCGTGCGGGCGATCGACCGGCTGGGCTCGACTGGAAGCAATCTCGCCAGTTCGTACCTGGTGCCGCTGTTGACCGACGCTGACAGCGAAGTACGACTGAGAACTCTCGACGCCCTGCGCAGGACGGGCGACGCTTCCACGATCGACAAGATCGAGCCGCTCTTGAACGATCCGGTCGCCTACGTGCGCGAGCGCGCCGCGCGCGCGATGGAATCGCTGCGCAACCCGGACCGCGATCGCGGCCGCGACCGTGGTTTCCCCGACTTCGGAGACTTCCGCGGCGGCCGCTGATCCGATGGCGCCTGCAGCAAGGCGTCCACTCCCGGCTCGTCTCTACTGAATGAGAACCAGCTCGTCCCTGCTGTCGATGATCCTGCCGGCTGCGTTGATCGCGTAGGAACGGAACTTCACGGACACGTTGGAGACATCGGCCGGGAGCGCCGCGGAGATCACGCGCTTGCCGGTGGAATCGAAGGTGCCGACTCCGAGGATCACGTGGAACCTCGAGAAGCCGTTCACCTCGACGGCGACGATCAGCGTCGGGGCGCCCGGCACGCCTTCGGCTGTCGACAGGGTCAACGTGTCGCCGGCGACCGCGATCTTGGGAACGACGTTCGTGAACAGATCGTCGCCTGCGAACACCACTGTCTTGCCCGCGTCCGCGCCGTTCTCCGACGACTTGTAGGCTCCGACGACGAAGTCATTGAACCCGTCCTTGTTGACGTCGGCCGTGTACTTCATCGACTTGCCGAGCTGATCGCCGGTCGAGCTGCCCCAGGCCTCGTACAGCTTGTTGCCGGTCGGGCCCGAGAAAACATGAGCCGTCCCCGCGCCCGGCGCCGCGGCGTTGTCGAAGCGCGCGCCGACCACGAGGTCCTTGAACCCGTCACCGTTGATGTCGCGCAGGCTGCTCAGGGCGAACCCGAAGTCCTCGACCGAGCTGTCGCCGTGCACGCCGTAGAGCACGGTGCCGTCCTTCCCCGAGTACACCCACGCAGACCCGAACACCGGACCCGCGAAGTTGCTGGCGTACGCACCGACGACGAAGTCGTGGTATCCGTCGAGATCGAGGTCGCCCAGACCGTCGTTGGACACGCCGAAGTGCGCGTACGGATGATCCCCGTACAGCTTGTGGATGACCGACCCGTCCTTTCCCGAGTACACGACCGCCATGCCGGAGCGGATCTGGGTCGTGGAGTCGAACGGCGCGCCCGCGATGATGTCCGACACGCCGTCCTTGTCGACGTCTCCCGCGTTGCGCATGTAGTAGCCGAAGCCACCGCGATCGTCGCCGCGGAAGTCGTAGATGATCGAACCGTCGGCGCCGGAGCAGACCAGCACCGTGCCGACCGTCACGACGATCTCGCCGATGAAGGCGGGCGCTCCTCCGGCAAAGTCCGGAACTCCATCGGCGTTGACGTCGCCCAGGTTGGCAACGTAGGCGCCGAGCTGCTCGTACGCGCGCCAACCCTGCACCGTGTGGACGAGCTGGCCGGTCTTGCCGCTGAACACCTGGAGATAGCCGAGCAGCGTGGTCAGGGTCTGCGGCGCGCCGATCAGGATGTCGACGACGGCGTCGCCGTCGAGGTCGCTCAGGTAGCTCACGCCGGTGCCGAACATGTCGCCGGCCGCCGTCCCATGCAGCGAGTAGATCAGCGAACCGTCCCTGCCCGAGTACACGTGCGCGAGTCCGGTCTGCTGTCCGTTGTAGTACGCGAACGGCGCTCCCGTGAGAAAGTCGGCGTAGCCGTCCTGATCGATGTCCCCGGCACCGCTGACCGAGATTCCCATCTGATCACCGGCGCTGCCGTGCACCGTGTGGATCCGGCCCTGTGCGCGGGACGGTGTGGCCGTCGCCAGGGCCACGAATGCGACCGCCAGTCCGATTCGACCTTTCGCCTTCGTCAAGAGCGCCGTTCCTGACAGGATGCTCATCTCATCTCTCCTGGGGCCGTCGAAGGACGGCAGCAACCGCGGCCGCACGAGGGTTCTCGGGCTGGTGCATCCGGCCGCGCCGTTCCCACCTGATTGAATCGCGCCTTTCGCGAAGCTGGCGAAACAATAGCCCCGGATGCCGCCCTTGCCTCTCTCCCCAAAACCCTGCCGTACGCTGGCAGGCTCGATCAACGATCCTTGGGCCGAGCAAAGTCGTACAGCGTAAGGATGGAGCCGGTCTTCACCAGTGGAATCGCGGCGCTCTCGTAGCGGGAGTCGAGAAAAGTCCGAAGGGCCTCGATCGACACGGAGACCGGGTCGACCGGAGGGTCGAGCAGACAGAACCAGCCCTCGGAGGGCAGGAGCGGCCGGTCGGTGGAAGCAAGAAACGTCGCGGTTCGCGGGTCCTGGTCATGGAAGCCCCCCCGGATCTGCCGGCGCGCGTAGAACAGGAGGCACTCGCTCTCCTTCTCGTTGGTGAAGATCGGCAGGCCCGCCTTCGTGTGGCGCTGAATCGCCTCGCCCAATTCGACGAAGTACCAAGTGCGGTCACAGGACTGTCTCATCCACGACTCCTTCGCCGAGAACGCACAAGCGACCACGAGCAACAACGGTCCGGCCAACTGCAGCCCGCGCAGCCGGAACAGCCGCTCGCAGACCACCCCGCTCGCCAGCGCCACGAACGGCAGGAACACAAGCATCCAGAACTCGTGCACGATCACGGCGCGCGCGAACGGGAGGGTGTAGCAGAGGCCCAGCAGAAACGTTCCGAGGGCAAGCTTCGGGCGCTCGCGGTCACTGGCCGAAGCCTGCGCGGATCGAATCCGGAAGCCGTCGCGAAGGAGAGCGAAAGACCCGGCGAGGACCAGCGGGACGCTCCAGACGGAGAACAGCGTCCGCCAGTGGTGGAACAGCTTCTGCCGAAGCTCGACGAGGGTGAAATGATCCAGAAGACCGCGGAAGCCGACCAGGCCGTGCTGCAGGAAGGAATCGAGCAGCGAGGCGCCCCGTCCGGCTCCGCCAGAGGCCCAGCGAACATGCAGCCAGTGGGCGAGCGGCAGGAGGAGGATCAAGACGCCGAATCGCAGCGCCCGGCTTCGCCGTCCTTCCAACAAGTCACGTGCCGCGATAAAGCCCGCGACCAGGAGGGCCGGCCAGTCGAACAGCGCCGCGGCGGCAATGGTCACGATGGTCGGAATGCTCGCAGGATTCTCGAGGGTCCTCTTGCGTGCCCGCACGTCGAGCCACAGGGCCAGCATCGACAGCGTCACCACCGGCGCGCCCAGATCGCAGACCAGGATCCCGTAGTAGGCGCCGCAGGGAACGAATGCCGTGAGCGCCGCCGCGACCAGCGCAGCCGACGCGCCTGCCACCTCGCGGACGAGGCCGAACGCCACCACGATCTGCAGGATCGAGAACAGCAGCGTCGGAAAACGCACGGCCCAGGCGCAATCACCCCACAGGCTCATCGAGGCTGCTGCGGTCAGGGCGATCCCCGGCGGATGATGGGTGAAGTAGACCCACTGCTCGCGCGGAACGCTTTCGGCGTTGATCACTTGCGCGAAGCGCGTCGCTCGCACGCCATGCTCCAGGTAGTTGCGCGCGATCAGACCATAGTGCGCCGAGAGGTGCTGCCAGCCGAACCCGAACGCATCCAGCGCCCCGCGCACTCGCAGCACGGCGCCCAACGCCACGATCAGGAGAAGGAGCCCGACGGTTCGCCGGAACCGGCCTTGGTGTGATGCGGTGGAAGTCGGCATCACGGCTCTGGCCAGGAGGTCGGGTGAGGTTCCGGGATCAGTCTCATCAAACGGACCGGAGGGAGCTCCGCGAGCAGCAGGTGCTCCGCTGCATGGCTGCGATGAAATCCTCGTTCGCCGTCGTCGTCGAGCCCGGCGTTGTGCCACACTCCTCAGGATGTTCATGCATCATTCGGGCTGGTGGTCTGATGCAGAGATAAGGCACCTTTTGCGCCGGATCTTCGAACCGCAGGCTTCGTTGCGCCTTCTCAGCAGGTTTCTCTTCAACCTGCATCGGCAGCGCGCCTCGCCTGCGGTCCGAATCTCTCGGCGGAAAAGGCACCTTATCTCTGCATCAGACCACTAGCGGCCGCCATGTTACAGTAGCCTCATCGATCCGATGGGAACGGAACGATCGGCGCGAAGCCTTCGCCGCAACCATCCGCCGGCCGGCGAAGTGCGTGCGATCCACAGGAGCGACCTCGTGCATGCGTTGATCCTTTTCCTGGTTCTGTGCACCGCTCACCAGGAGCCGCCGAAGCCGCGGATTCAGATCATCCTCGAGGATTCCTTGAGTTTCGGCGGCTGGCAGCAGGCACGCACCCTCTTCCTCGCGGAGGTCCGCAAGCTTGCCGCGGACGAGGCAGACCTGGAGCAGCGGAGGCTCGACCTGAACGAGCACCGCCAGCTCTGCCTCAAGCGAGGCTACGGCACCAACGCGGCGGTGCAGGCGTGGCGAAGGCTGAAGGAGGAGAGCGCCGAGAGCATCTTTACTCTGTCCTACATCACCACAGGGTCCGCCTATCTCTGGATGCACGGCCTGGACGGCGCGACCGGAATCCAGGTGGGACGCGGGCTCAAGATTCGTTCGATCGAGAAGCAGGAGCTGTCCGAGGAGCACCTGAAGGCGTTCCAGGGATCGATCGCCGAGTTCTCGCGAAGCTTCCTCGACCAGAGGGACAAGAGATCCCGGTTCGCCGAAACCGCTTACCGGGAGACGATCCGGTGGTTGGACGACGAGGACCCGGCGCACCTGGGCTTTCGCTGGGACTATCGAAAGGCCGGGAACGGCATGTTTGCCACGGTCGTGGACGTATACGACGGCGCGCCGATCAAGGAAAGCGGGCTTCGGATCGGCGATCGAATCGTGGCGGTCGACGGAGCTGCCACCCCCGTGCCGGCGCTGTTCGGCAAGGCGATGCTGTCGCTGCGCACCGGGCAGGAGGTGAGATTCTCGATCGAACGCGAAGAGTCCCGCGTCGAGATCGCGGCCACCGCCATGAAGTCGAGCGAGATCGTTCCCCGGCACGAGGGAACGGTGATCGGCCGGACGATTCCCACCCTGGTCGCCGACGTCGGGGCGGAACCCGTCGCGATCTCTCTGGAGACGGTGCGCGGTCGGGTCACGGTCCTGTTCGTGTTCAAGCCACAGGAGAACATGGCCTGGCAGCAATTCTCGACGCTGTGCTGGTGGAAGGACGGTCATCCGAAGGCCGACGTCACGATCGCCGGAGTCTCGATCGCCACCCGCGCACAATCGCAGTCATTCCTCGATCTGTCGAAGCTGCCGTTTCCGCTGGTTGCGGACGAGGATCGCGTCCTGAGCGATGAGCTGCACGCTGTCCAGCTCCCCGCCGTGCTGCTCTTCGACCGCCGCGGCATTCTGCGCTTCCGCCAGGCGCTCGAGGTCGATCTTCAGCACGCACTGCTGACTCTTCTGGCAGAACCGGCCGAGTAGTACCGTCGCGCGTCATCCCCACTCGACCACGTCATCCCCACCCCACCCCGTCATTCCCGCGAAAGCGGGAATCCAGGCCCCTGACGTGGCCTTCCTCCATCCCCCAATGCCAATTCCCTCCAACCTCGCGAGCACCATGTGCGAGCCCGGTCCACGTCATTCCTACCAAGGATGGCAATCCGGAAGAATCTCTCGCATGAGAAAACAACCCCTCGTCTACATCCTGGCCAGAGCACGAAACGGCACGCTCTACCTCGGCGTCACGAGCAACCTTCGCGACAGAAACCTGAAACACAAGACGGAGTTCGCGTCAACGGCCTGGATTCCCGCTTTCGCGGGAATGACGGGATCTCGGGAATCCAGGCGGAAGCTGGAACTGATCGAGAGAACGAACCCAAAGTGGATCGATCTGTGGGATGAGCCTCTGTGAGAGTGGGTTCGCACTGCTCTGGAAGGGAGGGCGGATTGATTCAGGATCCGCGGCAGCGGTCTGGGTTCTCGCTCAGCGCAGGTTGGACTGAGTTCGCGTCAACGGCCTGGGTTCCCGCTTTCGCGGGAATGACGGGGTTGGTTGCGTCAACGGCCTGGATTCCCGCTTTCGCGGGAATGACGGGATCACGGGAATCCAGGCTTCGGGCTCGAGAGCTCCCGACTGCGGAACCCCTGGATCTTCATGGGTCGATCTGAAGATTGGTCGGGTTCGAGGCCCACAGCTCGACGTTGGCGATGCTGACCACGGCCGCGAAGTCCATCCTCAGTCCGACGAGCAGGGGATCGAGCGGCCCCCCGCTGTCCAACGTCGCCAGAGCGGTCCCGGTCGAGTCAAAGGTGCCGACGAAGTTCTGGAAGACGGACGTGTTGGCCAGCAGGATCGTGTACACCATCAACAGGTCGAAGTTGACCGGCGCGTTGACGCCGCTCGCGAACGTGAGCCCCGGGGTCGTGCCGGTCATCGAGCCGAGGAGCCGGTAGTCGGCGTTCTGGTACAGCGGTCCCGCGTTGACCGTGAAATGCACCTGACCGCCGGTCGCCGCCGAGATGAAATGCGTATCGGTGTGGATGTCGAGCTGCACTCGCGACGTGAAACTGTCGTTGGTGTCGTTGCGGCCGTCGGTCCACAGCGGGTGGACGGTCCGGTCGGAGGCCGCGATCCCGGTGTAGTCGCCGATGAAACTGCCGTCGTTGTAGGTGTTGGGGTTGAAGCCGACGTCGGAGACCCGGACGCTCGGCTGGAAGCTCGCTCCGCCGTCCGAGCTGCGCGCCACCCAGAGGGCGCAGCGAGTGTCCGCCGGGTTGTCGCGCCGGTCGTACATGCCGACGTTCACGTTGCCGTTCGGGTCGACGTCCACCCACGGGAAGAACTGGCTGTTGGTCGTGACGTCGTGGGCAGGGATGGGCGTCGACCAGGTCTGGCCGCCGTCCGTCGAGCGCGTGCTCATGACGTCCGTGTGCGAGCCCTGGTCATCCGTCCAGCAGACGTAGACCGTGCCGTGATAGGGTCCGCCACTGGTGTCGACGTCCATCGTCGGGAACGAGTTGGCCCGGAAACCCGTGTTGGGGACGCTGCCGATGAAGTCGACGTTCGCGACCCTGACGTCCGTGCCCCAGGTCGCACCGCCGTCGAACGAGCGGTCGATCTTGATCGTCTGATCCTCGTAGTCCAGGTAGGCGATGTAGAGAACGCTGTCGGGCCCGACGGCCGGCACCGAGCCCTGGCAGGAGTTGCTGTCACGGTACGTGTCAACGAATCTGAGACAGTCGTACACGTGAGTTCAGACTCCTATAGTCATGTTGTCTCGTAAGGTAACAGTCGGCGGGTTGATCCACACCG
>Ga0247727_10001382_pt1 | contig 57865 bp, 35 predicted proteins | sample WisWelCaveWW1625_FD_202498 | JGI IMG/M metagenome (GOLD analysis project Ga0247727, IMG submission 202498) | Biofilm microbial communities from Wishing Well Cave, Virginia, United States - WW16-25 | ecosystem: Environmental > Aquatic > Deep subsurface > Groundwater > Cave microbial mat | place... | reverse complement strand
GGCGTTTCTTGGTTATAAAAATCACATCCGGTTGAACCGGATCGGCAAGTCCGGGCAAGATGACATCGATAGGCGAAACATAGGCCTTGCCGGCGTTTCGTTGTCTACCATAAAGACGCAATTCGGCTGCCAGATTAAAGCCGGCTTCTTGATGACGCGGTCGAGGCGCAGGCGACATGAACAATTCTCCTTCGATGACTTCATAAATCCACCCATCTTCCGGCAAGCGGGCATAGTCCTCGTAAGTCCATTGACCTTGCGGGGGCCAAGCCGGCTCAGAAGTCGCGGCGTGTTTGAATCTCGGCGAGGCAAGCGTAGGCAATCCCATAAAAAATCTCCTCTGTAATTCGTTCGGGCAGAAATCTATAACACATGAACAAGAAAGGCAACGACTAAAACGCCTCCGCGTTTCTCTTCTTCTTCCAAAAACAAAAAACCCCGGCATCGTAGCGATGCCGGGGCTGAAAAAAGGTCGAAGAAGGGATATAGCCATTTGGCCTTATTGCAGCAGGATCATCTTCTTCACTTCGGTGAAGCTGCCCGCTTCGAGGCGATACAAGTAAACGCCGGTGGGCTGGCTTTGGGCGTTCCACATAATCTTGTGCTCGCCGGCTTTGAGCTTGCCATTGACGAGCGTGGCGATCTCTTGTCTCGCACAGTCAAAAATTGCATCACTGCTCATTGGGGTTATAAACCACAAGCCCTTCTTTTTGTGCTGCTTCACACAAAATTTTGTCACTAGAGGAGAAAGTGAGTGCAGGCAAGCTATCCTCAAAAAAGGTGAGGTTAAGAGCAATAGCTGTAGCCAAATGAACCGCATCGTATCCACGCAAAGGATGCCGTCTAGTCAAATCTACCGCAGCGGAAACGATTTCTTCATTCAGCGGCGCAATAAAGTACTCTTCGTTTTCAACTGCGGCTAAAAATAAATCCAACGCCGCCTCATAATCTTTTTGGGTAAGTTCTTGAGTGCGTACTTTCTTGCTCAAAGCGACGGCAATTTCTACGATCCCAATTTGGCCAAGGTAAACTTTGTTGTCGGCGGTTGGCGTAAATATACTTTTCACCCAACCGCTGCCCTTTTCCGACGCATAACGTTTGACCGCAATGCTGCTGTCAAGGTAATAAACCATCAGCGTTCGCCCCTCATCGCGAGGATTTCTTCCGAGAGAGGAATTTTGAAATTAGCCAATGCAGCTTCAACTTCGGCGAGGCTAGGCTTCGGGGACGCCGACAATTTCGCCCGCATGGTTTCGGCCATGATACGCTGCTTCTCCGCCGGCATAACCAATCCGGCTTTTCGAAGCAGAGGCGCTGTTTTTTCCTTATCCGTTTTTTCTTCCGGCAGTTTTTCCAACCGAAGCTTGATTGCCTCGGCGAAAAATTGGTTCAAAGCTTCATCGGTAGGTAGCGCTTGGCGTATGCGCTGCGCCAGCGTAGGCGGTAATTGCACGTGAAGCGTTTCCATAATTGAGCCTCCTAGGCTTTTACTCGTTACGATTACGCGAAAAACTACACAAAGCCATCTTCAAAAGAAAGAGCTTTTTCAAACTAGCGCGTCACAAAACAAAAAGCGGATCAGAACAACCGCTTCTGATCCGCTCGTGAGTATTGGGGGGGTAACAACACTGAACGCGATGCGCTTAGCTCTATGCGCCGTCACTGCAGCAGGATCATCTTTTTCACTTCCGAGAAGCTGCCCGCTTCAAGGCGATAAAAGTAAACGCCGGAGGGCATGCCTTCCGCGTTCCACTTCATCTTGTGCCCGCCCGCTTTCAGCTTGCCATTGACCAGCGTAGCGACTTCCTGCCCGGAGACGTTGAAGATGCGCAAAGAAACTTTTTGCGCCGCGGGCAGAGAGAAGCTGATTTCAGTGGAGGGATTGAAGGGGTTGGGATAATTTTGCGCAAGCGCATAACCTTCCGGCAACTCCGCTCCTCTTTCCGCAACCGCCGTATAGAAATCATACGGCTCAGTCGAAGGATGATCGACTTTCAAGAAAAGGAAATCGGGAGTTGAAACCGGGGCGTTATCACCGAATGCAAACGCGCCGGCAATGGAATCGGACATATACATGAGATTGATCTTGCCCGCTTCATTCCACGTCGAAATATACGGATACCGATCATCCATATCCGGGCTGTTCGTCAAGTTCTTGGGTTCGCCCCATTGCAAGCCGTTATTCGCCGTAGACACGGCCCAAATGTCGCCATAGCCGATGGTGGTAACCGGATCGGCAATGGCGTTGCTCGAGAACCCCGTGAAAACGACGGAAAGCACGCCTTCGGCGTCGACACCTAGAGTGCCGTAATCAATTTCCAAATGGTTCACGCCGTTCGGGAAGGCTCCGGTGAAATGGACGGTATCGAAACGCGCCGCGGTCGTCGGCACGCCGCCGTTGACGCTCGGCGCCCAGTGCCGAATGCGCAGATCGGTGAAAAAATAGCTGATGCCGCCGTCGTTGGGAACTTGATCCAAAACTTCCGTCCAAATCAAGTGCAGCTCTTCGTTGATATAAAGCGCGCTCACGTTCAACCAGAACGCCGGTTTCACGGTGACAGTATCCGCGGGATAATTGGTGACGTTGACCGGGGCGCCAAACGTCGCGCCGCCGTCGGCCGATTCGCGCATGATGACGTTGTTGTTGCCGAAATCATCCATGGGAGGCAGATCAAAACTGTTGATCAAAATGGCGGCGACTTTGCCGCCTGGACTGGAAGCCATTGCGCCGCGGATTTCACCTGTGACGCCCGGGAACACGGGTTGGTTGCTCGCAAAAGTAAAAACACCCGTGTTCGGATCAACCGAATTCCAAGTATTTTCGCCCGCGGCTTGAGGCGAGCCGTAAAAAATTATTTGATCGCTTGGAGAGACGATCATACGCGGCCAGATACATTCAAGGGGCGCACGCGGCGCGTCAAATGCGGAGAAGATGGCGAACCCCGGCAATGCGTCGATCGAAACTTGCGTGCCGAGCACGCTGCCCGCCGGCGCCGAATGCGCGGCAATGACCGCACGCCCGTCGCTCATCACGTCTAAAGAAGGATAGCCTGCGCGTATCGATTCCACGCGGCCGAGGTTCAGAAAAGTGGCGCCGTTGTCTTCACTGTACGCGTAATAGCTGCCGCGTGTGGGGCCTGCAGGAGCGGCGCGGTCCGTGGAACCCATATACACGACGTGCACTTTGCCGTCGGGTAGCACGCGCACGCGCCTTTCATCCCCGCCATTGGTTTGAAAATCAAAAAAGGAACTGCCAGAGGTGCCCACGACTGAAATCCCCGGCGATTTAGAAGTCTTGGTGAGGCCGCTTAAATCGACACTCTTGGGGACAAAATTCGCGTCCTCTGTGTGAGGCACGTATTTCGCGTATCCCATTTTCTTTTTGCCATCGCCGGCTTGGGCCAGGCTGAAAGAGAACAGCAGGAGCGTTATCAAAAACGCTTTCGCGATTTTCATCTTCATGCCCTTTCTTTAATTTGAATTTGAAGAACGTTTGGCAAACAAAAAGCCCCAGAATCGCAATGACTCTGGGGCCGGAAATTAGAAGCGTACCGCTTATTTCCAAAGTCATCTTCTGAACTTGCGAGAAGCCTTGGGCTTCTCCTAATCTTCGCAGAGAGTACTCGTGGCCTTGATTATCATGTAATCAAAGGTCGCAGAAGCTGAACCTCCAGTAGGAGGTAGAACCACAACACCTGCATGCTTCAAATCCCCTCCGTTACAATAGTTGTCGGAATCAAAATTATTAATCCAATTGCCAGTCACGCTAAACTTTGTTCCTGCCGAGTAACTAGCATCGGCATATTCGTTTACCTCGTCATGAACCGCGTAATAATAGCACGATGAGCCACCCACTTCATAGTGCTCGGTCCAAACATGAGGATTGTTGTGAAAGGTATTGACTGACTTCACTTCTACGGTATGAGTCCAGCACCGTTGCCCACTACACGCGTCTTTATAAGTGGTGAAATACATATAATTACCTTCAGTTACGGTAAAATCCGATGATTGAGTATATGTGTAAGACGTAACGCAATCACCAACCTTTTGGAGGCTTTCAATCTCCTCTATCATCCAAAGGCTTTTAGGCAAGAGCACCGTAACAGGCCTTGTAGATTCATAAACTTTTGCACCGACTTGAACATGACCCGAATAAGTCAGCCACGTTGGAACGCGTGTATTTCCCTGCTCATCAACATATGCAGATGCCCCGTCTTGTTGAATTTCATCCAAGAGGGTTTCTTGCTGACACCCAGTTGTTATGAAGCTCAACCATACAACAAACCCAGATGCGGCTAACGCAAATTTACGTGAAAAGATGCGATTCACGTTAATACTCCTTCGAAAAAAGTTAAGAAACTTACCTGGAAAAATTAGGAACTCATCAGTGTGAAAGAATCTATAAAAATTCAAAGCCCCGGCGTTCATTGATGCCGGGGCTTTGAAAAGCCTGATGAGGCCATTTGACCTTATTGCAGCAAGATCATCTTTTTCACTTCCGAGAAGCTGCCCGCTTCAAGGCGATAAAAGTAAACGCCGGAGGGCATGCCTTCCGCGTTCCACTTCATCTTGTGCCCGCCCGCTTTCAGCTTGCCATTGACCAACGTGACGACTTCTTGCCCGGAGAGGTTGAAGATGCGCAACGATACTTTCTCCGCCGTCGGCAAAGAGAAGCTGATTTCGGTGGAGGGATTGAAGGGGTTGGGATAGTTTTGCGCGAGCGCATAACCATCCGGAACGTTCGTCGGTCTCTCAGCCACGGCAGTCGTGGTCGGAACCTGGATCGTCGGGAATGAGAGATACAAGAAGGTTGCATTCGTCGTTTGATTGCCCGGTTGGACGATACCACCATTAACTTCATCAGAGAAATAAACAACGCGCAAGCTGTCATCTACCAGTTTAGCCAACGAGGCATACTTATCCTCGGTGCCGGTAGAATTGGTGATATTGACCACCGGTGATCCCCAGGTGCTTCCGCCATCGGCAGAACCTGTGGCATAGACGTCGAGATAGTTGAGAGTATCGGCGTCAAAATCATTGGGTGTGGGCGCATTGAACGTCACGTAAAGCTTATTGCCGGCGCCGACGCCAAGCGAGGGCCAATACACACCACTGCCCAAACCTCTTGCCCAGTTTTCAGATCCCGGGAAACCCGTATTTTCTCCATCTGGAATGTCGCTTCTGCTGGCAACATAGGTTACTCCAGTTGACGGGCTCCAATGTTGCAAGGGTGAAAGCGTAAAAGAGAACGATGACGGCGCGCCAGCAGTATCCGGCAAGACCAGAAAAGTGCCCCAAATCGCATGGGGCTGGCCTTCAACGTCATAGGCAAAGGTGACATGACCATTGGGACGAAAGTCACCATCCGGAGGGGGCGCGTTGTTGCCCACCTGCGAAATATTTGTGAAGGTCCACGTCACACCGTTGTCTAATGATTCGGCGAACAAAATCTCATTGCTGTTGAAACCACCATCATATGAGGCAAAGGAAACGATACCAACTTTGTTCTGCCAAGCATCAATGGCGTACGCATCGGCGTCGCCTCCGCCCTGCCACAAACCCGTTGACGTATCAGGCGGCGCGTCTGGCGCTGAACCAGCCGGTTGAAACAGATAACGAAACCTCCAATTCAGCCCTTGGTCAGTTGATCTGGCGTAAACCGTATATTGGCCGCCTAAACTCGGAAATTGATTAAAAGCGAAGTGCGTGACAGCGATGTGAATGTTATCAGCGCCATCTACTGCCACTCGCGGCCAAGTGGGATCCGAACCGGCAGGAAAAACTCCGGTGAGAGACGAAGTCCAAATGCCGAAACCCTGTATGGCATCGACATTCACTTCCAAACCGCCATGAGCAGCGGTGACTTCTCTACCATCAGACATGACGGAAATGTTGCCCCATCCGCGGCGCCCGGCTTCAACTTTTGACATAGGCAGAAGGAAACCGCTGGCGCCATCGTTATAAATGTAAAAGGTCCCGCGATCCGGCCAAGTGCCGATTGCTCCCATTGACAACGTCCTGACAACAGCCATAACGCCCCCGCCATAATTGTGGATATGGCGTCCTAATGCCGTGTTGGTGGAAAAATCATAAGTCGTTTCCGACAACACCACGCCCGGACCAACTTTGGCCGCAGAAGTCGTGTGCTTGCTGGAAACTTTCACCGGCGCCGCCAGTTGTTCATCTCCAACGACGGCTGGAACTCTTTTGACTTTCTGAATTCTTTTGTCACCGGCAAAGACGCTCATTGCAAGACAGAAAGTCAATACAACTGTAAGCATTTTACGCATCGCTACTACCCTCCGCAAAAATGTTAGGGAGTGATTGGGGATTTGAAAAAACACAAAATCACACAAGACTACTACTTCTTAGGCTGGACCTCACCTCCCTTCATCATTGAAGAGTGAGTTGGGCGTTCCGCATCCGGTTCGCGAGGCCGGGTTGCGGGGCTGGGATCGTTAAAACCGGCGTGAAAATAACGCAACGTTTGAACTTTGTCCAGTCTTTTTTTTAGTAAAGAGATGATGCTGGGGCAGGGGCAAAAAAAAATGGGGAAGGAAACCATGGCCTTCCCCATTCAGCGAAAACGCGAACTTGAATAGCTTGAGTCGCTGAAAAGCTGCTACTCAAATTTCTCCGAGATCCTGTAAAATCTTCTGCGCTGCGGCCTGGGCTTCGTCGGTTTTCATGTGATAGTACGGAAAGCCGAACACGACGACTCTGAAATCAGTTCCCAAATACTTCATGCCGACAACGCTGCCTTGAAAATCCGGATTGCCGGAGAAGGCGTTGAAAGTGTAGATGGGCTGCGCAGCTGGAACGTCGCTACGCACCGTGAACACGTCGATCGGCGAAAGCCCGTTCCTTCCCGGAATCGGATTCTTGGTATTGTCGACGGTCACGTTCGGATGGCCGTTCTGGCCCGTAGCGCCCGTAAACTCAAACACGTTCCCCGGCGTTTGACGCGTGGAAGCGATTTTGAGATAGTTCCAGATAAAAAGCTGAACTGCCGTGGAGTTGGCGTTGGGCGCGAAACTCGCAACCGGCGTGGTGCCCGCGATTTGATTGATGGCGCGCCAACCGATGATCCACATTTTGCCGCCGAGATTGAGATAGTCGGTGGCTAGCTGCGTTTGACGCTGAAAAATGGCGAAGGTCGCTTCATCACTCACCCATATCACCGTGGAGTAATTGCCCATTCCGCGTTTCGGTGTGGGATTGCCTTGCGCGAGAATATCATACAACGTGAAACGCGCGCCCAGCACAGTCAAAAGCTGCGTGTAATAAGCATCCGAGTTGGCGTCGCCCGTGGCCGGCGGCCGGCCCGCGAACTGGCCGTTGCCGTCATCAATCACGAGAATGCCCTGGTTCTTGGCGGCTTCGACGATTTCATAATCATACTTCACTACGTCGCTCTCCGCGCCGCCAATGTCACGGTACTGAATTTCGAGAGAGTGCGCTCCCACGGTAACATTCGATAACGTCACTGCGGATGAAGTCGTGGAATATTCCGTCCAAGCACCGCCATCGACACGATAGCGGCTGCCGCCGGATCGCGCGCCCGCGTAGTTAAAGGCCACGGACCAACTAAAGGCCACGGTGTTTCCACTAGGGAACGAAAAAGCGGAGTTGTCTTCATAAAAGCTTTGGTTGTTGAAGAGCGCAGCGAGCGAGGTCGTGGGTTTCACTGCGCCGGAAGAAACAAAGGAAAACTCCACCGGCGTTTCATCGACGGCCAAGCCGGCATCGCGCACTTGCGCAATAAACTTATGCGCGCCTTCGGGCAGCAAGCCGTTGGCGGAAGTTGTGCTGAACTCGATCTCGCCGCTGTTCAACCATGCGGACCATTGTCCGGCGTCGTCAATTTTGAAGCGATAGGAATAATCCGAACCATTGTCCGGGTCGGAAGGAATGATCTTGAAAACGCCGCCGCGCCCGAAAGTCGCGCCCGGCGCCGGGCTGCCTTCGATTTGCAAGCTGGTGTTGGGCGGAACGTTCCGTGCAGTGAAAGCCAAAGTCGCCGGACTGGGATCGATGGCGCCGGCGTTGTCAATTGCGGCCACGGAAATGCTGTGCGGCTCGTCTTGATTTGCGGCGCTGAAGATGAAGCTCGAGTCTGCGCTGGTGGTGCGCACCGCGGCGCCGTCGTCGATTTTTAATTCATAGCCGACGATCAAACCGTCACGGTCCAAGCCTTTCCACGCGATGCGCACCGCATAGCTGGCGGTTGCGTTTGCGCGCGGGCCGGAAGTGATTTCGGTGTCCGGCGCTTGATTTTCATTCGGCGTCGTGTCGCCCGGCTCGATGATGCTGCAACCGGCGAGCGCGAGCGTGCTCAATACAGCCGAAAGAAATTTGAAGACTTTTGAAAATCTATTTCCCATAAATCCTCCGAAAGCCTGATTTCGAATCAAAGAATGCTCATCACAAATGAAGCCGGAGGCGCGCAGTGCCAACTTTACTAAACCTTGAAGGTTTAGTAAAGTTATCATTCCGGCTTATGTTGGTTAAAATTGGAACGACAGCGAAAAACGGTGCGGCTGGGTCAAAAACGAGCTGGTGTCGTTCAGGTTGCCTTGATCGGCATAGGCGTAATCCAAACTCACTTTGTTGGCCGTTCCCATGGGAACGTTCAATCCGAAACCCAGCGTGAAGCGGTCGGAATCGTAGTTGAAGTTATAGCCGCCGCGCAACGCGAAGCGTTCGTTGATCATCAATTCGACGCCGCTATTGACGCGCTCTTTCGCGTCGGAAGGATGTTCGAACTGGGCGGCAATATTGCCTTTGATCGTTTCGCCCAAATCCACACCGGTCATGGTTGCCAAGTCTGCCGCCACGCCGAACTTGAAAGTGATGGGCATCGGCGCGGTTTCAAACTGGCGCGTCTCCGGGCGGCCGGTGCTTCCCGCGGAGGTGCGCAAGTCTAAAAACTGCCCGTCGAAACCCGCGTCCGGCCCGAAGTTTTGAATGACCATGCCCAAGCGCATGGAGCGAAAATCAGTGCGATATTGCAAGCCCGCGTCGAAGCTGACGTTGCTCGAAATGTAATCCGCCAAATCTTCGCGAATGTATCGCACGGTGCCGCCAAAGGTGAAACGATCGCTGATCTGGCGGGCATAGCTGAGTCCCAGCGCAAGGTCGGAAGCGGTGACGAACGCGCCGGTGCCTTCGGGATTTTCCGCGGTGCGGATCAAAATATCATCGAGGCTCAAAACGCTCGCGCTCAACGCGAACGTGCCGACCGTGGACGAAACCGGGAGCATGAGCGCGACATTATCATACTTTATGTCGGCCGGCAGATTGATGTGCGCCAACATAATTTCACGGCTGTTCGCAGCCCAACCCAAGCCGGCCGGGTTCCAATACACCGCGGAAGCGTCTGCGGCTCCCGCGACAAAGGCGTTGCCCATTCCGATGCCGCGCACGCCGACCGGCAATTTTAAAAATTGAAATGCCGTGGTTCCGACGCGTTCAATGCCGAAACCCGTCACCGGCAGGGCGATCAGAGTGCCCAGTAAAAGTATGCAGAGTTTTTTCATGTTCTTTCTCCATTGTCCGTTGCAGAGGCAGTAATCAGTGATCAGTGATCAGTCACCAGTGTTCAGTATTCGTAAAGCTGATCACTGATTACTGATCACTGATTACTGATCACTGATTACTGGCAACTGATTATTTCACCACCAAGAACTTGCCAATTTTATCTTCGCCCTCCGGCGTGGAAACACGATAGAGATAAATGCCGCCAACGATTTCCTGGTTCAATCTCGTGCGCAAGTTCCATAACTCCACGCCCGTGCCATTGGTATGCTCAAGCGTCTGCACGAGGTTTCCAGCGAGGGTGTAGATTTCAATCGTGGCGCGGGCCGGCAATTTCACGAACTGAATGGCTTTGGGATAAGAAACATTGCCGGCGGCATCAAAACGGCCGGCGCGCTCAAACTCCGAGCTGCCGACGTAGGGATTGGGCGTGACGTAGATATCGTCGAGGCTGCTCGAGGTCGCGGAATTGGCAATCGCCACCTTCTGGCGCTCGCTGCCGCGAGAGCTTTCAAGCTCGCCGACGTTGCCGCGCGCGCGATCAAATTCGGGATGGCTGATGCCGTCGCCGTTGTCGCCGTTGTCGTATGACGTGACCACATAGAAAACTTGCGTCAAAGCCGGCAGGCCGCGATCGACAAATTCATATTTGCCTTCCGCGTTGCGATTCGGCATGCCGCGATCAAAGCCAATGCCATTGGCCAAATCAAAATCCGCAACCAACGTGTAATCCAGCTTGTTCTGCGTGCGCCAAACGCGATAGCCTTCGAAATCCCGGGTTTTGGAAATCGGGTCCAGGGAATTTTCGGAATTTGCTTCCCACGTGATGGACACCGCGCGATCCAAAGGCGCAACTTCGAAGCGCGGCGCGTCCGGCGAGGCCGGGCCGCGAAAGTCCGCCTGGAACATGGCCAAGGCTTGGCGGGAATTGACGTTGATGAGATTGAGATCGAAGCCGTTGACGATGGCAATCGTCACGGGCAGCGTTTCACCCGGCGCAAGATTACCCAACGGTCCGAAGGAGAAGAGGAAACGCCAATCTTCGTCATTCAGTTGGTCCGGGTCGATCACGCCGCTGGACATTTTATCGTACTTCTCGAGGTTGTCATTGGGATCGCCGCCGCCCAAACGCCCAAAGTTTAAATAGCTGGTGGTGACGTTCGCGCGCGGCGTTTTCAGCACGCGCACGCCGAAGTATTGCGCCGATAACAGGCCGTCATCCCCGTCATTGTCGCCGCCCACCGCGGTCTGCAAAGAATCAATGAAGAAAGTGATGTCGTCTTCCGAACGCGTGGTGCCGTCTTGCGTGATATGGCCGATGTCGAAATCAAAAAACGTGGCCAGCCACACGTCGCTCAACACGTCCGTGCCGATGTTCGTGACGAAGTATTCGAAAATCAAAAAGTCGTCGGCAAAACTTTCGGACCAGGCGTAAGAGTGTTGCACGACGCGAATGCCCAAGGGCGTGTAGCCGTCGATATCGGGCGAATCCAAGCACGTGGCGCACGTGTCAACGTAAGCCGTGTACCATTCCTGCCCGGCGCGGGCGGTGCCGTCTTCGTCGTTCTCACCATCGCCATCGTCATCAAGCGCGCCCGGCGCCTGATCGCCGTCAAGGTCGGAATCGAGAGCGTCGATGGCGCCATCGAAATCGTTGTCGAGAAAATCCGCTGATATGTCGCCGACCGGGTCTTCATCAATATGAGGCTCGGGATCATAGTTCAAAACGCCATCGCCGTTGGCATCTGCAGCCGGGCCGTCCCAATCGGCGCTGGGATTGCCGTCGGCGTCGCGATCATCGGCTAGAGTCCAATCGCCGTCATTATCGACTTCTTTTGCTTGGTCATCCTTCGATTGGTATTGCCAGCTACTGACCGGGCCGAAATCGCGTGTGCCGTTATCGCCGTCGGTAACAGTGGAAACGATCTTTTGCCCGTTTTTAATGGCGCCGACCCAGAGGCCGCCGGAAAATAAAAATTGCGTGCCGGAGCCCGCGGGGTAATCCAATTGGGAATTGATTTGTTGCGAGAGCGGATGAAACGGGGTGGGCGGCCCGGCCGGGCGGTTATCCGGGTTCGACAACTCGCCGTGATTTGCCATGAGCAACAACTGCAGGCCTTTGGAATGGGCGGCAAATCGGATGGGGACGATGGTGTTGAGGCCGCCGGGCTTGCCCAGCAACTCCGACATCGTCCATGGCCGATCAAAACGTTCTTGTGCTGCTTGCCGTTTCTCCTTGCGTTCGCGGCCAAAAGTTGGCGGCGCAAAGATTGACATGAACAGTGCGGCAAGGAGCGCGGTTAAGCTAAGAGCTCGTGAAATTTTTCCCATAATCTTCCTTTCCTCTTGCAATGTGTCGAGGGCTTTATCTTCATCAAGCGTCGGTTTGTAGCTCCACATCAATGTTGTCATTCCGTAGGAATTGCCATGTCCGTTTGGACACCCGAGCATGATGAAAATGTAGCGCAGACATCCTGTCTGCATGCAGGCTGGAAGCCTGCGCTACGACATTTTCGTGGTAATCTTCCCTAGTGCTGGGCAAAGTGTCGATTTGAGGTTTTTACCCAGTACGAGGGAAGCTCCTTCCAGGATGACATTTTAAAGAAGTGCATTAAACCAAACTTGATGGAGCATAATCTTTAATAAGCAAACAAAACCTTCCAGGCTTTATCAACCTGGAAGGTTTTATCTTGCGCATCAAAATTCCATTGAAAGGCCGAGGCGGACCAAGCGGCCGCTGGACCAGGCATTGGGATTGGATGGGGCATTCGCATAACCGCCATAGTTGCGCGTGCCGTCCGGCGAGCCGGCGTTCACGTAACCTACGAGGTTGCGAAAGGCATCGACGATACCGTTATTGTCTGGGCCGATCACGTTGCGGCGATCAAGCAAGTTGCGCACTTCCAAAACTAGTCCGGCGCGCAGGCGGCCGGTCAAATCAAAGAAGCGGCGCGAGCGCAAATCGATGTTGAATGAAGACGCCACGCGCTTGGTATTTGCCAATTCGAATTGCTCGACGCCTTGGCCGTTTTCCGGCGTATAAGGCAATCCGGTAGAGAATTGCGCCAGCACGTTGATATTCCAATTTTGCAAAAGGCGCAAGTTGCCGATACGCGGGCCTTCGCCTCTGCCATAATGATAATCCAAATTCAAGACGAGATTTTGGCGCTCGTCCCAATCCGCCGGATATTCGGTTCCGGGCAATGCGGCAAAGATGTTCTCGTTGGTGTAGGTATCAGCCGCTCCGGAAAAAGTGGTTTTCGCCACTTGGAACGTAAAGACCGCTTCACCGGAGAAGAAACGGCCCGCGCGCTGATTGAGCTGAACCTCCAAGCCCTTCACCGTGCCGTAGGTGTCATTGTAATAGGTGCGATACACCAGGCCGTTTTCATCAAAGCGCTGATTGATCTGAATCAGATTGTCGATATCCTTGAAAAAGCCCGCAACCGTAAACAAGGTGTTCAAGCCGAATTGATGGCGAATGCCAAATTCGTATTGAATGGTCTCTTCCGGATCGAGATTGGGATTGCCGACGATGTCGTTTGCGCTTTCAATCGTCTGGTTGACTTGATTGTAAACGTTGGTCAAGATCGGGCGTTGGAAGAAACGGCCGTAGTTGAAGTAAAACAAATCCTTTTCCGTGACCGGGAAAGAGAACCCGACGCGCGGCAAGAAACTATACTTCGCCTTGGGCGGGTCGTATGTTGGAACGAAGGGGCTGACCACGTTCTGAGCCACTTGCTTGCCTTGGTCGAAACGCTCTACGCGAAATCCGAGATTGACGATGGCGCTGCTGAACTCCATCTTGTCTTGCACGTAAACCGCTTGATAATTCGGGAAGACGTGATATTCATTCCCGAACAAGCCGCGTCCGTCAAAAGGCGCGGTCAACTGCCGGCTCAAGTTCTGCAAATCAAAATAACTCGCTTCCACGCCGGCTTTGAGTTGATGTTGATTGGTGGCCTGGCTGGTCAAATCGAGTTTCAAAGTGTAAACGGTGGAGGAGCGCTTGTTGAAGCCGGAACGATCCGCGACCCAATAACTGCCATTGAAGCGTTGCCCGCGGAAGGGATGGTTCGCGCCGCGAAAAATCCAAATTTGATTGGTGCGATTGCCGTTGAGATCCCACAAACCGTCGCCGTCACGGTCCGTAAAACTTTCGCCGCGATCGTAAGCGCCGTTGCCGTTGCCATCCACAAAAGGCTCGAACGCGTTTCCAAATCCGAGATACGGATCAATGTGTTTCGGCAAGTCCACGGGCGCGATGCCAGAAGCGAGCGCGGCTTCATGCTCCCGCAGCCAGCCTTCAAGCTCTTCAAAGCTGGAGCGCGAGACGCCGTCTCTTCCGAGTTTCGGCAAGCTGCCCGCAAAAGTATAGAAACGGCCGAGCTTGACTTCGTAAAAAGTTTTGCTGCTGAGCGTGTGCGTCCAACCTAAGTTGAACTGATTGGCGCGATTCTCATTGCGGTTGTTTTGATCGTAGCCTTTCCAATCATACGGCTGCAAATCTTCGTCGATTTGGCCGTCACCATCGTCGTCGATATTATTGAAGGCTTCTTCGTCGCTGCGGCCGTCGCCGTCGTTATCCAAGCCCCACGCAAAATCGCCGCGATAACGGCTTTCATCCAGGCGGCTGTCTTCGTCGATGCGACCGTCGCCGTCATCGTCTTCGCCGTTCAGGATTTCTTCGTCGCGCGTGCCGTCGTTGTCTTGATCGAGTAAATCACTGATGCCCGCGCGTTGCGCGGCAGAGACGGCTTGGCGAATGTCGTTTCCGAAAACGAACGACCACCCGTGCGTTTGATCGTTGTTGCCGCGATAGCCAAACGTCAACTTCTTGTTCGCCGCCAACTGCCACACCAGTTTGCTGTCCCAGTTCTGCCGAACGTCCTCACGCGGATCTCCGATATTGAAGAGCCTGTTGAAGATCGTCTCATTGCGCAAGCGCGGAGAGGTTCTGATCTCGGCAGATTCCGGGGTGAGCGATCTGGCGCTCAAGTCCTTAATCGCGTCACTATGAAAAGTGGCGCGGTTGGACAGACGGGTTTCACCTTGAAAGAAATAGGTCATGTAACCCGGAATTTTGATGCCGATCTTGGGAAGGAGGTGCGTGGTGATCGGCTCGGATCCGCTGATGCTGCCTTCATACCAATCAAAACCGGCAAAACTGTCGCCGAAACCGTTATCGCCCAAATGGTCGGTTTGATAAAAGAAGCGTCCTGCGAATTTTTGCCGGCCTTCTTGCGTGTTGAGCAAAATCACGCCGGATTGGGCGTTGCCATACTCCGCATTGAAACCGCCGGAGATAATCTGCAGCTCGCTCAACGCTCCGCGTCCGACGTTCAAACCGATGGACCGGTTTTGCGGATCTTCGATGCTGAGGCCGTCGACCAGATAGGCCACCTCGCCGGCGCGGCCGCCGCGTATGTGAAGATTATTGCCGCTGCCCTGCGTGCCGGCGCTCAATGAAACCGCATCTTGAAAAGTGGTGACCGGCAGAGCTTGAATCTGCTCTTCGTTCGAAATTTTCGATGAAGCCGTGACGTCTTTCTGAATCAATGGACGTTCTGCAATGACTTCAACGACTTCGCCCAATTGCAAAGTCTCGGAAGGAAGTGCGAAATCGACTTTTACGGTAAGATCGGCGTTGACGCGCACGCCTTTTTCGAGAATCTGCGAATAGCCGATCACCGAGGCGCGCACGTCATAAGAGCCGGGCGGCACATTCAGAATGAAGTACTCGCCATTCACGTTCGTGGCGGCGCCCAAAGTCGTGCCGACAACCACAACGTTCGCGCCGGGCATCGGCTCGCCGGTTTCTTTGTCGGTCACTTTTCCGGCGATTTTGCCGGTAGTACCCGCAAAAACCAATGCCCAACTCAATGCGAGAGTCAGCAGCGCTGACCACGCGGAATAGTGCTTGGGTTTAAACATGACAACCCTCCACTGTTTGGGTTCAACAGCTAAATGTTTATTCGATCCAACACAACGTGCAAAACCGTGAAGCATTGCCGCGACATGAGGTTTCATGCCGACAAACGAGGTTTTAAAGTTTTTTTGAGAGGCGGGATGAGAGTTTTCTTCGTTTGCAAAGAAGTCGCGAATTCCTTCGTGCCTACCAATGGCATTCTTAGTTTTACGCAAACGCTATACCAGCGAAACCATATAAGCCGATTCCGCATTTTAGCAGAAAGAGCATGAAAAGCTTCAAGCCTTATCATTAAGTCTTTAAAAGGCGGTCCGAAAAAGACGGCGCTGTGTGAATTTGCAAGATGCGCATCGCGATGATGGATTCGAGGTGCAAATTCTTTCCAAAAAATTGGAAGACTTTTGCACAGAAGAGAAGTTTCAGCCAAGAGCAGGATGCGGAGCAGTTGCAGAAAGTCAAAACTCAGTGCTGGTGTCGCCGTCAATCTGTGTTTTCACGAGCGTGCGTTGCGCCGCTAGCATCGCTTTGAAAAACGCTCACGTCTGCGAAGATTTCAAAAGCATTTTAAATTCTAAATTGCAAATTTTCAATTTTAAATTTGCAATGCCTTGGGTTGCAGCTAAAAGTCGCGCAAGAAGAGTGGGCCCTGTAGGGCTCGAACCTACGGCCAGCGGATTATGAGTCCGCTGCTCTAACCGACTGAGCTAAGGGCCCGCAATAAAACAAAAAAATCTGTTTCATTCAAAAGCGGAGGGAATATATTCGCGAATGCGGCTGAAGTCAAGCGCTTTCTTTCCACTGAAGTGATCCCTCAGATTATTGGTGGGAGGTCCGATTGCGATAGCCGGGCTGGCGCGCGGCTTTGAGTGGGGCGGCAAAGTAATCAGACCGCGCGCTCCGAGTTGGCGCAACAGATCGCGGCACGCGATCTCGCGGTAAGCCCCATTGGAAACCGCACGGTCTTTATGCACGGCTCACCATCTGAATCTCCATCGGCTGCAAATGTACGCGCAGCACCCGGCTCGGGCCGTGCGTGATGGAGCCGTTGATTTCGCGCACTTCCACTTGGCCATGCGGCTTTTCGACGATCGACTGCGGTGTAGTGGGCGTGGCTTTGTTCGAAGAGAGAATACGAAACGGCGTGCCCGGCAAATTGCGCCCGTAATCCACGATCACGTCCCCGTGCCATTCATAAGAAGGATTCGTGTTCGCAATGATCACGATTTCTTGATCGCTCAACATGCGCGAGAAGGCGAGCACGCCGGCCGGGAAAGTTGAAATGCCGAAGTGCATGCCATCTCCCGAGAGCGGGCGAAAATATTGCCGGCCATAGCGCAAAGCGGGGTGCGCCGCGCGCACCGCCGCGAGTTGTTGAATGGCGCGATAAAACGCATGGTTGCGATCGAACGCATTCGGCTTGCCCCACAAAGCTTCACGCACGGCCTCGAGCGTGCGGCCACTACCGGCAAGGCCTTGCTCCGTGCCGTAATACAAACATGGAATGCCTTGCAGCGCGAACAAGCAGCCCACGGCGAGGCTGAGTTGATCGTCATATCGCCCCGGCGCGCCGGGTGAGTCATAATAGAAACGATGGTGTTGATCGTGATTGTCGAGAAAGGTGACGAAGAACTTGCTGGCCTCGCCTTGGGAGCTGATCATGCCGCGCTGGGCCTCTTTACGGTATTCGAACATGTGAATCACTTCCGAGGGCGCGAGGCGGCCCTTCGCCGTCTCCGGCAATTTGTAGAAGAGCGGAAAATCCAGCGCAGCATCGGCGCCGATGAGGTCGCCGGCCTCCATGGCGTTGCGGCCGATGTAGCGCGCGATCTTGTTTTCATCGTCATAAATTTCGCCGAAGGTGAAGAACTCTTTCTTGCCAATGCTGAGCGCGAACTCGCGAATGGCATTGGCAAACGTGCGCGCAAACTCCGGCTCGATGTATTTGAGCGTGTCGATGCGAAAGCCGTCCACGTCATACTTGGCAATGAGATATTGATGCGCGCGAATCAAAAGCTCGCGCACGGGATAATGAACGCCATACGCCGGTGTGAAAGTTTGAAAGCCGGTGGCGAGTTCTTTGAGCGAAGCGAAATCACCGCCGGCCTCATCGCCTTCACCTTGCCGGCGAAAATAAGCGTTGTGCCGCAGCTCAATCGGCCAAATACCGGAGTCGGGATGCGCGCCGGCGTGCTCGGCTTCGGGCCAATCGGCGCGGCCGTTACCATTCTCATCGCGCCAGCGAATAGGATAGGGAAAATCGCGCCAGCGCGCGACCGCGCCATGATCGGCATACTCGAACACATCGCCCACGTGATTGAGCACGATGTCGAAGATAATGTAAATCCCGCGCGCGTGCGCTTCATCCACCAGGCTGCGCAGCTCTTCCTCAACGAGCCGAGGGTTGGCGCGCGTGGCTTGCGGATCGGAAGCCCAACGCGGATCGATTTGTAAAAAATCTTGAATGCCATAGCCGTGATACGAATAGGGATTGTAATGGCAATTTTTGAGCACGGGCGAGAGCCACAGCGCGCCGACGCCGAGCTGCGCGAGATAATCAAGCTGGCTGCGCACGCCGTTCAAATTGCCGCCTTGAAATTTCATGTGCTCGCCGTTCCATGGCGTATCCACCGGCGGCGCGTTCGGATTGTTGAACCGATCGACGAGCAAAAAATAAATCCATTGATCGCGCCAATCTTCCGGCGAAGGAAACGGGCGTGGTATCTCGACGGCTTTGTCGCCGACCTGCACGCGCGTGGTCGAAGGCGTGCGCATTTGATCGAAGACGTTTTGAATCTCGTCGCTCCAAATTGAGGTGGGCATAAACGCTCCTGTGTGATCAAAAATCTCTTTGAACTTCTTTAATGAACGCCATTGCTAAGAATTTTATCGGGAAGAATCTTTTTCAGCATCGGGAAAGCCCTTAAAAGCAGAAAGTGTGCTTGTTGCTTAAAAGATTCCTCGGAATGACGGGCGAGGTTGGTGGCGCAAAAAACATAAGAGCAAACTATGTCTACTCCCTCGTTCCAACATCAGCATTGCACTGCCGTGCGATTTCATATGCCGCAACGCCGAATGCCACGGCGACGTTGAGCGATTGTTTACGGCCGCGCATCGGCAGCGACACCACTAGATCACATTCGGATAAAATCTCCGGGGCGAGGCCTTCGAACTCATGCCCGACAATGAGCGCCAGCGGGAATTTGTACTGCGCGGCGCGGAAGTCGATACTATTTTCAGCGCGTTCCAATGCGACGAGCTGATAGCCTTCGGCGCGGAAGTGCTGCAAGGCTTCGCGCGTCGTCGTGAAATATTGCCACGCCACGGTTTCTTCCGCGCCCAACGCGGCTTTGCGAATCTCCGCACGCGGCGGCGTGCCGGTCATGCCGCAGAGATAGAGTTTCTCCACACCCGCGCCGTCTGCGGTGCGAAAGATGGAGCCGACGTTGTGCAGGCTGCGGACGTTGTCGAGCACGGCGGCGAATTGCGGGGGCATATTTTTCTTTCTGCAGGTGAGATGCCGCGAACGTCAAACTTTCAAAAGCGGTGAAGAAAGTTTCCTTGCCGGTAGAAGTTAGAAAAATAAAGGTCAATGTCTATGTGGGATTTTCTTTGCACCTCTCATTGCAGCCACCCAACGAGGACAAGCCGCAAATCGAAGCTTCTGCGAAGCAGCTATTCGGCGACACTCGGTGCCTTCGGTGCCACTCGGCGGTAAAGCTTTCCGCCGAAATTCGCCGAAGTCACCGGGTGTCGCCGAGAAAAACTTTCAGTCCCGCCGCTGCGGGAATATTCTGAGTTTGATCCTCTAATTCGCCTAGTGCGAAAATCTTCAAAAAAACCTTGCCTTCTCCTAAGCAATCCATTATAATACTAAAAAATTAGTAGACAAGGAGCTGAGGGAGGAACAATGCCCAAACGGCTCAAATTAGCCGAAGCGGAATGGGAGATCATGGAAGGCATTTGGAATCACGGCGGCCAAGTGACCGTGCGCGAGATTCAAGATGCGCTCTATCCCAAATCCGAGAAGGCCTACACCACCACGCAGACGATCATGAACATTCTCGTGGCGAAGGGTTTTCTCAAGCGGAAGAAGATCGGCATGGTCAACTTCTATACTCCCAAAGTTTCCCGCGGCCTCGCCGCGCAACACGAAGCGCGCACGCTGGCCTCGCGCATCTTCAACGGCTCGATGGGCGCATTCGCCACTTATCTCGTGGATTCCGGCGAATTGACGCCTGAAGAGCTGCAAAAGCTGAAAGACCTCATTGCCGCCAAAGAGCGTGAACAAACGGAAGGAGGAGCGTGATGGCTTGGCTCAATGTCATCGCAGAAAATGGTGGCCGTTGTTCGCGATTTTGCCGTTGAATCATTTTCCCTTTCCGCTTTATCTTGCCGCGCAAGCACCCGTTTCATCATTATGAGCGTAGAGAGCGATGTCCCAAGCCTGGAAAAAACGCGGATTCATTTTGCTCATCTGGCTGTTCGCCGGCGTTATGTCCGCCGGGCAGTCGTGGTATTTTCGCGTTACGGCCGGGCGCGAAGTGCCGTGGCGCGCGATTCTCATCATCGCTTCCACCTTCACGCTGCTCTGGTTCTTGCTCACCCCGGTGATTATTTGGCTGTCTGCGCGCTTTCGCATCGAACGCAGGCGTTGGCTTGCGCGCGTGGGGCTGCACCTCGTGTTCGCGGCGATCTTGGCAATCATGCAGCAGACGGCGTACAACGTGATTGCTCTGCTCGCGCAATCGGCGCCGCTCTCCTTCGCAAGAGTTTCGCAACTCGCTATCGCCAACTTCGATTACGGCATTCTGGTTTACTTCGTTATTCTGCTCGTGCAGCACGCGTGGAGTTATTACGAGCGCATGCAGGCGGAGCAAGTACGCGCCGCGCAATTGCAGGCGGAGCTGGCCACCGCGCAATTGCAGGCGCTCAAGATGCAACTCCATCCCCACTTTCTCTTCAACACGCTCAACACCATCTCCGTCCTCATTCACGAAAATCCGAACATCGCCGGCCGCATGGTGGAGTTGTTGAGCGATTTGCTGCGCTACACCCTCAAAAACTCCGGCGCACAAGAAGTGGCGTTGCAGCAAGAGCTGGAGTTTCTCAAACTCTATTTGGAGATCGAGCAAACGCGCTTCGGCGAACGCCTGCAAGTGAAGATCAACGCCGCGCCGGAAACACTCGCCGCACAAGTGCCCAATCTGATTTTGCAACCGTTGGTGGAAAATGCGATTCGACACGGCGTGGCCAAACGCCGCGGCGTGGGTTTGATTGAGATCAGCGCGGAGAAAGAAAACGGCGCGTTGCGTTTGCGCGTGCGCGATAACGGCTACGGCCCGGTAACGAACGGCGAACGTAATAGCGGCGGCATCGGCTTGGCGAACACGCGCGCGCGTTTGCAAACGCTTTATGGAACGAAGGGTGATTTGAAGCTGGAAAGAGTTGCGGAGGGCGGCGCGTTGGCGGAGATCGTTATTCCGTTTGTGAGCGACAATTAAAGATACGCTTGGAAGTATAACCGCCTCTTTGAAATGTCATTCTGTAAGAACCTCCCCTCGTGCTAGGATTGAATCCTAAAACAAGCCGTGTTTCGAGCACTAGAGAAGATTCTTACAGAGACATCGAGAAGAGGCAGGTAGAAAAAAACTATAAATGAAAATCCGCACCCTCATAGTCGACGACGAGCCGATCGCGCGGCGCGGTTTGCGAAGCCTGTTGAAAGCCGAGTTGGATCTCGAAATCATCGGCGAGTGCGGCGACGGAATTCAAGCAGTCGAAGACATCGCGAGCAAGAATCCCGATTTGGTTCTGCTCGATATTCAAATGCCCGAGCTGGACGGCTTCAGCGTGATTGAAACGCTTGGCTTGGAGCGTATGCCGGCGTTCATCTTCATCACGGCTTACGATGATTTTGCCGTGCGCGCGTTTCGCGTGCATGCGCTCGACTATTTGCTCAAGCCGGTGAAAGCGCCGCTGTTGCGTGCCGCGCTCGAACGCGCACGAATGATGCTCACTGCCAATGTCCGCCAACAAGAAGAGCAACGCTTGACCGGGTTGCTGCGCGAACTCGGCGCGGCGCAACGTTATGCCGAGCATTTGGTCGTCAAAGCGAACGGCAAGCTGCTCGTTCTGAAAGTGCGCGAGGTGTTGTGGTTCGAAGCTTACGGCGATTATATTCGGATTCATCAAAACGGGAAAAAATTTCTGCTGCGCGAAAAAATCGGGAGCTTGGAAGCGCGGCTCGATCCTGCGCAGTTTCTTCGCATTCATCGTTCCACCATCGTCAAACTCGATGGCCTCAAAGAATTGACTCCGCTCACCAACGGCGATTACAGCACCATACTCTCCGACGGCGCACAACTTACCTTGAGCCGCACCTACCGCGAAAAGTTTTTTTCCCGCCTGCGTTAGCAATACCATCTCAATCCGTGCAAAAACTTTACTAAACTTTCAAAGTTTAGTAAAGTTGGGTTCCGCATTGTGGCCTAACCGTTTCGACCTTGCTGGGGCACGTTTCGTCTCTCCCTCTTGCGCCTCATCGCATCGTCATGGCGCGGCCTGTGTTTTCTCCGTATGATGCGCGCATCTCTTTTCATCAAACAAAATGCTTCAGCGGCTCAATGCGGACGAGCCGCAACCCAAAAGCTTTCCGCCGAAATGCGCCGAAGTCACCGAGTTTCGCCGAAGAAAAACTTTGGCAGGATGATTTATCGGCAGAATCATTTCAAATCATTCGTATGAAATTATTCTGCCAAAAACTTTTAGCCCCGCCACTGCGGGATTATTCTGAGATAGATTCTCTAATTCGCATAATGAGAAGAGATGAAAGCGCGATCAATCAATCACACTCGAACTGTTGCAAACGAAGGAGAGCACGTTATGACGCCCCACATACTCGCCCGCCAAAGAAAAGCTATTTATCACATGCTGTTTCTCGCTGCCCTCATATTCATGTTCAACGCAACGCTGCACGCGCAGACCTTCACCAAAATCACAACGGGCGCGCTGGTGACCGATGGCGGCGCTTCACGCGCCGTGGTTTGGGCAGATTATGACAAGGACAACGATCTCGATCTGTTCGTTTCGAACGGCCCGCGCGCTGGGCAGCGCGCCTTTCTTTATCGCAACGACGGCGCGCCCAACTATACCTTCACGAAAATTACCGACTCGCCGCTCGTGGGCGACAATGCCAGATCGGACGGCAGCAGCTGGGGCGATTACGACAACGACGGCGATGTGGATGCTTATGTCGCGACATGGTACGGCGACCGCAATCTGTTTTATGATAACGCGGGCGCCGGCGTCTTCACGAAGATCGTAAGCGGCGTGATTGTGGGCGACAATGATTTTTCCGAAACGTGCAGTTGGGGCGATTACGACAACGACGGTTTCCTCGACCTGTATGTGGCCAACAGTGGCGACGTCAATTCCACCGGGCCGCAGCGCAATATTCTCTACCACAACAACGGCAATAAAACTTTCACGAAAATCGCCACGGGCGCGATCGTCACCGACGCGTTTTACTCGCGCGGCGTCAATTGGGTGGATTATGACGAGGACGGCGATTTTGACATGTTCGTGGCCAACGAAGAGAATCAGAACAACAATCTCTATCGCAACCTGCTGAAGGAGAGCGGCGCGGCGAGCTTCGAGAAGGTGACGACCGGCCCTCTCGTTACTGACGGCGGCATCTCATGGAGCGCAAGCTGGGGCGATTATGATAATGACGGCGACCTCGACGTGTTCGTTGCCAACTGGAATCAAAACGATTTTCTTTATCGCAACGAAGGCGGTGGAACATTCTTGAAAATCACTTCGGGCGTGCTCGTTTCCGACGGCGGCCATTCGGCGTGCAGCGGCTGGGGCGATTATGACAACGACGGCGATCTCGATTTGTTCGTCACCAATGCTTATGCGAGCGTGCAAGTGCGCAATTCTTTGTATCGCAATCAATTGATGGAAAGCGGCAGCCCGACGTTCGAAAAGGTCACGGCCGGCGAGCTCGTGAACGACTTGGGCTGGTCCTACGGCTTTAGTTGGGGCGATTACGATCGCGACGGCGATCTCGATGTTTTCATCGCGCGCACTTTTAACGAGGCGCAGAACAATGCTTTTTTTCGCAATGAGGCGACCGGCAAGCATTGGTTGGAAGTGAATTGCGCCGGTGTGGTTTCGAATCGCTCGGCCATCGGCGCGAAGCTGTTCGTCAAAGCGGTGATCAACGGCAAAGGCGTTTGGCAGAGGCGGGACCTCGAAGGTCAAAGCGGATATTGCGGGCAAAACTTGCAAGCACACTTCGGTTTGGGCGATGCGACTGCAATTGATTCGCTCAAAATCGCGTGGCCTTCCGGCAAAGTCACGGTGTTGCAGAATCTCGCAGTCGATACCTCGCTGACGATTACGGAAGATTCCACCACGACGTCAATTCAAGAAGGCGCGAACGAGCACGCGCCGGGCGATTTCGAGCTGGCGCAAAATTTTCCGAATCCGCTTTCCGTACGCGGAGCTTTGAGTTCAGCGTCAGCAACAACCATTCGCTTTGCGTTGCCCAAACCGGAAACGGTTTCTTTGGTTGTCTATGACGTGCTCGGCCGTGAAGTCGCAGTTTTGCTCAATCAGTCTCGAGCCGCGGGCAAGCATCAAATCCTTTTTCAAATGCCGCCCGAGGCCGGCGCGGGCGTTTATTTTTATCGCATGAGCGCAGGCAAATTTACGGCAACGAAAAAGCTGGTGGTGGTAAAGTCTTGAGCAGTGTTACACTTTTAACTTTACACCTTACATGAGGCCGTGTAAAGTGTAAGGAGTAAAGTGTTCTTGAATCATGCTCACGGCGTCGTCTTCGCGCCCAAAAGCCAATTCACGATGGTCACGACGTAGGTAAACAAATCTTTGCCGGATAAGCTGGCGACGGTGGCGAGCACGATGGAGGAGCCGTACGCTGTGATCGTGGTGAAGCCGTGGACGGTGAGCAACTCGCGCCAAGTGTAGCCGAGCTTTTGCAGGCTGCGCAGATCGAACGCAATGAGCGCGAGCAGGAGCACGTAAGCGAGAATTTGCACGTTCTGCACGACGAAGCTTTGTTCGAGCAGCGGCTTCAAATCAAAAATACGCACCGGAATGGTGGCAACGAGCAGGGCAATCGCGAACACGAAGGCTTTCGCAAAGCCGTCGCGGCCGCGGATTTTGTGGAAGAAATAGCCGAACAAGAAGGCGATGAGAAACCAGTAGGTCATGGAGAACGCGAGCGCGTTGACCACTTGCAGCAAAGGAAATTCTTCGAAGTTTTGCTCGCGAATGATGCTGATGATCGTGCTCGCTTGAAACGGCAGCGAGAGCAGCAGGCCGTAGCGCAGCGCGTTTTTCGCATTTGCCCATGGCCCCAGCTCCGGCCCGTGCCCGAAGATTTTTTGCTTCGCTTCGGCTTCGCCGCCGTTCGGCAAAGCCTCGAGCGCGCCGCGCACGTAAGCCTGGCTGTCTTTCATTTTGTTTTGCAAATCAGGCAAAGGGAGATCGCCTTGCGCATACTTTTTTTCCAAATTGCGCTGCAAGCTCGCGGAGAGCTGGCGCGCTTGTTTGTAGTCCAATAATTTGCGCACGAGCTCCTGCAAGGCAAAGGCGCTTTTGGGCGCGGCGAAGGGCACGCGCTCGAGCAAAGCCCAGCGCGTGAAAACATACCAGCCCAACAGCAGCGGAACCGGCGCGAAGAGCAGGCTCGTGGTTCGGCCGCAGAGATAATACGCAAACAAAATGGCGCCGATGCTCACGGCCTCCGCACGCAGCTCGAATTCATCCGCGGGATTGGATTTGCGCAAGAACGTGATCAACCCGATGAGCAGCGCCGAAGGCAGGAGGCTCGCGATGCCGCCGGCCAAAGCATTCAAGTCGAGGATATTCACCTCGCTGCTGCCGGAAGGGCCGAGCACGTATTTCATCGGCAAGCTGAGCAGAACGAAGAGCGGGATCAGCACCCAAAACCAGCGTGAGCGAAGAAAGGCGTAGCCTCTGCGGCTCTGGCTCAAGCGAATGGACAATTTCACGAATTGCGAGAGCAACGTGGCGCCCACGACGACGATGAGCAGAAACCAGATTTCGTTATCGCGCCGCGGCGGAACGAAGAAAGGGTAAAGGCTCCATTCCATCACGCTGACGTAGCGGATGAATCTGGCGATTGCTTCCACCAGAATCGGCAGAAGCGGCAAGAGCAACATGGCCCAACTCACCTTGATCGCCAGGCCCAGGCGAATCGGCTGGCCCAAGCCCACGGCCAACAGCCAATACAAAAAAATCCAACAGCACAACAATCCCACTCCGGCAAAAATCACGGCCGCGGCCAGATGGCTCTCAAAGAGCGGCTGCGCGCTGGTGGTTGTTGCGCTCGCTTCGCGCACTTTTACGAGCCAATAGAAGAGCACCGTGGGCAGAATGAGGACCGCGGGCCAAAACACCAGCCAGCGCAAAAATTGCCTTTGCAGGCGGCGTCCCAAAGTCGGCGGCGGCAAACGCCGCTTGTATGTGAAATACAGCGGCCGAAAAAGAAAAATAATGCCGATGGTCAGGAAGGGATAAATGTCTCCGAGTTCTTTCACCGAGTTGAACACCGCGTCGGAGGCGTCGAAGAGCGGCAAAATCGGATCGAAAAAGTTGAAGCTGGTTTTGAACACCGGCAAGCTGAGCAGAATGAAATGAAAGAGAAAAAACGCCATGGTTGCGGCATAGAGCGTGGCGCGATAATCGCCCCGGCGGTGCGTGCCGATCTTGCTCAAGATCCAAATCAGCCAGAGAAAGGGCACGGTCTTGAGCAGCGCGGTGAGAATGTCGCGCACTTTTTTCGGCGCCAAAGCTTCGAGCTTTTGAATTTGCTGAATGACGTTGATCCGCGGTGTTTGATGATCGGAAGCCACCGCCGGATTGCGCGAAGTATCTGCGCTTGCCTGCGCTGCCGGCTCGACTTCGAACAAAAGACCCTCGGGACGCTCGACGCGTTGCCCGCCTCGCCAGACATAGGTCCGGCCCTTCTCGTGAAAAGACTCCCAATTTGTATCTGCGAGAGGGGTTCGCCGTAAACGAATCCCCTCCTGAACTTCCAGGCGCAATTCATCTTCGGGAAAGAGCAGAGGCGGGTTATTCAAAACCCCGGAGCGGCTGAACGCCGCAGCAAAACCGGTCTTCGGGATTTTTCCTGCAACCCGGAGTTTGACGGTATCGGATGAAACTTCTATTTGAGCATTGGCCTCTTTGGCGATCGGCAATCCGGGATTGAAACCGGAGAGCCGCAAACCGAAATAATCGGCGAGCAAATCTTCCGGCGTGATCAGCTCTTGTTCGACCCATTCCTCGAACGTCGTGCCTGCAAGCAAAGCGGCGCTGCCGACCACTTTATAGGTATCGCCGGAAAGCACGAGCGTGAGGCTGCGGCGTAAATTGCGGTGCGAAGGATTCCGGCGCAAAGAATCAACGAGCGCAATGGAGTCGCTCGAGACGAGGGCCGGATTCTTTCCCGACGCAGTTAAAACGTAAGGTTGCGCCGGTTGTGAAGGCAGCACGAGGCGTTCTTGAAAGACGCCGTACTTATCGAGATAAAGCGGATAGGCCATGGCGCTCTCCGGGCGGCGCGCGTGAATTTTTGCGGTGGGATCGGCCGTGCCCACGATCAGCAAGCTCCCGTCGTCGCGCGGAAAAGCGCCGAGGATTTTCAGCGGCAACAACGAGTCTGGGCGAAAGAAAATCCTCTGGTGCACCAGTTCTTCTTCGCGCGATCCCGCAGGCGGCGCATTCACCTCGAGCACTTCACCTCGAACCGTGTTCTCCCCGCGGCGCAAAGGCACGCCATAAAACGTGAGCCGGCCATCGAGGCGAGATTGCGGGCCATGATCGAGATCGTTCACTTTGAGAATAACGTCGCGGCGCGGGGGCGCAAAAGCTTTGATGGCAATCGGAGAATGATCGACTTCGAACACGGCTTGTTTGATGCCGATCGTATCCGAAGAGGCAAGATTGACGGGCCTGAGCCAGACGGTGGGATTGGGAAATTCCTCGCGCAGTTTTTTGCTCAGGTCTTGAAAATAAATCCACACGATTTGATGCGTGATCAAGAGGCAGAATAGCGCGATGAGGGCCTCGAAGGTCCGCCAGAGAAACCTGCGCCGGCGCAAAAGCAACCGGCGCGCGAGGCGTATGCGATAGCGAAGATTCATGGCCGCGAAGATGCGGAAATCGGCGCGCAAAGTCAAGTTGCCAAATTTTCGCATTTGACTTTGTGGCGAAGCGGTGGTATCATAATTCACGCGTGTTCGCACGTTGCAAAACATCTTCACACAGAGAAAACGGAGTAAGCAGAGTTCACAAAGCTAAAAGAAGCTTTCCATGCACTCCCCTCTCTGTTTGCTCCGTTTTCTCCGTGTTAAGCTTTTTCGCTGCTCACCTCAACCACCAAACCTCCGGAGACTTTCATGAAAGATCGCTCTGCGACTGCTGCACCCGTAGCCAAAGAATCTTCCCCCGAACTATTGCGCGCGCTGGGTTTGAAAGAAGCCATTGCCATCAACATCGGCTGCATCATCGGCTCGGGCATTTTCATCGTGCCCGCGACCATTGCCGGACATTTGCCCGCCATGGGGCCGATCATGTTGGTGTGGATTGTCGCGGGTTTGCTCACGCTCTTCGGCGCGCTGTCGCTCGCGGAGTTGAGTGCCGTCTTGCCGCAATCCGGCGGGCCGTATGTTTATCTGCGCGAATCGTTCGGCAAAGTCTGGGGCTTCTTGTTCAGTTGGAATGATTTCTTCATCAACAAAGCCGGGTCCATGGCCGCAGTCGCGATCGCGTTCTCGACGTACCTCGGCTACTTCGTGCCCGCGGTGAGTCCGGAGAATCCTTTCTTTCGCGCAGATTGGAGCGTGTTCGGCGTGCCCTTCACTTTGGGTTGGAATCAAATCATCGCCATCGTCGCCATCGCCATCGTGACTCTCGTCAACGTGCGCGGCGTGCAATTCAGCGGGTGGTTGATGAACATCTTCACGGCCGCGAAATTATCCGCGCTGGCCTTTCTAATCGTCACGGCTTTTGGCTCGGATAAAGCCAGCGCCTCGAATATGCTGCCGTGGTGGCCGGAGAGCTGGAGCTTCGAGATGTCCACGGCGTTTGGTTTGGCTATGGTCTCGGCATTGTGGGCTTATGACGGTTGGATCGACGTCACCATCACTGCGGGCGAAACCAAAGACCCCACGCGCAACGTGCCGCGCGCGTTGATCATCAGCACGCTCACGGTCATGGGCGTGTATCTGCTCGCGAACGTTGCGTATGCGTTGATCATTCCCATTCAACAAATGCCGGGACAAACGCGTATCGCGGCGGAAGTTGCGACGGTCACGGTCGGCGCGATAGGCGCGAGCATCGTTGTGGCGGGCATCATGTGCTCCACCTTCGGAACCGTGAACGGCCAAGCGCTCGCCGGGCCGCGCTCGATTTACGCGCCAAGCCGCGACCGCATTTTTGCGCCGGCCTTTGCCAAAGTACACCCGCAATACCGTTCGCCTTACGTTGCGATCCTCGTCATCGGCGTGTGGGGCGCGGTGCTCACGTTCAGCGGCACGTATGATCATCTCACCGCTTACGTGGTGTTCGGCTCGTGGTTCTTTTACGGCATGGCCGCATTGAGCGTCATCGTGTTGCGCCGGAAAATGCCGAACGCGCCCCGGCCGTATAAAGCTTGGGGCTATCCGGTCGCTACACTCGTGTTTGCCTTCGCCGTGGTTTTGTTCATTTGCAACACGCTCATCAAAGATACTCGCAACGCGTTGATCGGCATCGGCATTCTGCTTTTAGGCATGCCGCTGTATTGGTATTGGACGCGGGCAACGAAGGGGTGAGCACGGCGGTGTTGCAACGAATACTTTTTCTTTGCTGCAACGATAACCCAGCAGCGAGTCTTTTTCCTGTGCTGCAACGAATAAGACGGCAACGAATGGCGCCCTCCAATATTGTCATTCAGGAGGAATCCTTTTCAGCGCTGGGAAAGAAGCCTGATGCTGAAGCCATCAGGCTAAAAGGTGAAAGTCATCTAAAGATGACTAAAGCCCGTTGGGTGACAGTCGACTTCAGTCGGCTTGCACCTCCTAGCTTGATGATTCATCATCAAGTTGGCGATAACGTGGCGCAAAATTCAGGTACCAAACGCCTCAAAAGGTTTCCTTCTGACAGCTCGCTAGAAAATTTTCCTCCCCCCTTGCAACCTTTCCTCTTCATCCCTTGTCGTATTTAACGAAAATCTCGCGAGCACAACTTCTTCGCCCTCCCGAATGCCAGCGGGGATCACTTCGTTGGGGATGAAAAACGAAGCGAGGCATTCGTATATCCAAAATCAAAAATTTCGCGCAAACGCTGAGGAGCTTTTCATGAAGACCGTTACTGTATTTCTGCTTTTTTCCGCCACTATTCTATCCGTTGCATCATCGAAAACCAAACCCACCTCCACTTTGCAAGTGCAAGCGCTCCGCCTCAACGAAACGATCACAGTGGACGGCATTCTTGCCGAGGCGGTTTGGCAAAACGGCAGCGGCATTTCACAATTCAAGCAGCGCGATCCGAACGAAAACGCCGAGCCTACTGAAAAAACCGTCGTCCACGTGGCCTATGATGATGCCGCGCTTTATGTCGCGGCGCGCATGTTCGACTCTGCGCCCGATTCCATCATCGCGCGCTTGGGCCGCCGCGATGCGCAGCTCACTTCCGACATGTTCGGGTTCTTCGTCGATCCCTACTATGACCGGCGCAGCGGTTTTTATTTTTCCCTCAATGCCGCGGGCACAATGTACGATGGCGTGCTCTACAATGATGAATGGGATGACGACTCATGGGACGGCGTGTGGGAAGGTCGCGTGCAAATCGATGCGCAAGGTTGGACCGCGGAGATGCGCATTCCATACTCGCAGCTTCGTTTTCAAAAGAAAGAGCAGTTGGTGTGGGGCGTAAATTTCCGGCGCGACATTGCGCGCAAGAACGAGCGCAGTTATTTGGTGTTCACGCCCAAAAACGGCAGCGGCTTTGTGTCTCGCTTCGTGGATTTGGTCGGCATCGAGAATATCGCGCCGCCTCGTCGCATCGAAGCGTTGCCTTATGTTATCTCCAAAGCCGAGTACCTACCGCACGTTCCCAACGATCCTTTCAACGACGGCTCGAATTATACCCCCGGGGTGGGCGCAGATTTCAAGATCGGCATCGGCAACAATCTCACGCTCGACGCAACGGTGAACCCGGATTTCGGCCAGGTTGAAGTCGATCCTGCGGTCGTCAATCTCAGCGACGCTGAAACTTTCTTTCAAGAGAAGCGGCCGTTCTTCATCGAAGGCTCGACGATTTTTCAGTTCGGTTACGGCGGTTCACGCAGCAATTGGGGCTTCAATTGGGGCAATCCCAGTTTTTTTTATAGCCGTCGCATCGGGCGCGCGCCGCAGGGCAGCATTCCGGACGCAGACTTTTCAAACGTGCCATTGGGCACAACCATTCTCGGCGCGGCCAAGCTCACCGGCAAAGTTGCGAATAACTGGAACATCGGCACTTTGCACGCGCTTACAGCGCGCGAGCACGCGAAATTGCAAAGCGCCGGGCAAGCTTCGCGCAGTGAAGTGGAGCCAATGACCTATTACGGCATCGCACGCGCGCAAAAAGAAATGAATAAGGGCCGTCAAGGCCTCGGCTTGCTCTCGACTTTTTCCAAAGCGAACTTTGCCGACGATCGCTTGCGCGACGACATCAACAGCAGTGCGCTCGGTTTGGGAATCGACGGGTGGACTTTTCTCGATTCGAGCCAAACGTGGGTGATCACCGGTTGGACCGGCCTCAGTCAAATGCGCGGCAACGCCACGCGCATGCTCGCTTTGCAACGCAGCTACCGGCATTACTATCAGCGCCCGGATGCCGGGCACGTCGAAGTCGATAGCGCGGCAACTTCTTTAACCGGTTTTGCCGGACGCTTTGCGCTCAATAAACAAAAAGGCAATGTCATGCTCAATGCCGCGTTCGGCTTCATCGATCCGGGCTTCGATGTCAACGACATGGGCTTTCAATGGCGCAACGACGTGCTCAATGCGCATATCGCGGGCGGATATAAATGGACCAAGCCCGGCAAGGTCTTTCGTTCCGCGCAAATGCTGGGCGCGCTGTTTCAGAGCCATGATTTCGAGGGCAACAAGATTTGGTCGGGCGTGTGGCAAAACGGCTTCTTTGAATTTCTCAACTACTACAATTTTCAATACAACTTCGCATACAATCCGCAATCCGTGAGCAATCGCAGAACGCGCGGCGGGCCGCTGACGTTGAACCCGCCCGGCCGGCAAGCGGGCTTGTTCGCCAATTCCGACAGCCGCAAAGCCTGGGTTTTGAGCTTCGATGCGTTCAGCTACATACAGCCGAATTATGCTAAACAGCAGAACCTCGGCCTCTCCATTGAATGGAAGCCGGGCGCCAACGTGTCGTTGAGCTTGAGTCCCTCGATCTTCTGGAACAATGAATTCGCGCAGTACATCGAGGAGATCGATGATCCGCAAGCCACGGCGACTTTCGGCAAACGCTACGTTTTCGCCGAGCTGGATCAAATCGAGTTCTCTGCCGGCATCCGTTTGAATTGGACCTTCACGCCGCGACTGAGCCTGCAATTCTACGGTCAGCCGCTCATCTCTTCCGGCGATTATCACGACTACAAGCAATTGGCGCGGCCCAAGAGTTTTGATTTCACGCCGCACGTCACCGACCGTTCCGATGATTTCAATTTCAAATCCTTGCGCGGCAACGCGGTTTTGCGGTGGGAATATTTCCCGGGTTCGACCCTGTATTTCGTGTGGACGCAGAGCCGCTCGGATTTTGAGAACTTCGGCGAGTTTCAATTCGACCGTTCGGTCGATCGGCTCGTGGACACGCGGCCGGAAAATATTTTCCTGATCAAGGCTTCGTATTGGTTGGGGTTGTAGCGACGGCACAGCGCAAAATTACTACTCCGAGCACAAAGTAGGTTACACTGCGCACCTCCGTCACTGTCATTCAGGAGGAATCTTTTCAAGCACTCGGCAGTATCTCCAGCACGTAAAAAGATTCTTTCAGAATGACATGCGAGGAGGAGAAAGTATGACCTATATTTCGCTCGGAGTAGTAAGGTAGAAACAACCCAACCGATCAAAGCTCATCCGTTGGGGTGGTCTATCTATTGACAACAAGTTTTTAGCCCCCCACGAGCTTGACTCTTTATAGCGCATAAATCCTCTCGTCATACCTTTCCCCTCGCGGTTCTCACACGAATGCCCTCCCGATACCTTCTCCTCATTTCCTGAATGCCGGCCAAAAATAAATTTCTAATCATGTGAGAGAGATTCTAGCATGCTCTCGTCTTTAGACGTGACTCTGAAAGACAGATGCAATATGCGAAACGGAGGCAATAAAATAAGCCGAGTGAAAAAATAAAAAACTCGGCAAGCGAGTGAGAGAAAAGCGACAGTAGCCTTGTCCCTATCAGCAGAAGCAAGATGAAGAAGCAACAGGCCGCGACGAAAAACACGTGATTCAGTTGTCGAGGAATTCACGTTTCTTATAATCCACGGATGGATTAGGCAGATTCTCCCTCTTTTGAAGACCGCACAAACTAAGACTGTGGCGGGGTTCAACAAGGACGTGCTCCTAGACTATCCGACTATCAATTACCTTTTTTTTCAATGGAGATGTACCATGTATAATCAAACCGAAGAGCTGGACGAGCTGGTCGTCAAAACGAACGGCAACGGCGGCGTGGCTATCAAAGCCAGCAAAACCGCTGAATTGGCGAAGACGAGCACGGCCTCGCAAGACGAGACGAGCCTCGAAGAGGTGAAAGCGTTGATCGAAGCCAAGGTGCAAGCGGCTTACGAGAAGGCGCTGGAATCGACGCAACAAGAAGTCGCCGAGCCGTTGGGTTGGTGGGACCTCGTTGGTATCGGTCCGTTTCAACGCAACGCGAATCTCTTCGATCTTCCCAACCGTCCGCCCGCACCCTATCTGCCGCATCAAGTGATCCGCATCGGCGAAACGGCCTACGTCGCCACGGTTTTGTACGTTCCTTCCGTGAGCGTCTTTGGCCTGCCTTATGAGATCATGTATCGCACGGGCAGCTTGGACACATGGAATCTCGGTCCTGCGAATCTCAACGTCACCCACATGGGCCATTTGAATCCCAATTCGCATTTCGTGGTCGACATCTTGAGATTTCGCGCGCAACAAGAAGGTTGCTTCGAAATGAACATTTGCGCCCGCATCCTGGGCTGCGACGTCAACGGCCGCCGGAATACGGCGCCCCCGTTTGCCGGTTTCGCTCGACGCGTGTATGACTTCGATCGCGAGATGTTCATTCCGTCCATCCCTTCGCTTGGGCCGATCAATGCTCCGGTTCCGGCTCCTCCCACCAGCGGTCCGCAAGGCTGGCAGATGCACGACACCGGCATCCGCTTTCAGATCTACCGGTAATACGAAGCGGGAAGCAGTATCACAATACCGGCTTGGCCAGGAGGTCAAGCCGGTTTATTTTTATGAGGAAAAACAAATGATCATCGACAAAAGAACTCTGGCGCACGCGCGCTTGGCATTACGCGAGGCCGCGCGTAATTTTCTTTTTGACCCGAACGTTCATCTCATTGACTTCGGGTATCCGATACAAAAAGGGCACCTGAATGAGAGTGAATTGGCGATTCGTTTTCACGTGCGTGAAAAGCTTTCGAACGTGGCATTGGAGACGGCTGCCGAGACGGGCCAGACGCGACCGATTCCTGCGGCTATAGGCGGTTTCAAAACCGATGTGCCGCAAGCGAAATACGGTTTGCATTACACGGGCTCATGGGGAAATTTCCAACCACGCGTAGAGCCGCGCGCCGGGCGCGCGGAAATTATGCGCGGCGGCATCAGCATCTCAAACGAATATCAATACACCTATGGCACGTTGGGCGGTTTGGTCATCGACCGTGCAACGGGCGCTGAAATGATGCTCAGCAATTGGCACGTGCTCGTAGGCAGGTGGGGCGCGCGTCCCGGCCAGCGCATCTTGCAAGCGGGTCTTGGTGACGGCGGCACTTACAAAGATGTTGCAGCCACGCTGGTCCGCGATGCGATGTCCGCGAATCTCGATGCCGCGGTTGCGGCTTTAAACGGCAAGCGAGGCTTGCTCAATCAGCAACTCGGGCTGAAGCCGGTTACCGGAATTGCGCGAGCCGAGCTTGGGATGGACGTAGTCAAATCGGGCCGCAAGACCGGCGTCACTTATGGCCGCGTTACTGCCATCGAGGGAATTGCCAAAATGAATTACGATCGGATCGAGCGGATTATTCGCCATGTGATTACGATCGAACCCCGGCGTTCTTTTGAAGAAGTCAGCGCCGGCGGCGATTCCGGTTCGTGGTGGCTGGAAACGAAGAGCATGGCCGCCGTGGGATTGCACTTTGCCGGCAGCAATGCGCCGGAACGCGCTCTTGCGAATGACATGCAATCCGTGCTCAACGCTTTGAACGTCGCAATCGCCGTATGAAATCGCCAAAAGAAAAATGGTGGAGCCGCGCGCGCAAAGCTCGCGCAGAGCTGGAAGCGCGCTTCTTGCACCATCCCGAGGTGAGCATGATCGACCTCGGTGAAGATCCCCAGGCAGCGAGCGCAGCGCCCGTGTTGCGTCTTCATGTTCGCCATCGCGGCGTTGCTCTTGCAGGAGTGCCCAAGGACTTGCAGGGCATACCGGTTCGTGTGATCTATGGGAGCTATGAGCTGCAAAACAAATAGCTTCGTGCCGCGAATTGTTCCAACCTCGGCTTGGCCGAGGTTTTATTCTGCTTCAGGTTATCCGTTTGATCCGTTAAATCCGTTTACGAAAAATTTATGCTTTAAAAAAAGTAGAGACTTCACTTTTAATGGAATAGGAAGCAAGAAGTGCCTTTGCAAATTCAAACGGCGCAGGTTGCGCTGATGGAGCGGAGGGATACGGAGGACAACGCTAGCGGAAAAATGCTGCGCGCGGAAATCCGTTGCGCGCTCCCGGAAGCGCGCGCAACCGAAATAGCGCTAGCGCCCGCTTGGCTCTGCCTGCAGATTCATGCCGTGAATTTGAGCACGCAAGAGGTCGAGCTTTTGGTTTCACAAGCGCGCGTGCTGCAAGCGGAACGGAGCGACGAGGCGTTTGTGCTCGAATTTGCCGCGCCCGCAGCCGGGCGTTATCAATCGCAGATTGTCGCCTTTCTGCTTAGTCCGACCCCACAAATTGCCTCTTGCTTCGGGCCGTTGCTGCGCGTTGAAGCCGAAGAGTCTGATGAAGCGATGAGTGCGCCGGGCAACTTTGAAAGCGCTCTACGCTCGGAATGCGATTCGCATCCGGCCGAGTCCGAGAACAGCGCGCAAGATTTCGAAACGCGCCTCGACGCTGCCTCCACTGCCGATCCTGCGATGGATGAAGAGTTGTTATGTTCGGAAGAAATTTCTACGCCGCCGGCATCGGCGAACGAGGCGCAAGAGCTTGCGCCCACAGCGGTCGCAGACGAGGCCATGGCATCGGCGCTCTTCAAGCGCGCGCCACAGTTTCACCCAACGAAGTTGCGCGCGGCAGAGGCCTTGCGACCGCGATTTCGCCGGCTCCCTACGGCGCTGCAGATTCCGCTAGAAGCTTTGTCGTTGATCGGCCTTGTCGTGTTGGGTTTCAGCTTCCCGTTCCGGCCCTCGCTAGGCGAGCAACAAACCGACTTGTTTGAGATCGAACGAACGCTCCAACGCCTGCAGGCGATTGCGCAAAAGGATCGTGAGCGGAATAGCGACCTCAAAAAAATTCTCGTCATCATGGAACGTTACGCCCCCGACATGCGCGCCGGGTTGAAATTCGAGATCGCGAACACGATTCACGAGATGACGATCAAATATTCCAATCTTGATTTGGAATTGATTTGCGCCACGATCACGCACGAGACCGGGCGTTCGTGGAATCCGCGCAGCATTTCTCCCGTGGGCGCGCGCGGCTTGATGCAAATTATGCCGCTCACCGGAGAGATGCTCGCGCAGGCGGAAGGCGTTTCGTGGAGCACTCCGGAAAAAGTCTTGTTTGATCCCATCACGAACCTTCGTCTCGGCTGCCGCTACCTCTCCGCGCTTGTGAATGCCTACCATGTTGATGGCGGCTTGGCTGCTTACAACGGCGGCGAGAAACGCGCGGAGCTTTGGTTGCGCCAAGGCCGGGCCGCAGGAATTCTTGCCAGCGAAACCAGCTATTACGTCCCCTCCATCCTGAAATTGTACGCCGAGTATCGTCGCATGCGAGGGTGAGCGCGAAGGCAGGGGAGATTTTTGCCATTACTGCACCAATAACATTTTTTTCACTGCTCTAAAGCCGGGAGCGGCGAACTTGCACAAGTAGAGGCCGCTCGGTAAAGTCTCTCCATTGAACTCAGCTTCGTGCAAGCCTTTCGCCTGAATTTCATCGACCAGAACCGCCACACGTTTGCCCATCATATTGAATACTTCGAGCCGCACGCGGCTTTCGGCCGGAAGAGCATATTTGATTTTGGTGCTCGGGTTGAAAGGATTCGGCGCATTGGGGAAGAGGAAATATGTCGTCGGCAAATCTTCTGCGCCGTGTTGTTCAACCCAAGTCGGAAGAAGCTTGTTGCCGAAATTCAACGAATCAATCCTCTGATTGGGTTGGAGCACAACTTCATATGCTCCCGATTGCGCCGGGAAGGTTTGTTGCCAGCGAGGTGCGACTACTTCCGAGACGAGATATTGGCCGGGGGGAATCGGCGTGAAGCAATATTGGCCTTCGGCATTCGTCACCGTGCTAAAGCAGTCGGCGCCTCTAAGCTGAATTTGCCAACCGGCCAAAGCGGGTTCATTGAGTTCTTTTAAGCCGTTGCTATTCACATCGTGCCACGTGATGCCGCCAATCGCGCCGGCGTTCGGCACCCAATTGCCGAAATCAATGTTGGTTGCGATGAATCCCGGAGGCAGATAAAAGGTGTGATCGCCCAAGGGGTGTGTTTTAATCCAACCCGGCTGCAAACTCATGGAGATGACATATACGCCGGGGTTCAAAGACAAAAAAGAGTAATGGCCGAGCGAGTCCGTTTTTACGTTAGCCAGCAGAGCGCCGGCCAAATTAATCTGCCATCCTGCAAGGCCAGGCTCATTCGATTCGCGCTCGCCGTTGCCGTTCAAGTCATGCCAAACCGTTCCATGTATTTCGCCGGGCGGCGAGAGAATGGTGACTCTTCCCGGTAAGCCGCGTACTTGCAGAGTGTCCGAGTTTACTTCCCGTGCGAACAAATTACTGAAAACCAGCTCCGAGTAAGCGCCGGGAATCGCGTTCTGTCGGATTCGAAATCTCAACGTGACCAGGACGCCGTCGTTTTGAATAGGCGCGCCTCCCGACTGGAGAAAAGATATTCGAACCTTCTCTGGTGCGAGCGAAGTGACGCGCAATGTTGAATCGGGATCAATCGGGCCGTGCTTGAAATCCACGAAAGAAAGAGGTTGCTCCGTTGCTTCCAAAATCGCTTCGAAAGCGGAGAGCCTCTTATCTTCCAATGTCAAGGATACGGGTACTTCTACGAGGCCGCCCGGAAATCCCGCCGGGGTTGTAGAGGCCGAAACAACGATTTCTTTTCTTGGCTCGATAAAACCATACTTGCTAAAGGCATGGTAAAGAAAAATCGTCGGCGCGGCCCCGCCGCCGAGGATCGAGTTGCCGGTGTTGCCGTCGGATTGATAGACGAAACGCAGCGAATCGTCGACGTTGTCTGCAAGCGAGGCCCATAAATCCTCAGATTGAGGCGTGTCGGTGATATTGATAATCCCTCCCGCGATATCGCCGATAGTCGGAGTGAGCACATAAATGTCGGTGAAATGCGTGCTGTCCGCATCAAAATCCAGAGGGCGATATGCGGCGAACAGCAAGAAGAGATGGCCTTGGCGATCAAAACCGGCCTGCGGCTGCATCGCAAGTGTCGCGTCGGCATTGATTTGATCGAACGGATCGCCGGCGCGAAAGAGGTCCTCATCCGATTCCAAATGCGCGTTGGGCAGATCTTCCCAAGCCACCACTTGTTGAATGCCGCGCCCTTCCTTCCAATGTTGAATTCCTACCTCGCGGCTGTGCCATAGCTCGATTGCGGTTCCTGCCGTGTCCTGCGTCGCGCGCACCGCTTCCCAAAAGATATGAAGCTTGCCTTCTTTGTCGTAGATCAAATCGCAAGTATCCCAAGGGCGAATCTCCTGCGCGCCCAAGGGAATATCGCTAGAATAGTTGGTGAGGTTGCGATAGGTCCACGTTTGCCCGTTGTCTTGCGTCTCCCAGAGATGAAGATCGCCGCCGCGCTCGACAACGGCAATGGCGGTATTGTTGCCAAAGCTGTCGATCGCTTGATCGTCGGCGCTGAATTGCGGCGTGCGCGAACCGGTGTCCGGTTGGAGAATTTGATGAGTTAAGTTGAAGCCGTGCTCTACGAAGGAGGTGACTTCCTTGCTTTTCTCAATTCCATCAAGCAAGCCATTTACTGAAGAGCAGATGATGACTTTATCGGCGCCATCGATTGTCAAGCGCGGCCACAGCAGAGGAAATGCCGTGTTGTTGCCCGCGTCGAACGTCGTCCAAACGGCAAATCCTTTCAGCGCATCAACGCTGACTTCGACACCCAGATTTAATTCGCCGGTATGCACGGCCACAACGCTGCGTCCATCTGCAAATGAGGAGAGGTTCGACCAAGCTTTGCCATAAAAGCGGTCGACCTTGGTCATCGGCATCCACCATCCGATGCCGTCAAAGTACGTCCAATAGCTTCCGAGATCGGCAGTGTCGGGTCGAATCGCGCCCATGCGCGCGATTGCAATCGTGCCGTCGCCATAGTTCACGATATTCGGCAAGACGCCGCCGTTCGAGCCGTAGTCATAGTAGGAAGTCATCAAATACATGCCCGGCCCGAGCGCGCCGGTCTTGTTGCCGGAATGCGGCTTGACGGAAGGATAAAGCGAAGCGGCCTTTTCGAAGCCGATGATCGCCACAGGCTTCTTGTTGCAATCAATGGGAAAATCCCGGTGCTGCGTTTGTGCCGGCAGAGTTGAGAAGATGACGAAGCTCAACAGCCACGCGAGGAGAAAAACTTTTTTCATAGCACCTCTCGAGTTTTCGAGCCGAATGCTTTTATCTCATCAACAAAAGCTTTCTGCTTTGCACAAACTCTCCCGCTTGCACACGATACACGTACACGCCGCTGGGCAGGTCGTGCGCCTGCCATTGCACGCGATGCTCGCCGGCTTCGCATTGTTCCTGCACGAGCGTCGCGACTTCTTCGCCGAGCAGGTTGTAGATTTTGAGAGTGATGAAGCCCGGGCGCGGAAGGGAGAAGCGAATGGTGGTCGAGGGGTTGAAAGGGTTGGGATAGTTTTGCGCTAGCACAAATCCGATTGTCGCCGTTTGCACTTCCTCCGCTACAGAAGTTGTCGAGGCAGTACTTCGAAAAACGCCATTGCCATCCGTTCCCACATAAAGATAACCCTGGGCATCTTGGGTAATGGACGACACGTACAGATTGATCAACCCAGCATTTTCAGATGTCCAAGTTTCCCCGTTGTCGCTTGAATGAAACACTCCTCCGCCCAAAGTCCCGACGTACAAATCGCCGCGAGGGTTAATGGTCATTCCGCGAATATTGCCACTTTCCAAACCATTATTGATTCGTATCCAACTATTGCCGTCATCTTGAGAGCGATACATTCCTCGGTTAAAAGAGCCTGCAAAAACGTGTCCCTGGCCGTTACTGGTCAGCACTTTCATGATGGTATTATTAGGACAAGAATAGCAGTAACTCCACGATGCACCATTGTCGATAGAGCGATAAATACCCCCAGAGGTACCCGCGAACAAAACACCGTTCGCTGTCATGCAGAAAGAATAAACTGCCGGCCCACTTATAACGTAAGCCCAGGTCTCGCCATTATCAAGGGATGAAAAAAGATTTCCATTGGACTCACCGTGTATAGGCAGTCCACTCGTGCCGGCATAAATTTTACTATCTCCTAGAACCGAAAGAACATTTACTCCGATGGCGTTCAAGCCAATCAAACTCCAATGATCGCCATTGTCAAAAGATCGCGCGACGGAATTTAACACGCCGGCAAAAATATGCCCGCTGGCATTGAAGGCAAAACAAGTGGCTTCGTAAGGATAAATCTTGGTCCAATTTTCACCCTTGTCGGAAGAGCGAAAAGTTCCGATATACGTGCCGGCAAAAATTTCGTCGGTTGCAGTGACCGCAATCGCTGTGATCACAGTATTGACCAATCCCTTATTCGAGGGCACCAAATTTTTCGTATCGGAGGAGCGAAAGACACCGAAAGACGTTGCTGCGACTAGTTGCTTGTTCGCATTTATAGTAAGATCACAAACGGCCACTTCACATTCATACTTTATCGCCCAGGTCTTCCGCGATCTTTCGAACGGTAAATCCGCTGCTCCGACGCGGCCAGAATCGCTTCATCATCTGGGTCATACACGAACGAACAGAAGAACTGAGATGCTACCTTCTCCCACACACCGCCTTCATTGTTCGAAAAGAATGCGCCCTCAGTTGTGCCCACGATAAGCTCTCCGCTAGGAAGGCTTAACAGAGCTCGAGCGTAAAAGTTGCTCAAGCCGTTGTTACAAGCAACCCATCGATTTTCTGTGACCACGGTTTTGTAGACTCCGCCCTCTTCGATTGCGGCAAAAAGTTTTCCGTTGGGGTGCAAGGCAAGCTCTCTCACAATTCCTTTCGTTAGCCCATCATTAAAGTGCGTCCATGTCGTGTCGCCGTAACTTAATTTGAAAACGCCAAAGCCATAAGTGCCAGCGAAAATATCGTCTTGATAAGTGACGACAAAAGTGAAAACGATTTTATTATCTAAGCCGGCATTGATACGCTGCCAATGTTCGCCATTGTCGTTCGAACAATAAACGCCGCGTCCCGTTCCCACCCAAACACGTCCATGATAATCAATGAGCAGAGCATAGACAGTGATTGCATTCAATTCTTGCTCAGTCGTTCTCCAATGCTCGCCATGATCGAGGGATTTAAACACTCCGCCATTATAACTACCCGCGAAGATGTGACCATTGGCATTGACGGCAACAACTGCAATGTTACCGCCTAGCGGTCCATTGATTTGTTGCCAAAAGTCAGATTGCGCGTACGCGCCTTCCATGCCGCCCCAAAGTAAGATGAGCAGCGCCGCGTTTGTGAGGGTTTTCATTGCACGTTCCTTTATCATAACAACGGCATTTGCCGCATACCAAACCACGAAACACACAAGGAGGCTGCTCAGGTCTCTTCGTGTGTTTCGTGGGCAAGCTTTCCGTGTTCCAGTCGGGCCGACTGAGTTACTTCATCACCAAGAGCTTCAGCGTATACCTCTGCTTTGCGGTTTTGAACACCGCGTAGTAAGTTCCCGAAGTCACAATCTCGCCGAGGTTGTTGCGGCCATCCCACACGAACTGATACGTGCGGCGTTGCGCTTCGACGTTCACTTCGAACGACTTCACCATTTGGCCCAGCACGTTGAAAATTTGCAGCGTGGCCTCGCCTCCTTTCACTTCCGCCGGAAGATGCAAGCTGATCTTCGTCGCGAGATTGAACGGGTTAGGATACGCCTGCAAAACCGAATCTGCAAGCACATCTTGCTCGCGCTCGGCCACGGCCGTCGGCGGGATGAGCTTGGATTCATCAGCGCAATCCACGCAAGCTTTCACGGTATCGCTCGGCTCCAGTGCGAGAAAAGCGGTGTAGCGCGAGAGCACGCGCTCGGCTACACTCACCTCGATGATTTGGCGCACGACCTCATTGGACTGCGATTGCGCCTCCAGCGCGGCGATATGATTACCGGTCCAAATCTCTTCCGCTAAACTATCCGCGGCATGCACATCGTTGATTGGAATTTCCAGCCGCCGCGAAAAAGCTTGGCCTTTGAATACGCCGGAGGCCTCGATCACAAACGGGAAGCTGCCGTTGTATTTGCCCACCTGCAGAATGGGGCGATCCACATTCAGCGCCTGCCCTTCCAATCCAAAACTGAAACGGCCGTAGCAGAAGCCGTTGTCGAGCGTCGTGTGCAGATCAAACGACTCGATAAAGCCGCCGAGGCCTTGCAGGGATTGAACGAGCAGATCCGAGAATGATTTATTGGGGACAATGCGCGCGTAGCTTCCGCCGGTTTGCCGCGTAAGATTCTCGTAGAAATATTCATTGCCCATGTAGCTTCTGCCGCCATTGGTGTAATAGATCGCATTCAGGTTGGTGAAGTCTGCCACGTGAACGGGCAGAATCGGGTTCATGCCGCGCAGCAGGTCGTTGATCAGCGGATTCGCGGTGCGATAGTCGCCAAGCTGATCCGAGTTGGCGACCAGCAATAAGCTGCCGTCGTTGCCGTGCTTCTTGACGAAGTCGATGCCGTTCGCCAAAAGCGCGGGCAGATTGCTGTAACTGGTGATGGGATTCGGCCCGACGTTCGCAAAGGCGCGCTCGATACCCGCGGAATCTCCGGCGAACCATTTGCCGCCCGCGCGCAAAATGTTCAAGCGCGAGAAAATTAAATTGAATGAATCCGCGGCCGTAAAATTTCCGTGCAACAGGCTTTTGACCGTGGCAACGACTTGGTTCGCGGTCACCGTGCTCTTGCCCGCATGGTAATCGAACAAGAGCGCGACTTTGCGCGGCGCTTGCAAGTCCAACGCTTGCGAAGGCAATAATGCCAGTTGATAGAGCCCGGCGCTGCCCTGCTCGTAGCGATTCAAATAAACGCCGTTGCGTATGGGCGAATCCAACGCAAAGTGCAGCGGCATGCCCAACGCATTGGCCGGAATGTCGGAGCGCACGTAGTCTCCGAACTCGTGGTCGTTCAACGTCGTAAACGTCACGTTGGGATATTCAAGGAGGCGCGGTTCAAGCCAATCGGGATGCGGCCAATAAATCAAATTGAACGTTGCGAGTTGCCGCGCCGAAGTGCGCAGCAAGTTCGTCGGCAGCACTGCGGTGACGGCGGAGGGCGACCATAACGCAGGCACGAGATACGTGAGCTTGATCTTGCGCGTCTTCGTTCCGGGCATGGGATAGATGCGCAGCTCGTAGCTGTCTTCGTCATTTTTAAAAAGTATCGCCGGATCGCGGCGGCGTTTGACGATGTCCTCATAAATGCTCGAAGCGGTCCAGCGATCCAGGATCAACGCGCGCATGATTTGATCGTCGACCCAGAGCCAAAGATCGTGAACGATGGCTTCTTTGGGCAGGTCGAAGAAGCATTGCACTTCCACGCTGTCTTGCAAAGAGAAATTCAAGCCGCGCGCGGAGACGGTGAGATAGAGACCGTACTCCATGTAAATGCCTTGCGGCCGCACGGTGACGATCGCTTGCTCGATCGTGCCCTGGCCCTGTCGCCACGTTTGTTGCGGGTGTTGAATCCAAAGGCGGTCGTATGCGAGGGCGGGATTCGTGGTGATCATCATCCACGCGCAAAGCAGAAGAAAAAACTTTCCGGTCATGGGTGGCTCCTATGGTTGAAGATTGGAGAGTTTTAAAGTATTAGCGCAGCGCGAGCATTTTCCGCCGCGCTGCAAATCGTCCGGCTGTCATGTGAATGAAGTAAAGGCCTTTCGGCAAATTTCGGCTTTCGAAAACCGCGCGATGGTTGCCCGCGAGCATTCGTTGGTTCACTAGCGTGGCGACCTCCCTTCCCAAAACATCATATACTTTCAAGCTCACGAACTCCTCTCCGTCCACGGCATAATGAATCTCGGTCGTCAAATAAAACGGATTAGGATGGTTCGGCAGCAAAGCAAATCCCGTGGGAAGCTCCCTCTGCGCGTACACGGAACTCGCAGGCTCCACGCGACACGTATCCGGGTTGCCCCAAATTCCATACGCGAGATGATTCGTACACAACGCCGCGGTGATGCCGTCCCGTATTTCGCACGGATAGGTTTCGCCCGCGACTGCCGGCGTACCGACAATTTTTGCGATGAACTCAAAAGCGCTGTTGGGGCTGAGAATGAAACGAAGCGGCACGGAATCATTCGCTGCCGGTATAAGAAAAATATCGTTCGCTCGCACCGTGTCGGATACATTAGATGAAACCGTGCCTTCGATGGAGGTCACGTGGAATTCAAACCGCAGCCCCGTAACGTACGGCACGAGCCTGAGATCATGCGAAACTCTCAGGTGATTTGGAGAACCCGGATGGCAAAACGTTTCGTCGTATCTCGTGATGGTGCTGATGGTATCGCACACCGGCACGCCGACCTGGTAAGGTTGGGCATGAGCGAGGGCGACAAGACACGAAGCGATGATGGAGTTGTATCTGAAAGATTTCATTTTGCACTCCTCAAGGTTCTGTAGCGCAAGCTTCCAGCTTGCTCTTGTTGGCAGGCTGGAAGTCTGCGCCATGATTGAAGCAGTCATCTCAACAAAACGATTTTTTGTGACAAGGAACGCGCGCCGGCATTCAGCCGCACCACGTAAACCCCGCTTGGCGCTGCGTTGTTGAAATTATCTTTGCCATCCCAAATAATCGTTTGCGCAGCGTCGTGGGCTTGGTTGAAAGAATATTTGCGCACGACTTGCCCGAGAACATTGTGTATCACCAACGTGCTCGACGTTTCACTGGTAATCGAAAACCGAATGCGTGTGGCGGCGTTGAAGGGATTGGGGAAAACGGACAACTCGGCGCGCGCGGACTCCGCGACTTCGCGTTGCTCCACTGCCTCAACCACGCCGGGGCCAAACTCGCTGATCAAATCCGCGGAAAATGCCGGCTGAAACGGATTTCCTCCGGGCACGGGGTTGCGATAGAACATATACGTGCTGCCGTAAACCGCGCTCAGGAAATCAAAACCGGCTTCGCTTGCGAGCTGCGCGCTTTGGAGAAATTGCATCCAGCGCCCTCCTGTATAGCAATGGAGCTTGACGAGGCCGTCATCGACCAACGCGAGAACCAGCATGCGATAGGCCTCGACGGATTGCAGACGCAAGCGCATGTCATTGGTAATCGTGGTGGTGATAACTTGCTCCGCCCAAGAGCCGCCGCTTTCAGCGACATGCCGAATTTCATCATGAAAGCCGTCGCGCGCGCGATAGACAACGTGTAATCGGCCAATCGCATCGGTTGTCCAAACCGCATAGACTGCGGGCTTAAGTGAGGGGATATTTGCGAAAGTCCACTCGCCAATGCCACCGGCTTGTGTGCCCACACGTAAGCGCTCGGCGCGAACATATCCGAGCTTTAAACCTTCGGGATGAAAAAAGAGATTGATCTCGCCGGGCGCATCCGGCTGTTCCGAAGAGGAAAAGCGTTGTATTTGCCAATCGCCTTGCGAGCGAGTCGCGATGCGGATTTCACCTGTAGAGCTATATGCGACGCGCAAGACGCCTTCCTCGCTGCGCAAAAGTTGATGCCGGGTTTGCGCCACGCTCACGGAATCTATGCTCTCAACTTGCCAAGCGCTGAACGTGCTATCGCTCTGTTTGATTTGCCGGCCATGCTGCAAGAGTCCGCGTGTGTCGTCGAGATAAACCGCGTGCAGCGTGTCATTCGCCCAAAGCGCAGCGGGCAAGCGGCCGACGTTGCCCACGCTATCAACACGGAGCGCGAACCAATTGTGCGCGTAATAATAACGAAAGCTCGACACGCCGTGCGCGATCTTGAGATCGCCATTGGTGCGGTCATAATAGGCCAAAGCGATGCGGCCTTCGGAATCATCGAAAGCAGCGGTAACGTCGTTGCCCACGTCTCCGGCGCGATCGAGCAGGCTCATCTTCCAAGCGGCGGGGGCGCTTCGTTGGGCGAGATTGACTTCGCCACCAAAGCCGGAATAGGCCAGCAGAACCGTATCGCGTTGCGTCGCTAGCGCAAAAGCAAAATAACTCGAAGGCAGAGGAATTTTTTCCATCAACCAAACGCCTTCGTTGCGTTGCACGTAATAGTATGAAGATTCATGGTTCACATTCACAACGTACACGGCATGAATGCGGCCGCGTTCATCTTGATGAAGCGCGCGGCAAATAAGCGTTCCCGTTGTCGGCAAAAAGTCCAACGAATCCGCGACGAGTTGATTGCCGAGCAATTGCACGAAATAGTAGCGCATCAACCAAAAGGGCGTGCCTTCCGCCAATGTTCCGCCATAAACATCACCATAGCCCTGAGTGTTGGTGTTGAGGTGATATTGCTGCCAACTCGCGCCGTTATCAAAAAACACGTTGAGAGTTCGGCCCGTGGTTATCGCGATGGATTTGGCGGCGTCTCCGTGACGCAGCAAGATCATAGCGTGATTCGGATCAAAGGCGCTGACAAAGGCCGGAAGAAACCCGAGCGTATCCAACGCAAAGGCATTTCCTCGTTGCGTTGCGTGCATAATGATCAGCCGTTGGTTGAGATAGTCCCCTTGCAGAAACGCCCATTCAACGTTGGACAAATCATTTGGGTTGGGCAGCAAAAAATCGAAATAGTACGTTCCGAAGGGAGGCGAGAGTACGCGGCGCCATTGCTCGCCGTCATAAGCTCGCAGCTCAATCATGGGCGTTCGGTCAAAAACCTGATCTGCAACAACGGGCAAAGCAGAGTTGAGGCCGGGATATTTCCATCGCAAGAACAACACATTTGAGGTTGTGGCATGGGCGAATGTTTTTGCGATGATATTCTGGCCCAAGCGAACCTCACGAAGATGCCGCCGGGAAAGATAGTGCAGCTTAGGCGTGCCTTCGTGGTGTGGCGCAAAGGAAAGTTGAGGAGATAAAGCTACGGTTTGATTGTCGTAGCCATCAACGACACTCGCAAACTGCGCGACGAGTGGAGGCGCGAGGAAAAGCATAGCGTACAACAACAACCAGGCCCGGTTGCGATAGCGTTTCGCTTGTAATCTTTCGCTCATGTGCCACCTTCTTTATCGTGTTCCAACTTCGGCTTGGCCGAGGTTTTATTGTTCGAACGTCATGCGAATAAACGCGTCTTCAATGCAACGGCCAAGCCGTTGCAGAAGCATCTAGTGCTCACCGCAACAACGTCATCCGCTTCGTCACCTTCACACCGCCTGCTTCGAGGCGATAGATATAAGTGCCGCTCGGCAGGTCGCGTCCGAACAGGTCTTTGCCATTCCATGTGACTTCATAGCGTCCCGGCGCAACTTCGCGGTCGAAGAGCACGGTTATGAGGCGGCCGAGCAGATCGTAAATTTTGACCACGACGCGCTGCCGCTCGACATTCGCGGGAACATGAAAGACGATCTTTGTTTCGGGATTGAATGGATTCGGATAATTTTGCTGCAAAACGAAATCGCTCGGCGCAACAGCGCTTGAAGAAGTTTCTTCCACAAAAGTCGGCGGCCCAGGGTCGGTGAAGCTCGTGAAGCGCGTGAGAATGCCGTACTCCAAGCTCAAGCGAATGACTTCCTTCTTCCATTCTTCATATTGATTCGAGCCGACGGGCACGCCGGACATGAGCACGAGCAGCACGTCGATTTTCGATTTCGCCCACATGCGCGGCAGAAAACGATTCGCGAGCGAATCCGCTGTGAACGAGACGGGATAATTATAACGCACTTCTGCTCCGAAAGAAGCGCCACTCAATGTCACTTGCGACGGGCCAGGCTGCGCGTATCTTCCCAATACGATCAACTGCTGGCCCACGTAGATGTCCGGCAATTGCAGAGGATAAACTTCGTCAATCGCCGTCGGCGTGAAAGTGAGCCGGATGTTTTGCAAAAGCGGATTGCGAATCTTCGCATAAAATTCGCTGATGCGCTGCGTCACTTCATCGTTGCCGAGAAACTCCGCCAAACCGTTGTTGTTCGCGGCGAGCTGCGTGAGCAGGCTGTGATTCACGTCGTTGCCGATGCCGAACACGAAGATGCGCACCTCCTTCGTGTTCGCCGCAATCACGGCTTGTTGATCGAGCGAAGCAATGCCGTCGGTCATGAAGATGATCACGTTCGCGGTGGTGTCGCTCATCTGTTGCCCAAGGCCTGCAAGCACCGCGTCTTGCAAATTCGTGCCGCCGCCCGCGCTGATCGCGTCGATGAACGCGAGCGCTTGCTGCACTTCATTGAAATCCGCGGCGACCGGATTCGCTCGAAACTTGGTGACACTGCTGTTGAACTTGATGACGTTGAAGCGGTCTTCCGCGTTGAGATTGTTGATGGTGTAGCGCGCCGCAGCTTTCGCCTGCTCGATCTTTTGGCCATACATGCTGCCCGAAACGTCGATGATGAACGTGAAAACTTTGTCGATGATTTCCTGCTGCGAAGTGTTGGGATCCGGCTCCGCGAGCATGATGAAGAAACCATCTTCCGCTTGCGGTTTGTTGCTCAACAAGAACACGCCCAAGTCCTTTTGGCTAACTTCATATTGGACGACAAAGTTGCTGTTCGCGGGCATGTTGCTCTGTGTGAATGAAAGCGCGGCCGCACTATCGCTGAAGCTCGTGGCCGTTGCGCCGTGCGAAGGATTGTCGAGCGAGACCAAATCACGCTCGGAACGCAAGCCGAGCTGCAGGCTAAAATGTTCGAGCGGCTGCTGCGCGAAGGCTTGCAGATCGAGCGGATAATCATAAACCACGCGGCCCAAACGATATTGCAGCAGTTCGATGAACGTCAGCTCGATTACGAGCGTGGAGTCCGCGGGCAACGAATCTTTGAATGCAAACAGGAACGGCGCTTCGCCGAGGTAATCCAAATACTGTCGATCGACCTCGCCGCCGGGATCAATCACGCCGCTCGTGTCCTGCCCTGCGCCCGTGATTTTCGCGGTGCGCCATTCGCCCGCCACGCGCCAGCGAAATTGCGTGACACTCGCATTCACGCTGGTAGGAAAGCCGTATTGCGGAAACACGTGTTGCGGCGTGTGATTCACGAAGGTTTGGCGCGTGATCGTCGTCGCGACTTGGTTGTTGAGGTCCGCAGTGACTTCGATCTCGGTCGGTGTGAGATACGTCGAGGCTTGGCCTTTGATCTTCATAATGCCGTCGCCGAAAGCGGGCAAGGCGAGGGCGAGCAAGAGGAGGGTTGTAATTTTTTTCATGGTTCGCTCCACTACCTCGTTTAACATGGTTCTCGCGCCCTCACCTCAAATGTCATTCAGAAGGAATCTTTTTGAGTTCTGGAGTTGGGTCCCAGAACTAAAAAGGTTTCCTTCTGAATGACATACTTTAGGACGGCGCGGATACAGAATGAATACTGCGATAAATTTCGATTCAGTTGATCATCATCGCAACAGCGTCATCCGCTTCACCATCGTCACGTTGCCCGCTTCGAGACGATACAGATACGTTCCGCTCGGCAAATTATGCCCGAGCAAATCTTTCCCATTCCACACGACTTCATATCGTCCGGGCGCGACTTCGCGATCGAAGAGCACGGCCACGAGGCGGCCGAGCAGGTCGTAGATTTTAATCAGCACACGCTGCTTCGATGCGGAATACGGCGCGACGAAGACGAACTTCGTTTCAGGATTGAAGGGGTTGGGATAGCTTTGCAAAAGCGAAAAGGCCGATGGCGCATTTGCCTCGGCTTCCTCGACCTGCAACGCCGGCTCCCCAAAAGTCAAAGCGAGGCGAAACGGCTTCTCAAGGTCGGTGAAAAGATCTTCGACCATCGTGCCGTCCAAGTTGGCGCGGCGAATTTTGCCGGCGTTGTATTCAGCCCAGTACATCTTTTCATTCGGCGCATCCAAAGCGATTTCCGCCGGAGCATTCAAGCCCGTGAGCACGATCTCGTTTTCAGCGCCGTCGAAATTCATCCGGCGAATGCTGCCCGGGTATTCGGTCCAATATATCTTTCGGTCTCGAGGATCGACCGCGATTCCACTCGCCGAAGCAACACTATCGAGCAGCGTTTCAACGGCGCTGCCGTCCAAGGTAGCGCGATAGATGCCTTTCGATCGCAGCTGGCCGAAGCTATCGGCCCAATACAATTTGCCCGCCTCGAGATCCAACGCTAAACTGGAAATGTAACCGCCGCCCCACAAGTATTGCACGCCGCTGCCGTCGAGATTCGACCAGTGCAGTTGCGAGCCGCCACCGCAATCGGAATCCCGAACCCAGTACAACTTGCCGGCGTGGGGATCGAGCGCAATGTCAGACAAGTCGCTATTGCCGCAGGAAACATCGGCAAGCGATTCGATGTCGGAGCCTTCGAGATTGGAGCGCATCAACTCTCCACCACCGGTCCAATATAATTTTCCAGCGGCAACGTCCAACGCGATGCCACGGAACGAGGAAACGCCAATGAGAATGTCTTGCAGCTCAGTACCATCCAGATTCGCGCGCTGAATTGTGCGCGGCCATTGATTGATCCAGTAAATCTTCCAGGTGGTTTGATCGAGCGCCAAACTTTCCGCGCCGAATTTAAAGCCCGTGACCAGCTCTTCCCATTCCGTGCCGTCGAAATTCACGCGAGCGATTTTTTTATAATCTGCCAAATAAATTTTAGCGTTCTGTGTATCGAGCGCAAAGTCGAACGGCGCAATGCCGGACAGCACGGTTTCCACGTTGCTGCCGTCGAGGTTGGCTCGCATAATGCCATCGCCAATCCAATAGAGTTTGCGAGCATTGGCGTCAATGGCAATATCGCCCAATCGTTCCGGCAGGGCAAGAACGTCTTCGATTTGTGTGCCGTCGAGATTCGCTCGCCGAACTTTCCGTGTGATGCCATCTGACCAGTACAACTTGGAAGTCAGCGAGTCGATCGCGAGACTCAAGGGACGGCTCAATCCCGCAATGACGGTATCGGCTTTGGTTCCGTCAAGATTCGCGCGCCAAATTTTTCCGGCTTCGAATTCTATCCAATATATTTTCCGGTTGCCGGAATCGACGATCAAGTCGGCAACCGAGCCGATCCCGGCAAGAATTATTTCCGTGCTCGTGCCGTCAAGAGAGCTTCGCTTGAGTTCAAAAGTGACTGCGTCGGCCCAGTAAAGCCGGCCCTCGGCAATATCCAGAACGTTCGGAATGCGCCTGGAAATGATTTCCTCGTAAGCGGCGCCGTTATCGTCTCCGCGAAAAATTTTTCCGAAGGCTTCGGTCCAGTAAATTCGGCGTTCTTGCGCTTGTGCGATAGGCAGAACGAACGCACAAGCGATTAGCGCCAGATAGGTTGTGCGTTGAGTCATAGTGTTTTTCTATAAGATGTCAAGCTAAACGAATTTGCACAACGTATTCCCCCCTTGAGGGGGTGTTCTCGAGCACGAATATAATTTTAATACTCCTCATGCCTTTTTTAATGCCTTTCAAAACGCTCTTCAGTTATTCACGATAATGCACGACACCCCCCTGGCCCCCCTCAAGGGGGGAATAGCCGGGTGTCCTACTTTCCAAATACGTTCCTAGCGCACGAAGATCATACTTTTTGAAATGACTGTGCTGCCTGCTTCGAGTCGATAAACATACATCCCGCTTGCCAATGCGTTGTTGTGCGCGTCCCTGCCATCCCAAGTCACTTCATACCGTCCCGGCGCGGCTTCGCGATCAAATAAGATGCGCACGAGCCGGCCCATCACGTCGAAGATTTTGATCGCAACGCGCTGCTTGTGCGGCACGTTGAAGACAATTCGGGTTTCAGGATTGAAGGGATTGGGAAAGCTTTGATAAAGCTCGAAAGAATGCGGCGTGTCATACGTTCGTTCTTTGATCCCGACGATCGATTCATTGCGGTAGAAAAATAACTCGCCGTCGCTGTTGCCGACGAACAGGTCGGCTCGGCCGTCATTATCGAAATCACCGAAGGAAGGGGCGGCATCTTCGCCAACGTCAATGCCGGAAAATATCTGCGGTAAAAAGCGCCATGCCGGGGAAGCGAAGTCGCCGATGTTTTCATAAGCCAACAATGCTCCACGAGCCGCGCCTAAAACGAGATCGGCGTCGCCATCGTGATCGAGATCGACAAAATTGTTGTGGGCATAAACACTGTCTGCGAGTCCAATGAGCCAGCCATCGCGCTTTCTCCAGATAATCGTATCCGGCTGCAATTGGTTTTCGAAGAATTCATATTTTGCTTCCGTTAATTGCCAACCGGTGAAATAGCCTTTGGTGATGAACAAATCAAGATCGGTATCGCCATCCAGATCAGCAAAACTCGGCTCGAAATAAGCAGAGTCTTGCAGTTGCCCGCCTCGCGCAAACGGCGCGATGAGATCGCTGCGTGGCCGCCATTCACCTTCGAAATTCGGCGCGGAATTTTCAAAAGCCAAAAAGGACTCCGGCAGGAAAGAAACGACGGACTCGAGCAAGCCGTTGCGATCTAGATCGCACAACTGCGTTTTCAAAGCCGTGACATTATCGGAGATCCACGGTGAGCCCAGCCATGCGGTATTACGCCAGAGATTTTTGTTTTGCAACAAGCTTCTTTGGTAAGATTGAAATTCGGCGCTGTTTCCAAGAAATCCGGCGACGGCGCCCATCGTGATGAGATCGCTCCGGCCATCGTTGCCATGGTCAAAAGGGAGGGCGGATGCGAGTGCGAGGTGGCGGAGTGGGCCCAAACGAAAAAAATGAGGGTCCCAAACTTCGCCGAAGGAATTTGCTTGGAGGTAAACTCGCGCGGAGCCGAATTCAAGAATCACCAAAGTTTGAGCAATATCATTGCCGAAGGAAAGCGGCCACAACTTAGGAATGCCGGTGTTAAAATACCCCCAAGAGCCTTTGTAATTCCCGCGCCATTTTATTTGTCCAATCGAATCTAGGAAACCGGGATAGATCGCCAAGCCGCCGATCGTTTCAATAAAATACGCGAGCACGAGATCCGGCAGAGAGTCGGCATTCATATGCATCAAAATGGGAGATAGAGTTTGATAGCCGGGAGAGTTTTTATAGACCTCTGCCAGTCGCGTTGAATCTTCCCGCCACATAGGTTGCCGGGCATTGCCTTGATTTTCAAAGTAATGTATGCCGACGTTGCGAAAAGGCGCGTACGAGTCAATCAACATATCCAAGTCGCCGTCGCCATCGGCATCGGCAAAGAAAGGGTCATCGTAGTCGCGCAACTCACTGTTGAGAACAAGTGTTCGAAACGTCGTGGTGTCTGCCTGCCACTTGCCGGATGAATCTTTTTGCCAATCCAGAAATTGCCAGGCAGGCTCGCGCCATTCGCGTGTGATGATGTTCAGGCTGCCGTCGCCGTTCAAATCCGCGAGGGAAACGCTGAACGAGTATGCTTGTTCTTCCAGGCCGGCCAGCAATCCGGGTGCTTCAACCCAATAGGGCGGCTCGGATGATGCTCTGCCACGATACGCATGCAATTGCCCGTCGCCTTCAGGTTGGCCTTGGCGAATTAGCACATCGACAACACCGTCCTCATCCAAATCCCCCCAGGCCCAAGTGGAGGCATGACGCAAATCCAAACCCGAAGGATTGAGCACGAGATCGTCGCGCGTCCAGCGCCATGTTTGAGCGCTTAGACTTGAGGCAACGGCTAGTAAAACAGCCGCTCTCTTAAAATTAGTTTTCATCACACACTTCTCACCGGGTTTGCTCATTTTCATACAATCAATTCATCGCATAAGAGTCATTTTCTTCGCGATCACCACACTTCCCGCCTCCAGCCGATAGAGATACGTCCCGCTCGGCAAATTATGCCCGAGCAAATCTTTCCCATTCCACACCACTTCATATCGTCCCGGCGCAACTTCGCGATCGAAGAGCACGGCCACGAGGCGGCCGAGTAGGTCGTAGATTTTGATCAGCACCCGCTGCTTTTCCACGCCGGGCGGAACGTAAAACACAATGCGCGTTTCCGGGTTAAAAGGATTCGGGTAGTTTTGATCGAGCACGAAAGGCTTCGGAAGAATTTGCGCATCGTTATCATCATCGACCGAAGTCGGGTCGCTATACAACGCGGTGTATTTGGTGAGAATGCTGAAGCGAATGCTCAAATCAATGATGGCGTCAACCAGCTCATCAAGCTCGCCGTAAATGTCGATCTGCTCCAGCAAGTAGTCAATCTTATGCCGCGCCCACAAACGCGCGACCGCGCGCAAGCCGCCGGGGTTGTTGCTGAACGTCACGTTGCTCGTCAACGCAAAATCATCTTGGCGGGATTTGCCGCGCAGCGTCACCGGGAACGTGCCGCTGCTGGTATAACGCCCGAACTGCAACACCTGGCTGCCGAAGAACAAATCCGAGAGCGCGACCGGATAACGATCATAAGTTTGCAAACCGCCGAGGTCGATACTGAGTTGCGAGAGCACGGGCAATGAAATCCGCTTCACGTGATTCTCGACCACGAGCGCGATGCTGTCATTCGCAGTGATGTAAGTGGGATAGCCGCCGTTGCGTCGCGCGAGGTCGATCAGCAGCGGCTTGCTCACCTCTTGCCCGACGCCGAACGGAAAGAGGCGCACGCCTTTGCGATTGCGCGCGACGGCGCTGTCGACGATGACGTTCACGCGCAACTCGCCCCATGTGGGATAGCCGTCGGTCATGAAGATCATAACGTTCGAGGTGCTGTCGTGATAGGATTGCGCGAGCGAGGCTTTCAACGCGCCGTCGATGTTCGTCAATCCGACCGCGCTCAAGCCGTTCACGAACGCGCGCGCTTGTGCAATTTCATCGGGCGTAGCCGGAATCAAATCCGGTCGATACTTCACTACGCTGGTGCCGAAAGTGACGATGTTGAATTGATCTTCGATATTGAGATGATCGAGAAAGCTGTTGAGCGCTAGTTTCAACTCGACCATGCGTTCGCCTTCCATGCTCGAAGACACGTCTGCCGTGAACACGATGCTGCGCGGAATCGTGGCACCCGAGTCGATCGTATCCGGCGGCGTGATCCACAAAGCATAAAAGCTGTCTCGCCCGAAGGAATCGATTGCCGTGGGTGTATACGTGATGACGTTCATATCGACCGCCTCGCGCTTGGTTTCGAAGCGCAGCACGAAATCGCGGTCCGGCAGAAAGTTTTCATCCCCGAAGAGCACGCGATATTGGCTCGGTGAAATTTGGTCGATCTGAGTATCGGTGGAGTTGGGATGGCTGGGCGAGAAGAAAGTTTTGAATTCCTTGGCCGTGCCGGCGTTGATATTCAGCGTGACGCGCTCGAGCGGCCGCGGCGAAAGCCCGGTGGTGCGCAAGAAGAAACGATAATCTACCGCGCCGAAGTCATACGGCAGCAATTCAACGTAAGTAATCTCAAACCGCACTTCGCTGTTTGGATTGATCGGCGCAATGTTGAGCTTGAAAAGATTATTGCCGAGATATTGCAACAGCGCCGGGTCGAGCAATTGCCGAATGCGCCGGTCGTATTCTTCCTGTGCAGCCCTGCGTTCGCGCACGGAAGCGACATAGCGCACGCCGTTGAACCAATAAATCAACTCGCTGATCACTGCGCCCTCGGGCAGCGGAAACACGTAGGTCGCTTCCACCACCGCGTTCGTTTCGTTCATGAAAGTTTGATCGACGTGCGTCTCCGCAAGCTGATCTTGAATCGCCACCGTGGCATCATAGGTTTTGATCCACATGGTTTGATACGTTTGCGAGCTATTGAGCGGCCGCACGAACAACGCGCCGGTGGCAAAAGCGTGTGTGTGCAATCCGAGCATGAATACGAGGGCGGCGATTTGAATATGAATCAATCTGTGCATAAAAGTCTCCCGAAAGTTTGAAGGGTTATCTTGAGGTGGTCGAGCTTTCAGTCGAAGGGCGAGTCCCAACTAAATACAAAGAGAAACCGAGCAGCTAAAAACTGAAGCAGTTTCAAAAATTCATTTTAGAAGAACCGCTTTGGATGATTGCGTAAATCCTTCGGCGAGAATCTTGTAAACATAAAGACCGCTCGAAACCAACTGGCCTTGATCGTTTTTGCCATCCCAAACCACAGACTTGGCTCCCGCCTGTTGGAGCTCATTCGCTAGCGTTCGCACTTCCTGGCCAAACGCATCGAAAATTTTCAGTTGCACGAAGGTTCGTTTGGGGAGTGTGTACGCTATCGTTGTTTGCGGATTGAAAGGGTTGGGATAGTTTTGAAAGAGTTGAAAGTGGGCGAGGGTTGACGAGCCTTCTTTATCTTCGACGGAAGTGGCGGGTTGCACTTGGCAGATTGGGCCTTCGCCAAAGTAATCCACATAATTCCCACACATTCCAGTTGAGAAAGCTTGTCTGATCTGACAATAGAAATTCTCATGGGCCACGGATGGTGTTCCGACAACTCGGGTCAGAAACTTAAAAGAGCTGAATTGCGCCAAGTAAACTTTCAAGGCCGTAGTGTCCGGTAGTATTGGCAATGGCATGATGTCCCCGGCTTTGACAGTATCCGATCGGTTGGACCATATTCTGCCATTGGTTTCTGTGACGATAATTTGAAAGCTCAATCCAGTAACGTAAGGAACAATTGTAGGGTGAGCGAGCTTGAATCTCAAACTATCAAACGGACCGCAATCCGCATAGTGCTCATAGGATCGTACCGGCGCAATTGTGTCACAAACTGGAACTCCGACTTGATAAGTTTTCTGCGCTAGCGCAGTTTGAGCCGAGTAAAATGCGATCACAGTGGCGATGATTGAGCGGATGGCTTGAGGCGGTATAAATTCTTTCATAACGCTTGACCTATTTTAGCAGAACCGATTTTGACGACTGAGTAAATCCATCGGCAACAATTCTGTAAATATAGAGGCCGCTAGGCAGCGGCTGTCCTTGATTGTTTTTGCCGTTCCAGACAACAGAATTTACTCCTTGCTTCTGAGGTTCGTTTACCAAGGTTCTCACTTCTTGGCCGAGCATATCATAAATCACAAGCTTGACCTGTGTGGGCTTGGGAAGTGTGTATGCAATCGTTGTTTCTGGATTGAAAGGATTCGGATAGTTTTGCAAGAGTTGAAATTGGGAGGGGATTTCCAAGTTAGCTTCATCCACCTTCACAACTGGAGCACTCAAGCAATTAGAGAAGTCAACATTACGATCAGAACAAATTGCAAAAGCGCCGGGCGGGCATTCCCCCCAATAGTTATATTGCGCATTGATGACGCGACCGGAACCCTGAGAATAAATTTGTATGCAATCGGCGGCGTTATTCGCATAAATATCATTGGCGTTCTCCAAGCTGCCACCAATCACAGGATTCGAAGTTGAATCAGCCCAAATCCCTCCGCCAAAATATAACAAATGTGAACAACGTCCAAAGATATCGTTCGCAGTAATAACATTTCTCACGATGAGGGGATTGGATGAATCCATAATCGCGATCCCCCCGCCAAACCCGAAACATGCCGGCCATGTGGAGTTTCGTGTGATCAAAGTGCTACTTAGTGTCCGTCCGAAAACGCATGGTTCTCTGAATTTTTATACACGCCGAGAACATCGTGACACTGGCAACACGCGAACTTTCGAGTGTTGAAGCGTTTGATAACAGTCGTGATGTTCTTCCGAAAT
>Ga0247727_10001381_pt1 | contig 57897 bp, 38 predicted proteins | sample WisWelCaveWW1625_FD_202498 | JGI IMG/M metagenome (GOLD analysis project Ga0247727, IMG submission 202498) | Biofilm microbial communities from Wishing Well Cave, Virginia, United States - WW16-25 | ecosystem: Environmental > Aquatic > Deep subsurface > Groundwater > Cave microbial mat | place... | reverse complement strand
GCTCCCTTGGCATCGGTCCCGTTGAACTCGAATCTCGGGTTTGCGCCGTCCGGGGGGCGGGCGATCACCCGTCCCAGGTCGATCCATTGAGACACGGCGTTGCTGCGGGGCGAGAATTCGACCGGATTGAGTTGATTGTCGGTATCGACCCAGGCCTCCGGGGGAACGAACCCCGACAAGTCCTGGTCGTCCACGACCGCCGTCTGTCCGAAAGGAACCTGGAGCTGGAGGATCCCATTGCCACCCGATCCGGACTTGTACGAGATGTTTCCGAAGCCACCCAACAGCTCGAATCGGGCTCCATCCAGCACATGGATGCCGTCGGCACTGCGGACAATGAGCGCTCCGCCCGATCCGCCACCGCCACCGCCACCCCAGCTGGAGCCTCCCAGGACCTCCCCGCCTCCGCCCACCCCTCCGGTCATGTAGAACCTGGCGCTCGCCTTGATCAGGACGGCACCCAGGGCCTCGATGCCGAGCGCGCCGCCGCTGCCACCGCCACCCCCTCCGCGTGCGTCACCGGTGGTATCAGGGAAGGCGTAATTGAACTCGTTCCTGCCCCAAGGAAGCTTGAAACCGCAGTAGTAGCCCTCGTTCTTGCTGCCGCCGCCCCCTCCACCCTGTCCGCCCTGCACGAACTTCAAATCGCCATTCACGCCGATGAAGTTGTTGTTCCGGTTTCCATCGCGGAACGGAGAGGGTCCACCTTTGCCACCGGGCGGCTCGTAGGTCCCAAGGTCGTCCCAGGTGCAATCGGGCTGAGGGTTCATGTTGCCCCCGCCCTTGAATCCGCGAATTCCGAGCGCCAGGAAGGTGCCTCCTCCGCCATGCGCGCCGCGTCCAGCCTCCTCTCCGCCGAACTCATTGCAGTCGATCTCAGGATTGGACTTTCCCGGATCGTCGCTGATCAACGTCAGTCCGCCGACGCCACCGCTCAGGGGACCGGTGTACGCCTCGTTCACGCTGGGCGCCTGGCCATCGGCGCCCTTGGTTGGAGAAATCTGGCTCATCAGGCTGAAGGAATCCGGTGGATAGAACACGGTCGGATGGCTGTCGCCGCCGCGCCCGCCACCCGGACCGGGATGACCTCCGGGGATCGGAAGCACCGCCGAGTCGTAGCTCGAGTCGGACGTACCGTTCTCGCCCCGAAGGTCGATCGTTCCCGAGATCTCAACGCGCCCCGTAGCGGTGAAGATCAACGGATTGGCGCCGACCGCCTGGATGATGATGTCGTTGGGAATGATCACGTCAGTGAAGTGAAACACTCCACCGTAGACCGTTCCCGGCGCCGCGTCCGGAGTCGAGCCATCGAACAAAGGCATGCGCTGGACCGCGGTGTCGAAACGGATGATTCGGGGATCCCCCAGGTCTGCGGGGATGAATCGTCCGAGCTCGCCGGTTCCGGGGAACGAGACGGCGGCCTGAAGCAGGTCCTGATCGTTCTCGTCCCACTGCGCCGGCAGGGTGCCCAGGAGCGAGCGCGAGGCGGCATCGTCGTAGAGCGAGCGATCGTCGAACGGCTGAACGACCCGGTCGGACACCTCTTCCTGTGGACCCTCCTCAACCTTGATCACCGCGACCACCCGGGAATCGTCACCCGGAGGAGAGATGGAGTCGGACAGATGTCGGAGAGTCGCGGGCGCCTCGACCAGCAGCATGTGGCCGAACGCGAGAATGCCATGCGGAGCCAGACGCACCGAGCACCCGTCGGGACCGTTCTCGAGGATCGTCACGTCGACGCCGAGCGAAAGGCCTTTGGGCTCGCCCGGATCGTCGAGGTCGATCAGCCGGAAACGAGCGTCGCTCACGTTGTCGACGGAGGGATCGATCGGTCCGTTGATGAACAGGTCGATCGGCCGGTTCTCGCCGAACAGACTCCCAGGATCGCTCTTGAGATGCGGAGCGAAGTTCAAGGTCCCGTCGGCGGGCGTGACGGAAACCACGTCGAGAGCGGCGACGTCGAGACCCGTGAAGAACAGCTCGGGATCGTTGGTGGTGTCGAAACCCGCCAGCACGCCGAGACTCGTCGACGGATGCGGATACTTCGCCGCCAGCGCAGGTTCGATGGCGCGCAGATTCTTGATCGAGCTCGTCGTTCCGACGACGACCTCGACGAAATAGCTCTGATTCGGGGACAGGGCGCAGCCGCCGGTATCGAAGGATTCCTCGTCGATCATGACCAGAGGCCGCGTCGGGAGTCGCGGTGTGAAGGTCACGCGGTTTCCCTGGAGCCGATAGTCACCGTCGACCGGGAAGTTGGCGGCGTCCTTGACCTGCAATGACTGGGCGCTGACCGAGCCTGGATCGGGAGCTCCGTCGAAGACGAACACGGCTTGCTGCACGAGCGAGGCTTGCTCCGGAGATTGCGCGGGGTTCCCGCCGCTTTGTCCTGAAGGGTCGGGGAACTGGAGATCAACCAGTGCGATCGCGGCATCGCCGCCTCCGGATCCACCGCCCCCACTGCACGCCGGGATTCCAAGGACGAATCCAAGAAAGACTGCCTGCCAGACAACGGACCTACCCGCCGCGAGCATGGTCGCAGACATCGAATACCTCCATTCACTCGGCGTGTCGCGGCTGTCTCTGGTTCGCATTCCTCGCGCTAGACCGGCGCCGCAGAAACTACCCCCGGATCGCTGCTTCGGAAAGAGGCTGATTCCCCCGGCCCCCCGCCGCAATAATCCCACCCTCTCGAGGTGCCTCACGCTCGGCAGCGGAGGCTTGCCTCGGACAGGCCCCCAGAATCCGCCCAAACAGGGCACCTTTTGATGCTCGACTCATGACTCAAATCGAGGACTGTCGATGACGCTGCCCGACATTGCGCGGATCCGACTGGTGGTGGGCCTGGGCAATCCCGGACGCAAGTACGCCCATCACCGCCATAACGTCGGATTCATGGTCGCCGACTGTTTCGCCGCTCGCCATGAGCTCACCTGGGCCGAAAAAAGGAAGGTGGCGGTGGCCTCGGGCCGCGTGTGTGGAAACAAGCTGTGGCTGCTCAAGCCGCTGACCTACATGAATCTCTGCGGCCCGGCGGTCGTGCCGATGATGCAGCTCCACAAGCTCAAGCCGTACCAAGTCCTGGTGGTCTACGACGAGCTCGACCTGCCTCTTGGAACCTTGCGGCTGCGGGAATGCGGCAGCGCCGGCGGACACAAAGGCATGCAGTCGATGATCGAGCATCTCTCTTCCGGTTTCCCGCGGCTGCGCCTGGGCATCGGCCGGCCGCCACCACATCGCGACCCGGCCGACTACGTCACGGAAGACTTCACCGCGGAGGAGGAACCGGCTCGCCGTGGAATGATCGAGGCGGGAACGAAAGCGATCGAGTGCCTGCTCGACGAAGGCATCCGCAAGGCGATGTCGAAGTTCAATCGCAGGGACTCCACGGAAGGGGATTGACCATCAGCGGGCGGGGACCGCATCCCGCTGCTCTTCAAGCAGTCGTTCCCGCTCCCGCTCCCACCATTCCCGGGCGCGGGCGATCGCCTCCGTGCGTTCTGCGAGCGGCAGATCCCACGAATAGCCGAAGCTTTGTCCGGCGATCTCGCGCAGGCGTCGGCCCGCGCTCAGGCGCGACTCCTGATCCCCGTCGAGGTCGACCAGAAGGCGCTCGACGCCGGCTCCATCTCCCAGATTGAAGAGCGCCATCACCACTTCGTGGCGCGTATATGGATTGGGATCGGAAAGGAGCTTCTTCAGACCCGGGAGCGCGGCGTGGACCCGCCGCCTGCCGAGGGCATTCGCCGCCGCCGCCCGCACCTCGGCGGCCTCGTCCTGAAGCGACTTCTGGAACACGGAATCCTCGACCTCTGGCTGGTCCGCCAGGGCTTCGAGAGCTCGCTTGCGTTCGGCGGGATCCTCGCTCTTCAAGCTCCTGCGCAGGTCGCGAACCCGCTCGTCGTCGTCCTTCTCCTCCTCCTTGCGGACCCACTGACCGTCGATCTTCTCGAAGCCCAGGATCTTGCGTGCTTTCGAGTGCTCCGGGTCGAGCTCGATCACCTTCGAGGCATGGCGCCTCACCTCCGCCACCAGACCTCGTCCCTTGCACCACCACGAGAGCTTCCACTGCGCCTCCACATCCTCCGGGTCCGCGTTCCCGGCTCTCTCAAGGTAGAGGATGCGCGGGTCCTTGACCTCGCGAGTGCGCACCGAGTCGCTCGATCCGAAGCACTGCGTGTACAGGAACGAGCCGCCGTTGTCCGCGCGACCGACCCCGATCTGCACGTGTGACCCGAGCATGTTGCGGTGATGGCCGGAAGAACCGTACCAGCCTTGAAAAGCGCTCTCGCCGTTGCTGCCGCCCGCACAGTTCTCCGCGACACCGCCGCCGTAGCCCTCCAGACGAGCGCGCGCCGAGGGACTGCGATGCGCCTCCACGGGAGATTCGTGACCGAAGTAATCGAGCTCGGCCATCTCCGCGCTGTGCTTGCGGGCCGCGCGGGCCAGACGCTCGTCGATCTCCAGGACCCTGAGTCCGAGCATCCGCCGGTACTCGTTGGTGTGATCGATGACGGCTCGTTCCTCCGGGTCGAGCGACGTGGTGCAGGAGTCGTTGTACGGGTCGATCTCTTCGTTCCATTCGAGAGCGTCGGTCATCGAGCGGACGTCCAGCTCACCGTCGGCGCGCTCGATCCACGTGTCCATGGTCTCCTCGACCTCGAGACCGCTGGTCGCCAGCCACTTCAGGTCGCTCTCGAGCGCGCAGAGCAGCGCGTCGATCGGGGGGTCCCACTCGGCGACCACCAGAGCCGGGTGATTCCACAGATCCCGGAGCGCACCGACGCGCAGGTCGACTTCAGGCTGACCGACGGCTCCGTGAGCTTCATCGGGATACAGCGAGTGATCGAAGATCGCCTCGAGGGCAAGCTTGCGCCGCTCATCCAGCCGTGCACGCAGCGCTTTCTGATGCTTCTTCAGACCGCCGCGAGCCAGCCTCTCGAAGCCTCTTTGATCCTTCTTCCATTGCTCGGTCACGGCCGATTGGAGCTCGCGTCGCCCTTCCTCGCCGAACAACAGGAGCTCCTGCCAGGCCGCCTCCCTGACCTCGGGCCGGCTGTCGTGTGCCTTGCGAAGAAGCGTCACCGGCAGCGAGTCGTCGGCAGCGTCCTGACCCACCAGGACCTCGAGTGCGAGAGTCAGCACCCAACCCAGAACCTGCCAGGCACTGCGCATGCATTTCTCCCGGGAGCTCCCGAAGCGACCGGGCTTGAGAAGGCCCTCGCTGTCGCGCCATTCTTCCAAATCCGGCGAGGGGGCGGCATGCGTAGCCGTTCCGTGTGGAGCGGAGAAGCATGGTCCTGGCTCTCGGCGGCACGCGCTCTGCGTTGGTCGATTTCGGGACCGCCCCGCGGCTCCCTAAGATTCCCGCTCGAGCGACCCCTCCGTGTGCACGGCTGTGCCGCGGCGGCTCATCTCCCTGCCAAGGAGTCCCCGATGTTCGATTCGAGACTTTTGAGGATCCTGCTCCCTCTCCTCCTCCCGATCGTCGGCAGCTTCACTCCGGCAGGCGGATTGGCGCTGGCATCGGTGGCCGGCGCGGCGGCGCCCGAGGAGACCCTGATCGACGATAGCTGGCAGCTTCAGCGGATGGCGGGCGCCACGGTCGGCTACCTCCACATCTGGATCACGAAGATCGCCGGCGAGCAGACCTTGTTCGCGACCAGCACCGAGGCGCGGATGGAGATCAAGCGCGGTAAGGCACACATCTCGATCGTCCAGTCCTCGACCACGACCGAGGACGAGAACGGACGACTCGTGCACATTCACTCACAGATGAAGATGTCCGCCGAGGAGTCGGTCACCGACGTCTACTTCGAGGGCCGGCAGGCGCGCATCGTCACCCGGGTGCTCGGCAAGGAGCGCGAGACGCCGATCGAGCTCCCGGAGGACGTCTACGGACCCTACTTTCTCGAGCTTGTCGGCAGGGAGAAGGGTCTTGAGCCCGGTACTGAATACGACATGAAGTCGTTCCTCGCCGAGATGAGCTCGGTCGCGACCGTCCACGTCAAGGTGGTCGGCAGGGAGATGACCGAGCTCCTCGACGGGACGAGTGTCGAGCTGCACCGCGTGGAGACCCTGATCGACGTGATGCCGATCCCGACCTCGTCGTGGGTCGACGACGACCATCACACCTACAAGACTTCGATGACGATGATCGGCATGCCGGTCGAGACGTATCAGTGTGACAAGGAGACCGCGCTCAGGTCGCTCGACAACGTCGGCGAGCTGTCGCCCGACATGTTCACCAGCTCCCTGCTGGCGGCCAAGGAGATCATTCCGTTCCCGCGATCGCTGGACGAGGCGCTGCTCAAGATCACGCCGCGCGATCCGTCGACCCGGCTCCCGGACCTCTCCGACTCGCGCCAGAGCATCGTGATGAATTCCGAGGACGGATCGATCGTCCTTAGGATCGCGCGCAAGGTTCCGGCGAGCGGCGGCACCCGGCCGCTCCGGCCTGTTCCCGAGGACCTGCGGCCATTCCTCGACGCCAACACGATGGTGCAGAGTGACGAGGAGGAGATCCTCGAGGTCGCCCGCAGCGTCGTCGGCGACGAGACCAGCGCCTGGCGCGCGGCGCAGAAGCTCGAGAGCTGGGTCGACGAGCACATCAGCCAGAAGAGCATGGACACCGCGTTCGCCACCGCCCTCGAGGTCTGTCGCAACAAGAAGGGTGACTGCAGCGAGCATTCGGTGCTGCTGTGCGCGCTGTGCCGAGCGGCCGGAATTCCCTCGCGTTCGGCGATGGGCCTTGAGTACATCGCGGGCATCTGGGGCGGGCACGCCTGGACCGAGGTGTGGATCGATGGCGACTGGTACGCTCTCGATGCCACCCTGGGCTACGGACAGGTCGATCCGATGCACCTGACGTTCAGCACGATGTCGCTGAAGGACGGCGCCTTTGCCCGGGAATTCACCAACCTCATCCAGCTCCTGGGATCGATCGAGATCGAGGTGCTGAGCGCAACGTTCAACGGCAGGAAGTTCCGGCCGACGCGCGAAGGCGCGATCGACCAGACCGGAGATCGCTGCACCCACAAGCTGTGGAGCCTGGCGTTCACGGTGCCGTCCGGGTTCGAGGTCGAGACCGCGCAGCCCGCACAGGCGATTCGTTTCGATCTTCTCGAGCTCGAAGGTGAGGGCAAGGCCGGAGAGCGCAGCGAGATCGAGATCGACGCCCATGATCTCCCGGCCAACTTCGAATGGGCACAGGTGCTCGCGCCGCTGGTCGGCGCGAATCTGGAAGCCAGGCCCCTCGACGTCGACCTCCGTCCCGCGCGATGGGTCGAGCGCAAGGACCACACCACGATCGTGCTCATCAACGCCGATCCGGCGCTGTTCGTTTTCGAGTTCAAGCGGATGGACAGCAAGGCCATCGACGACTTCCTCGCCTCGCTTGATTTCGATGTGGGACTGGTCGCCCCGACTCGAGGATCCTAGCGGAGGAGGCCTTTCCGATGCCGTATCGACACCTCAAACCCGTGGAAGCGAAGACGCTGCTCGACAAGAACGAGGGCTGGAGCGTCCTGGACGTGCGCACCGTCGAGGAGTTCGGCCAGGCTCACGTGCCGGGCGCGTTCAACGTTCCCGTCGTCGAGCCCGACCGTTCCGGCCGGATGGCGCCCAATCCCCATTTCCTGCCGGCCATCGCCCGGCAGTTCTCCAAGGACTCGAGGGTCATCGTCCACTGCGCCGCGGGGGTGCGTTCGATGCACGCCTGCGAGATCCTGAGCCAGGCCGGGTACACGCAGGTGATCAACATGCAGGCCGGCTTTCATGGGGCACGGGATCCGACCGGACGGGTGGTCGAGCCGGGCTGGTCCGCGCTCGGGTTTCCGGTCGAGAACGCGGCCGCGCCGGAACAGACCTACGCCGGGATCAAGAAGAAGATCGTCTAGCCCACAATGCCGTTCACTTTGTCACTCCGAAGGGTGTTGGAAAGGAGTGTTTAGGTCGGGAGCAGTGGGAGAGGAGGGAGAGCAAGAGTCAGAGGAGGAGACAGCTCCCTCCGCCCCGCTCCTCTCCCTTCACTAAGTGACCGGCATTGCGGCTAGCCCGGGTGTGAACCGGCCTTGCCCGTGCAACGGGTCTTTGAGGAACGCGATGCATTCATTGCTTGCTGAGCTTGGTCTCGGGGATCCGGCCCCGGGAGTGATCTGTGGAGATCTCGAGGGCGGCAGCGGGGCGATCCAGGAATCGTTCTCGCCCATCGACGGTGCGAGCCTCGGACGCGTGCGCACGGGGAGCGACCAGGACTACGAGGAAGTCGCACGGCGCACTTCTGCCGCGTTCCGAAAGTGGCGCATGGTGCCCGCGCCGGCGCGGGGCGAGATCGTCCGTCAGATCGGCGAGGAGCTCCGCCGCCACAAAAAGACCCTGGGCCGGCTGATCACTCTTCAGACCGGCAAGGTCCTGACCGAGGGCGAGGGCGAGGTCCAGGAGGCGATCGACATCGCCGACTTCGCGACCGGACTGTCGCGCCAGCTCCACGGCCTCTCGATGCACTCCGAACGCGCGCGCCACCGGATGTACGAGCAGTGGCATCCCCTGGGCGTGGTCGGGATCATCACCGCCTTCAACTTTCCCTGCGCCGTGTGGGCGTGGAACTCGATGATCGCCGCGGTGTGCGGCGACACGATGATCTGGAAACCCTCCGAGAAAACGCCCATCGTGTCGATCGCCGTCCAGAAGATCGTCACCGCGGTGCTGCGCCGGCACGGCCACGGCGAGGTGATGGCCTTGTGCATCGGCTCGGTCGAGGCCGTCGGCTCGCGGATGCTCGAGGACCGGCGCCTGCCGCTGATCAGCGCGACCGGAAGCTGCGCGATGGGCCGCACGGTCGGGGAGAGAGTGGCGCGCCGCCTGGGACGGACGCTGCTCGAGCTCGGCGGCAACAACGCGATCGTCGTTCTCGACGACGCCGACCTGAAGCTCGCGACGACGGCGATCACGTTCGGCGCGGTCGGCACGGCGGGCCAGCGCTGCACGAGCACGCGCCGGGTCCTGATGGAGAAGGGCATCGCCGGGGATCTGACCTTGCGCCTGAAGAAAGCCTATGCCTCGGTGCGCATCGGCGACCCGCTCGACCCGGGGACGCTGATGGGCCCGCTGATCGACGCGCAGGCGGTCGAGCAGTTCGCGCGCGCGATCGAAAGGATCCGCGAGCAGGGCGGGGAAATCCTCCACGGCGGAAGAGTGCTGAAGCTCGCCGAGCTCCAAAAGGGCTGCTTCGTCGAGCCGACGCTCGTCCGCTCACCGGCCGACCTGCCGATGATGCAGCACGAGACCTTCGCGCCGATCCTCTACCTCGTCGAGATCGACTCGCTCGAGGAGGCGATCCGACTGCAGAACGAAGTGCCGCAAGGTCTGTCCTCGGCGATCTTCACCCGCGGCTTCCATGAAAGTGAGCGTTTCCTGTCCCACGAAGGCAGCGACTGCGGAATCGCCAACGTCAACATCGGCACCAGCGGCGCGGAGATCGGCGGCGCCTTCGGCGGCGAGAAGGACACCGGCGGCGGGCGCGAATCCGGGTCGGACGCCTGGAAGGCCTACATGCGACGCCAGACCTGCACGCTCAACTATTCGGCCGAGCTGCCGCTCGCGCAGGGCGTGCAATTCGACCTTCCTGTCTAGCCCCAATGCCGTTCACTTTGCGCGCGCCTGACGTCCATGAAACTGGATTCCCGCTTTCGCGGGAATGACGGCTAGGAGCACATCCACGGCATGAATCGACGCCTGCGGCTGGGACTGTTGTGCCTGGGGGTGGTGATCGGCGTGACGGCGATGAGCTGGTCCGTCGCCACCGCCAACTTTCGTCTCGTCAAGCTCGACCGCCATCCACGGCTGAACGAGATCTTCGCCGCCATCGAGGGGGATGAGGCGCGGGCGATGGCGGTGCGCTACCTTGCCTCGGAGAGCAATCGAGCGATGTTCTCCTTCTACGGACCCGTGCAGCTCGTGGCGGCCTTGCTCGGGGTGCTGCTCCTCAAGGGACAGGGACGGCCGCGGCCCGTGCGAAGGCTTCTGTCGCGGGTGCGCGCGCTCCTTCCCTGGGTCCTGGTCCTCGGCGCCCTGGTCACGATGGCGCTCGTCCCGCCGATCGTCGAGCAGGGCCGCGCGATCGATTTCTTGTCGCGCGCCTCGGGAGATCCGCCCGAGGTGCAGCGCTTCAAGGTGGTGCACGTCGCCTACATCCTGGTCGACATGCTCAAGCTCGGCTCGGCGCTGATGCTCGCAGTCTTCGCCTGGCTCGCACCGAGCGTTTCGCAGGACGAGGAACGCTCGCCCGGAACCGGGCTAGGTTTTTTTTAGGGGTCACGGCCGCTCCGCGGCCGGGCGCGCTGCCGAAGTGAACCTTTTTGGTTTCCGAGGAGGCGCAACAACGCCAGCGGCGGCGAGGGCCGGCGAAACGGCGCAGTTATTTCGGGACGGGCCCTAACATGCTCGACCGCTCGATCGTCCGGCGAGGCATTGCGAGGAGGGAACCGCACCCATGGCCGAGGTGAAAGAACCGCAGGAGGTCCTGCCGCCGCCGCCCGAGTTCTCGCGGCTCGCGCACATCACCGGCATGGAGCGCTACCGCGAGCTGTACGCCGAGTCGGTCAGCGATCCCAACGGGTTCTGGGCGCGTCAGGCCGAGCGCCTCGTCTGGTTTGAGAAGTGGAGCAAGGTCCACGAGTTCGATCTCCAGCAGGCGAAGATCCGCTGGTTCGAGGGCGGCAAGCTCAACGTCAGCTACAACTGCGTCGACCGCCACGTCGAGGCGGGATTCGGCAACCAGGTGGCGATCCTGTGGGAGGGCGACGACCCGAGGGAGAACCTGTCGATCACCTACCGCGAGCTGCGCCGGCAGGTTTGCCGCTTCGCCAATCTCCTCAAGAAGCACGGCATCGTGAAGGGCGATCGGGTGTGCATCTATCTGCCGATGGTGCCCGAGCTTCCGGTCGCGATGCTCGCCTGCGCCCGCATCGGCGCGATCCACAGCGTGGTGTTCGCCGGTTTCTCGGCCAACTCGCTCAAGGACCGGATTCTCGACGCGGGCGCGAAGATGCTGATCACCGCCGACGAGGGCATGCGCGGCGGCAAGGCGATCCCGCTCAAGAAGATCGCCGACGAAGCCCTCAAGGAGACGAGCTCAGTCGAGACGGTCCTGCTCCACCGGCGCACCGGCAAGTGGGTCATGAGCGGCCATCCCAACGAAGTGTGGATCGACGAGGCTCTGAAGCATCCGGATCTGTCGGACGACTGTCCGCCGGAGTGGATGGACGCGGAGGACCCGCTGTTCATCCTGTACACCTCGGGCTCGACCGGCAAGCCGAAGGGAGTTCTGCACACCACCGGCGGCTATCTCACCTACGTCTCTTCGACCCATGAGCTGGTGTTCGACCACCGGCCGGGCGACGTGTTCTGGTGCACCGCGGACATCGGCTGGGTGACCGGCCACTCGTACATCGTCTACGGTCCGCTGTGCAATCGCGCGACGACCTTGGTTTTCGAGGGCGTTCCCAACCATCCCGACATCGGCCGGTTCTGGGACGTCGTCGACAAGCACGAGGTCAGCGTGTTCTACACCGCGCCGACCGCGATCCGCGCGATCGCGCAGCACGGCGAGACTCCGGTCCGGCAGCGCAGCCGCCGCTCGCTGCGCCTTCTCGGCACGGTCGGCGAGCCGATCAATCCCGAGGTCTGGAAGTGGTATCACCGCGTCGTCGGCGACGGCCGCTGCCCGATCGTCGACACCTGGTGGCAGACCGAGACCGGCGGGATCCTGATCTCGCCGCTGCCGGGCGCGACGCCGCTCAAGCCGGGCTCGGCGACACTGCCGCTGTTCGGAGTGCGGCCGGTGATCGTCGACGACGAAGGCAGGGAGCTCAAGGGCAACAACGTCTCCGGCAATCTGTGCATCCAGTATCCGTGGCCGGGAATCATGCGCACGGTGTTCGGTGACCACGAGCGGTTCAAGCAGACCTACTTCACACGATTTCCCGGGAGATACTTCACCGGCGACGGGTGCCGGCGCGACGCCGACGGCTACTACTGGATCACGGGGCGCGTCGACGACGTGCTCAACGTCTCCGGCCATCGCATCGGCACGGCGGAGATCGAGAGTGCGCTGGTCACCCATCCGGCGGCGGCGGAGGCCGCGGTCGTCGGCTTCGACCATCCGATCAAGGGCACCGGCATCTGCGCCTACGTGATCCTCAACGCCGGCCAGACTCCGGGCGAGAGCTTGCGCCAGGAGCTGGTGGCCGCGGTCCGCCGGGAGATCGGCGCGATCGCCAGCCCCGACCGGGTGATCCTCACGCCGGGTCTGCCCAAGACCCGCTCGGGCAAGATCATGCGCCGCATCCTGCGCAAGATCGCCGCGGGCGACACCGAGGACCTCGGCGACATCACCACCCTCGCCGATCCTTCGATCGTGCAGAAGATCGTCGAGTGCAGCAAGGCGTAGGCAGGATCTCGTGCAAAGAAAAAAGGACGCAAAGAGGAACAGAGCAGGACTGGAACCCGACGAAGGAGAATCTCACCGCAGAGACGCAGAGGACACGGCGAACAAGAACCTCGCGCAAAGACGCCAAGAGAATAGAAGCGTCTCCAGTTCTCTTTCTCCAACTCCACATTAGAGTGCGAACTCAACCTTTACCGGCGAGTTGAGAGAGCCCGTGAAAACTGGGTTCTCCCCTGCTCCAACTCCCCAAAACGTTCATTTTGGGGAGTAACCAAGAAGGGAGCTCTTCAAACGTATCCGTCCGACCATCTGGCGCCGGGAGCGACCGACCTGCGCCTTGCTCACTGCACGGATCCACATCGGAGAATTTGCAGCCCATCACCAACGGTCACCGAGCGCTCGATGCCCGCGTCGCTCCCATCCTCTATTAGCCGGATCCGATAGCTGCCGCGCGGAAGGTACAGGCAGTACTCGTCCGCAAAAATGGGCACAGGATATAAATTGGGGTCGCGGATCGGCTGGGGTAAACACCAGCTCACCGTCTCACAGCTAATCTGCAGTTTCTGCGCCTTCTGAGCGGGAAACGTACGCGCGAATTGGATTACAAGCGGCCAGAGTCGATACAAGACCAAGCGCGCATCCTTCGTTCCAATCGGCACCTCCAGAGCGTTGTCGTCTCGATAGAAATTGGGTACTATCGGAACGGGACGCACCAAACCGTCAGGCGGTAGGCCGCGGATCGCGAACTTGCCAGCATTGTCCGTCGTGGTCGCGTGCCCTGCATACCCCCGCGGGATAGAAGCAGCGATCCTTTGGCCATCGCCGTATACGGAGCCTGGGTAATCGGAATTGGGAGCGAATTGGTTCGGTTGGAGGTCGCCATTCTCGTCAGGTGCCAGGACCATGGCTTCCACGTCGATGCCTGTGATCGGCTGTCCCGTCTCGTCGACGACCTCTCCCTCGACCGCACCCGATCTGGACAGCCGGATCTGCAGCTCACTAAGCCGCGCAAGAGATCCTTCGCCGTCGAGGCGAAAGGTCATAGGCAGGTAGTCTGGCGCTTCTACGCAACAGATCTTCGCCCCTTCGGGAAGAGGAATGCGTGATGCGCCTTCCGGGCCAATAAAGTATTCTCGGCCATAGTGAAAGTTGGGCCAGCCAGGATCCGTGACTCCTACTGCAAGAGAGGCGCCCCGAATCCCCTCGGAATTCGTCCGATCGAGGACTCGAACTTCCGTCGTCTGCGTCGCGGCTGACAGAGTAATCACACGCGTCGTGCGTGATCCAGCAGGTAGGTCGCCTGCACTTTCTCCTGCGAGTTCGACCGTCTGGAGTAGGTATCCATCTGCCCGAACGTGGACGACGGCGCGGCGAAAGGCCGGAGTCAACTGTAGCTCCACGCGACCGTCGCGAACTCCGACGTGATCGCGAATCGCGATGTTCTGGCTGAGCCGTCCGCTTCCGTCCTCCAAGGCTCCCTCCGTCTGTGAGTCATCCGGTCTGTGTAGAGTCCTCGAATCCGAAGAACCAGTACCACCTCCCATCTGCAACGAACCAAAAGTGCCGATGGATTCCACCTGAGCCTCGATCGCCAGCGTGAGAGGCGAGCGGATCGGTTCGCCTCTCTCGTTTTCGAAGAGCAATTCACAGAACGATGAATAAAGCCAGCGCAGCTCATCTAAGACCACTGCCCTCGATGGCTCAGGATCGCGTAGCCAGTTTCCGGCGTCGGTGAGGATCAGTGGTCCAAGGTCGGGCTGCCAGAGAAATATCTTGTCGCTCGTGGTCTTGGAGACGATGGGCGCAACTGTCAGCTCCAAACCACCTGATTCCGACAACCCAGCGACCGAAAACCGCTCTCCCGACAGAGTGAAGGACATTGTGACTCGGTCGAGTGAAGGAGGCCGCACGTTTTGGAGCAAGATACGCTTATGAATCGTCCTCTCGGGGATCAGCAGGATATCGAGAGAGTAGCCGTCCGCCTCCTCTTGGGTGCCAATCACCGACCGAAACACCAGTTTCTCTCGGTATCCCTGCGCGTTCGCGTGCAGACACCAATAGCGACTGGCCGGAAGATGAGCTTCGAAGCGGCCTGATGGACCGCTGATTGTCTTTTCGACGAAAGGCAAGCGCCTTCGAGGAGATCCGGCGTAGCGCCACGAGATCTCTGCGCCGGGAATACCATCTCCTGTCTCGGCATCGCGGACATGGCCCTCGAAGCAAAGCGCCGCGGTCAGCACACAAAGGCAATCAGCGCTCGTGTCCCAGCGGAGACAGAGCGGCGCATAGCCGAGCGCGTCGACGTGGACGTCCACCTCGCTCGCGGTCTGCCGCCGTGGCGCGGCGAGACCCGTCTTGTCAGTCAGCAAAGTTTCTTCGAAGGAACTGCGACCGCCCTCGGTTTTCTCTTGCCAAGGGTCCTCCCACGAGAAACGGACGGCTGCATCCTCGATCGGTCGTCCCTTCTCGTCGACAACTTTGCAGAACGTGTTCCTCGTAGAGACGTCGCAAGAATGGTCCTCGGATTCGGCTAGTTCGGCCTCTGTCAGGTCATCTCGTCTGGCTGGAGCTGTTGGATCCAGTCTCGGGGAAAAAGGGTCATCCGAAACCGTAGTAGCCCGGTTGGAGACTTCCGCGTGGGTCGAGCTCGATGATCTGCCGCCACGGAGCAACGCCACCGCGACGACGGCCCCGATCGCCACGAAGACCCACAGACCGAACAACTGCAGTGCACGCGGCCTTTTATGGTTCGTCATCGCCAATCTCCACGCCACGCGCTTTCACGACAGATGGCCAGATCCCTGGGTCGAGTCGGCCCGACCCAGGGCGCTTCTCACTTGCTTGGTGGTTAGGATACAGTCCCCGAATAGGTTGCAGTTCCCGGAGTGCCGGGATCTGGACCCGTTGGAGGCACGTACTTATCTCCGCCAATGTCAACCCTGTCACAATCATCATGATCGTTGGTCGAAGCTGTGTCCCCTGGCTCGACACAAAGCTTCCTGTACCATTTCATCCCACCTGTCTGTGGGTTAAGTTTATGTACCCACACGTACACATCGAACTCAGAGGACGCAGGATTTGTCAGGGAGACGTCGACATCGTCCTGCGGCGAGTCAGAATTCCACTCTTCATCGCCGTCACCTGTCCCGGTCAACGTTCCGCTGAAAGGTTGACTTTGACCTCGGGCCACGCACGGAACCACAACAAATGCCGAAAGCAGAATGAGAACTGTCCGAATCTTCATTGACCTCTCCTTCTGTGCCGGGCTAGCCCGGCGACGTGTAGAGAATGCTGTTTGCCAGATTGAGGCGTGTCGAGTGCTGCCAGGGTCTCGGTCGTCTTCGCAGTCAGCACCCACGTTTTCAGTCCCCTAAACGTCATTTACGGGTACCGTCCGCCAAAAAAATCTCGCAGGATCCGGCAATCGTAGGCTACCCACGGAGAGTCGGCTCGGAATCCGCGCGTGGCATCCTATTTGAGCGGCTCGCGGCGTCCGCGTCGAGCGGCGCCGGGTCCAGATAACCAATCGACGCCGGGCTCGCACTTATCGCCGGCGTCGTGCTTGGTGCACTGGTGGCGTCGGTACTCGACCCCTTTTACCAACTCCCCACAAGACCTCTTTTGAGGAGTTCATTCTCTGCGCCTCCGCCTTGAATCTTGTCTCTCTCATCTTTCTTTGCATCCGGAGCCTCTGTTGTGAATCTCCGTCGGCCGGGTCGAAGAACAAGGGGATTGCGCGGTATTCTTCGCCGCACCTGGCCGGGCTGTCAACGATCACCAGAAACCGCGGGAATCTGATCATGGTGGTTCTCCTGGGGATTCTTGGTTCCTCGGACTCTGGTTCCACGAGTTTGATGCTCGGTGGATTTGGTTCTCAGGCTTGGAGCGGTCGCTTCGCATCCCGAGGCAGGGGGGAGCGCGGGGATGCTCCGAACTGCACAGCAGGCCCGCCAAGGCCTTGAGAATTGGCCGGCCCAAACACCTGCATGCACGGATCAGCGTTACCTCATGATCGGAATGCGGCGGATTCTGGTGATCGGCAACACGGGCACCATCAGACCAAAAGGTTGCCGATCGGCAACCCGCGCGAGAGAGAAGTCCCGGCCACTGCGCTCTGGAGAACGAAGATGGGACTGTTCCAGAAGCTCGCCGGCGAGCTGGTCGACATCGTCGAGTGGATCGATGACAGCGGCCGCACGCTGGTCTGGAGGTTTCCCCGCTACCACAACCAGATCAAGAGCGGCGCGCGCCTGATCGTCCGGCCCGGTCAGGTGGCGGTGTTCGTGACCGAGGGGCGCCTCGCCGACGTGTTCGAGCCCGGCCACTACGAGCTCCGCACCAACAACCTGCCGATCCTCAGCACCCTGATGGGCTGGAAGCACGGCTTCGACAGCCCGTTCAAATCCGAGGTGTACTTCGTCAGCACCCGCCAGATCACCGACCTCAAATGGGGAACGCCCAACCCCATCATGCTGCGCGACCCCGAGTTCGGGCCGATCCGCCTGAGAGCGTTCGGGACCTACGCGCTCAAGGCACGCGACGCCCGCTCGCTCCTCAAGGAGCTGGTCGGCACCGACGGCGTGTTCGAGACCGACGAAGTCTCCGAGCTGATGCGCTCGGTGATCAACAGCGCCTTCGCCGAGGTGATCGGCCAGTCGCAGCTCGCCGCCCTCGACCTCGCCGCCAACTACCAGAAGCTCGCCGAGCAGCTCCGCGGACGGGTGATCGAAATGGTCAACGACGAGTACGGCCTCGACGTGCCGGCGCTCTTCATCGTCAACATCTCGTTCCCCGAAGAGGTCGAGAAGGCGCTCGACGCGCGCAGCAGCATGGGCATGATCGGCGACCTCGGCCAGTACCAGCAGTACCAGATGGGCAACGCGATGCTGGCGGCGGCGCGCAATCCCGGCGGCGGCGCGAGCGACGCGCTCGGCCTGGGAATGGGAATGGCGATGGCCTCGCAGATGGCGCACGCGGCCGGCGCATTCCCGGGCGCCGCGCCGCCGCCGCCGATGCAGGTCTGGCACCTTTCCATCAACGGCCAGACCAGCGGACCGTTCCCCGCGGCGCAGCTCCAGCAGATGCTCGCCCAGGGACAGGTTGCGCCCGGCGCCCACGTCTGGACCGCGGGGATGAAAGAGTGGCTGCCGATCGCACAGGTCCCGGCGCTCGCCGGCGCCATCCCGCCGCCTCCTCCCAGGAGTGCCTGACACAGCGGAGCTCAACTCGAGCCTTGAGTCCGATGACGCGGGTTTGCTCGAACGCCGATGGATGAGCCTTCCACCGAGACCGTGCCTTCGCCACCCGTGATCGGCTCCACCTCGGGGGAGGCGGGGCAGTCGATCGACGAGGGCAAGGGACGCATCTTTCCGTGCTCCTCGTGCGGAGCGGACTTCGAGTTCCACATCGGCGTGCAGCGGCTCAAGTGCCCGTTCTGCGGGTTCGAGCAGAGCATCTCCATCGCCGAGGGCGAGGCCGTCGTCGAGCAGGATCTCGAGTCGATGCTCGCGCGGCTCAAGGAGATCCGCAAGTCGAAGTCCGCGGCACCTTCAGAGATCCAGCAGGTGCGCTGCGAGTCGTGCGCGGCGCTGGTGCAGTTCCACGGAACGCTGACCAGCGACTTCTGCCCCTACTGCGGCTCACCGATCCAGCGGAGCGGAGTCCACCAGGCGAACGACCGGGTGTCGGTCGACGGCGTCCTGCCGTTCCTGGTCGACCCGCCGCAGGCCCGCGCGCAGCTTTCGGCATGGCTCAAGTCGCGCTGGTTCCTGCCCGGCGACCTGAAGAAGACCGGGATCTCGGAGCGCTTCCACGGCGTGTACCTGCCGTACTGGACCTTCGACGCGTTGACCGCCAACCGCTACCGCGGCGAGCGCGGCGAGGACTACTTCGTCACCGTCGGATCGGGCAAGAGCCGCCGCACGGAGCGGCGGACCCGCTGGTATCCGGCCTCCGGCTCGTTCCAGCGGTTCTTCGACGACGTGCTCACGACCGCCTGCAGCGGATTCAGTCGCGAGCTGATGCAGAAGCTCGAGCCCTGGCCGCTCAGGAGCTGCCAGCCGTTCCGCCAGGAGATCCTCGCCGGATTCTTCGCGCGCACCTACGACCTCGAGCTCGAGCATGGATTCGCGGACGCCAGGGAGCGCATCGTTGCCGCGATCACGAGCGAGGTGCGGCGGCGAATCGGCGGCGACCGCCAGCGCGTCTATGCCGTCGACACCCGCTACGACGCCCTGTCCTACAAGCACCTGCTGCTGCCGGTGTGGCTGCTCGCCTACCGCTACCGGCGGAAGTCCTACGAGCTCCTGGTCAATGCCGCCACCGGCGAAGTCCAGGGCCAGCGGCCCTACAGCCTGGTCAAGATCTTCCTGCTGGTGATCTTCCTCGCGCTTTGCGTGCTTGCATTCGTGCTCGTCGCCCGCGGCTGAGCCTGACGAGCGGTGGCGTAAGGGTCCGCGCAAGAATAACTTCCCGTTCTCGGTGCTCAGATTTGCGCCAGGTTCGTCCTCGACGATTGAGCGAATCCGGGCAGCGAGCGCAGCGAGCGGTGTATTGGTCGATACGCTGAGGAATTCGCGATTGAGGAGAGGGCGAAGATGGTGTGAAGCTGGGCGCCCAGGATGGGAAGTTATTCTTGCGCGGACCCTAAAGTCTTGACCGAATGAATGACTCGATTCCATCCGGCGGCAGGCGCCTGCGTCCGCTGCATGCGTTCCTGATCCTGTGTCTGATCCTGGTGCTGATCTCAACCGGCGCCATCTGGGTCGCCCGGGCACAGGCCGCCGAGCGCATCGCCGCCGCAGTCGGCCGCGCGGTCCCCGAGATCGAAGTCGAAAGCCTCGCGGACGGCCTGACCTCCACCCGGTCGCTCGAAGGAAAGGTCACGATCCTGCGCTTCGTGCGCACGAGCTGCGGAAGGTGCAAGGCGGAGCATTCGACGGTCGAGGCCCTCGCGCTGGCGCTCGATCCCGATCGCGAGAGAATCGTCAGCGTGCTGGTCGATCCGCTGATGGGAGGCTCGCGGGTAAAGGACCGCTCCGGTCTCGACCCACAGCAGTTCGCGCACGAAGCCTGGTGGGGCAATGCCGCGCTGCTCAATGCCTTTCACGGCGCCCGCTGGGCGCGGATCACGCCGCTCAGCTACGTCATCAACGCCCAGGGCAAGGTCGTGAGCTACCTGCGCGGGTCGCAGACACTTAACACGTACCAGAGCGCGCTGAGCGCTGCCCGGTGAAGGATGAGGCCGCTGACCCTCCAGCTGGCAGCAGGCCAGCCTTGGGTCGGGCTGTTCGTCGTCGAGAAGGTCGAGCGCTGCGGCATGCGCGCTCTGAGATCCGAACTAGACGATCAAGAGTCGGGAGAGAGGTCGATCCGGCGCAGCACTCTGGGCCGGGCCGCGGCCTCGTTTTCGACCACTTCGTAACAGCGATCCATCTCGAGGTCCTCCAGCCGCTGTTTCGAGCCGGAGGGCCAGCGAATGTCCACCCCCTCGATCGCCATCGCCTTGCCCAGGCCGATCTCCTGCTGGAGGCTCGAGCTTCCAAAGCTGCCTCCGGTTCCGACCGTCACGTGGATCGCACGCCGTGCACCGGTCTCCTCGACGACCCCGACCCGGATGCGCGCGCCGATCGCGCAGCGGTTGGACGTTCTTCCCCGAAGCTGCAGCGTGATCCAGTGGTTGCCGAAACCGGGGTTTTCGAACAGCACGTTCTGGAAGACGTCGCCGGTGATGGCGCCGCCGAGCACCTCGTACACGTCCTGGTCGCCGTCGTTGTCGACGTCCGCGAAGGCGATGCCGTGACCCTTCTGCAGATGGCCAAAACCTCCCGCCGTCGTCACGTCCAGAAACCGGTCTCCGCCATCGTTGAGGAACATCCGGTTGGGTACCAGCGTCCGATAGTCCGGATCGCCCGTTCCCAGATAGAAGTCGAGGAAACCGTCGTTGTCGAGGTCGCCGAAGTTGGCGCCCATCACGATCCTGCCCCGGTCCACCCCCAGCTCCGGCGACACGTCGCGGAACCGGCCCTCTCCCTCGTTGCGGAAGATCTTCGATCCTTCGAGCGTGTGCGGGAGGCCGAGGAACGCCGCGCACCATGGACCGATGTTCACCGCATCCGGACGGACGAAGGCACCGACGAACAGATCCTGCCAGCCGTCGTTGTCGAAGTCGAAGAACCACGAGGGGAAGCTGAGCCGCGGCTGCTGAACGCCGGCCTGCCCGGCCATCTCCCGAAACCGCCGGGCAGCACCTCGATCGGCAGAGAACTCAACGCCCGCGCTCTCGTTGCGGAACAGGAGATTGTCCTGTCCCATGCACGACACGAACAGGTCGAGCCATCCATCGTTGTCAAAATCACCGAAGCTGCAGCCCTTCACGAAGGACTGGATGTCGAGACCGCACTCGCGCGAGACCTCGGTGAACGATCCATCACGGTCATTGTGGTACAGCTCGCAACGATGGACGAAGCCCGGTGAGGTCTCGCGTCCGATGAAAAGGTCGAGATGGCCGTCGTTGTCGAAGTCGCCGAATGCCGCCGTCTGGGTCGGAGCGAATACAAGGAGTCCGGCAGCTTCGGTCACGTCCTCGAAGAAGGCGCCACCTCGATTGCGCAGCAGCGAGCACGGCTGGCGCCCATCCTCCCGCAGCCACGCACCCCTCAGAACGAGCAGGTCGAGGAAGCCGTCGTTGTCGTAGTCGGCATGGACCAGATTGAGGCCGCCGGTGATTCCCGAGAGCCCGCTCTTCTCGGTCCAGTCGCTGAACCCGCCGTCGCCGACGCTATGGAAATACCGGAGCGGGTCGCCAAGGTTGAGCGAGGAGCAGACCACGTCGAGAAAGCCGTCATTGTCGAGGTCATCCACGACGCACCCGCCCGACAAGCCGACGACCCCCAGACCGAGGGGACCCGCGACGTCGTAGAAACGGGGGATCGCGCGCTCCGAGGCGAACTTCTCCGGCGGGATGAGAAATGCCGGGTCCACCCGATCCGGATACTCTCCCACCGCCATCGAGGCGACGTTGAGCAGCCAGCGCGCCTCGAGGTGGCCTGGATCCATGGCGAGCATCTGCCGGTAGATGTCGATGGCGGCTCGAGCGCCCCGTTCGACGACGTGGATTCCCCCTCCCTTCAGCGGAAAGATGCAGGAATCGACGCCGTGCCGGGCAAGACAGTTCTCCTGCTCTCCCAGCCGCAGCCAGGCGATTCCCAGAAAGCTCTGCAGGCGTCGGATCTCCTCCGGACTGGATGCCGTCGAGCCTTCGAGAAGCTGGAGCAGGCGTTCGAAGTGGCCGATGGCCTCCGACGTCTCCCCCGCCCGCAGCAGCTCGATGCAAAGCTGCATCCTGATCTCGAAGGGCGCAGCCTGTCCTCCGTCCTGCGCGACCCTCCTCCTGCACAATTCGATGCGCTCCTTGCTGGCGAGAGGATTCTCCTCGGGATGAGGGTTTTCCTGAAGCGATCTCAGCCGCTGCGCCATTCTCCGATTGCTGAGTGGCGGAAAGGGATCGTGGTCGCAGCCGCTCACCAGGACGAGAAGGATGAGATGGCCGAGACATTCTTTCTGGATTCGATCGAGCATGCCGCATCACCATAAATGGCGGCATTCGCTTCACCAAAATGCGACCCGCCAGCCCTCCGCTCCGCGCCGCGAAGGTCAGAAGCGCACAGGCCGGACGAAACTCTCGATCCGAGCAAGACTCTGTTCAGAGAATCTGCAGGAAGTCTGGATCGAGTCTGAATCGATCAATCACCGCCGGTGTGTCGAAACGCCGGCTTTCCGAGGATCGAGTCGCGTGCGGCGACCACCGCCCGCGTCGATGAGTTCTGGCCGTAGAAATCGAGGGTGATGTGCATCCATCCGACGTGCCGGCTCGAGGCGAGCAGCTCCACGTCGAACAGGCGCAGAAACACATAGTCGCGCGCCGCCACGATCTCGGCGTCGGCAGCCGCGACTCCCGAGCGCAGCGCGATCGCGAGCTGCTCGTCGGTCAGCGCCTCGGAGCCGCGATCGGCACGGATCACGATCTGCGGCACTCCCTGCCACTCTCCTGCATCGACCAGCCGCAGGCTCACCTGCCGCGAGTCCTCCGCGCCCGTGATGCGCAGATTGTCGCGACTGCACACCTCGAACTTCTGTGCGGTCACCTCGACGGAGGAGGCGAGAGCGCGCGCCTCGCCCGGAGCGAAGGTCGTCGCGTACTGTTCCAGCGCATCGACACATTGATGCGACGGCTGCTGGACGCAGGCTGCGAGGGACATTGTTGCCGTCGCGAGGAACCGGATGCAGAGCTCTCCGGCCATGATGTCCTCCTCATGGAGTCCGTTGCCGCCTCCGGCCGCGCCTTCTCCCGGGCTTTCGACGAGCTCGAAGCTCCCGGTCCCGGCGAGAAGGACTTCGTCGAATACAAGGAAAAGAGCCGAGGGTCGCAGCGATCAGTTATATCCGCGGCCTCCAGGGAGATGATGGTCGACTTCTACCGGCGCATCTGGGTTGAACGCATGCTATGCGCGATCGGCGAGTACGACGGCCAGTACCAAAATTGAACGGAGGGCCCTCATGGAGCCGGAAGTCCGCGTGACTCTCGCCCGCTACTGTCAGGCGATCCGCGGGGTGAGCGGCATCCTCCCGGCGGACCTGGAAGCACTGGCGCTGCAGGTGCTGGAAGCCCGGGACCCGGCCGTGTTGCTCGGGTTCAACGACTGCGCCAAGCACCTGGTCAACCTTTGCAAGGGCGAGGTGCCGATCCCGGCGATCGCAGACGTGCGACCCACGGTGCACGGGTTCAGGTTTCGCGGCGTGCCGGTGGTGAGCCTCGAGAAGGCGCTCGAGCTCCCGGCGCGCCGCTACGTCGTGACCGCCGAGCGCAACAACTACCTGTACGCCGAGGCGGTTCTCGCTCGCCATCCCGGACGGCGCGTGATCCAGTACCCCCTTTCAGCCGACAAGCCGCCCTACCACCTGAACGCGGCGCGCCACCTGCCATGGCTGCGATTCATGGACGAGCGCGCACCCAAGGGCATGGGCATGACCGAGGCGCGCCTCGTTTTCCTGTGCGAGTCGCTGCGCCAGTGCCTGAGCCTGCCGGGCGACGTGGCCGAGGTCGGGGTGTTCCAGGGCTGCAGCGCCTGGCATCTCGCCCGCATCCTGGAGCAGTCCGCTCCGGACCGCCGCCTGCTCCTCTTCGACCTGTTCGAGCACCTGCCGGAGAGCGAGCCCGATGGGATCATGTGCCTCGACGAGGTGCGCGCACTGGTCGCGTATCCGCGTGCGGAACTGTACTCCGGCGACGCCGGCGAGCAGGCCGGCGCGCTGCGGGCTGCGCGCCTGTGTTTTGCGCACCTCGACATCGGGTTCAACGTCCCGGCCGCCGTCGAGGCCGCATTCGAGGCCGTCGTGCCCGGCGGCGTCCTGGTGCTCGACAACTACGGCGAGATGAAGGACCACATCGCCGCCCGCTACGCCCTGTGGTTCCGCGGCCGCGGTCACCCGATCGCCGCCGTCCCCGGGTCGACTCAGGGTTGGCTGGTCAAGCGCGGGTGAGAGCGTTCGCGGGAATGACGGCTGCCTTTCGCGGGAACGGCGCTCGCCGCTGGGAGGACTGCGACGGGGACGAAGGTCAGAAGCGCAGCGTGTAGCCGACCTTGAGAGTCAGCTGGGTGCTCAGCGACACGATGTGGCCGCTGTCTTCGTAGAGGTAGCCCTGGTTGACCACGAAGTACACGTCGTGGCCAGGGCGCACGATCCACCACAGGCGGCTGTTCAGCCCGAGCGACTCGCTGACGTTGTCGTACTGGATGAAGTTGAGCCACGCGAGCTGTGGATGGAACGGAATGTCGGCCCGTGCGCGCACGATGCGCACGGTGAAGTCGCCGTCCTCGAGCCTCGCTTCTTCCCGCTCGTACTCGAGCCCGAGGAGGAAGTGCTTGAAGTAGCGCACCTCGGCGCCCAGCTCGACCTCGGTGGCCTTGCCGTCGTAGAAACCGCCGAATGCGTAGCCTGCGCTCACCTCGATCGGGCGCTTGCTCGAGCTTTCGCCGGAGATCCCGTAACGAGTGAAGTCGTAGCTGCCCTGCGGGATGCTGACGCCCTCCTGGATTTCGAAGTTCTCCGACAGCCGGTCGTGGGTACGCTCGATCTCGACCTCGAGCTCGTCGCCGCTCTCCAGCTCGAACCCCAGCGGGACGAGTGACCACTCGACGGTCTCGGTGTCGTTGCCGGTGTCGGTGATCAGCCGGGGCTCGAGCTCGAACCGAAGCTGGCGGATGTCGCTGTACAGGCGCGGCGCATACTCGAACGCCGCGAGGTACTGCTTGATCCCTTCGCGCTGCACGAACCCCAGGCGGGGGTCGAACTCGTCCTCGACCACCGTGTACGCGCCGAGGATGTCGATCTCGTCGTTGGGGAAGCGAACGGAGGCGTGGTAGGCGAGGTCATCGCCGGAGATCCCCGAGGTGTCCGTCTTGAGCAGATACGTCGACAACCTCAGGTTCCGGTCGCCCAGCCAGCGGTCGGTCCGGTAGTTGAAGTCGAAGCCGAAAGTCTCGCTGCTCTCGTCGCCGGTGGGATTTCCGTGGGTGAAGATCACTCCCGCGTCCGACTGCTCGAGCAGGTTATGGGAATAGCGGCCGACGAACAGATTGCGGCTGTCGAGCTGATGCAGGTCCTCGGTCTCAACGTCCATCAGGCCGAGGCTGAAATCCCGGGTGCGCGCCGTGTACTTCACGGCCGCCAGGATCGGCACCTCCTCGCCCTCGTCGTCGAGGCCGATGCGCCGGCTGAAGAACGGCAGCACGTCGGGGGCACCCATCTCCCCGGGCCCGGCACTCGTCGTCGCCTGGGCGAAGCTGAAGTTTCCCGAATCCTCGAGGAAGAAGTCACGCTTCTCCGGGAAGAACAGCGGGAAACGGGTGAGATTCACTTCGCGATCGTCGACCTCGGTCTCGGCGAAGTCTGTGTTGACGCTGACGCTCAGCTTGGTGCCCGGAGTGATCCGGTAGTAAGCGTCGGCGCCCGGCTCGAAGGTCGTGACGCGACGTCCCTTCAACCGATCGTGCTGCCAGTCGACGACCACGAACGGCACGACGTCGAATCCCAGGCCCTGGCGCAGGCCCCGGAACCCTTCGATCACGCCCGCGTTGGCGACGGAGAAGAACTGGATCCGGGGGCTCGGGCTCGCCCAGCGGACCTCCTCGTTGCGCCGGCGGATGAAGCGGCGCACGTTGAATCCCCACGCCGTTCCCTGCGGGTTGAAGTTGAGCGTGTGCAACGGGAGGCGCAGCTCCGCGAACCAGCCCTCCGAGGTGATCCTCACCTTCCCGTCCCAGATTCCGTCCCACTCCTTGTTGAACAACGCCCCGTTGCGATCGATCAAGGCGTCGCCCTTCGAGCCACCCGCGCCGATCTGGAACCAGAACGCGCTGCGGTGGTCGTGAAAGGTGTCGAGCAGCATCTCGACGCGGTCGTCCGGATTGAGGCGCGCGTCGCGTTCCATCTGGGTGTCTCGGATCTGGTGCGGCTCGCGGTCGAAGCAGTACAGAGCGAGGTAGATCGCGTTCGAGTCCTGGACGATGCGCAACTCGGTGCGCTCGCTGGCCGGCGCGCCGGCCACGGGCTCGACCTGGAGCAACGGACCGAGCACCGGCGCACTTTTCCACACCTCTTCCTCGAGTCGGCCGTCGACAACCGGTGCCGCTTGGTCATCTTCAAGGACGCACACGCGGTAGATCGGCGTATCTTCGTGCGCGCCGCCCGCGGGGAGGATCGCGAACGAAAAGAAAAGGGCCGCGCGACTCACACGGCCGCGCGCCGGCGATGGGAAGACGGTGTCCTCCGAGGACCGCAGCTCTTGCGAGGAAGGCATCGACGCGGACCATAGTAGATGGAACCGTGCCCGCCCCCGTCATCCGTCATCCGTCATCCGTCATCCGTCATTCCCGCGAAAGCGGGAACCGCGTGTGCGGGAACGAATCAGCGGCTGCGCTCGGCGGACATCAGGCAGGCGTCGCCGCAGGTGAACGCGATCCACGCCCACCGTCCCTGTTCATCCATCGCGCTGCTCTCCGCTCGACGCACGCCGACGGCCATCGCGTACAAGGCACGGATGACGCGCATCAGGGTCATCTCCAGCCGCAGACGCTTGAGCGGATCGCACTGCTTTTCCGCGTGTTCGAGGATTGCGCTCCAGGCGGCCTTCATCGGGGACGGCAGCAGCGTGCAGACTTCGACCGCCGCTTTTCCGCTCGCCGAGCCCAGAGCACGGTACTCGACGGCCAGATCCTCGGCACCGACGCCGTCATCCGCAAACTTCGACGAGCCCGGCGTGCTCTTCACAAGACCATGAGCCAGGACCATCAGAATCTGCAATTCACCGGCGGCGACGTCGTGGTGTTCGCCATGCGGGCGCATGGCGCCCTCGATCGCATCCTCGAAATCGAGGCCCTCGAAGCGATCGCCGGACCGCGCCGAGTCGAGCGGATCCACGGGACCGTCGTCGGTCACGGGCTCGGCGAACTCGAGGTTGCTGACGCAGCGGTGGATCAGGAACAGCATCGATCCGGTGAGGAGGCAGTCGCGACGTTCCTCGAGGCCGTCGAACAGATCCAGAAAGCGGCCGAACACGCGATTCCAGTGGCGGGCCTTGTGGCGCGCGCGGTTGAGCAGCGTTTTCATCCGGGGCTCCACCGGAGACCGTCCGCCTGTCGAGCATGGTCAGGCCGAAAATTCTCGAGGACAGGCGCTCGAGAGCTCGTCCGTTTCATCGACCAATGCCCGGGAAAGTGTCTTGAAGAAGTTCGAGGGGGCGGGAGGGACCAAGGCGAACAGGAAACGTTTTCAGCAAAGATGCTCGCGGCGGTCCGGGTCCGGGTCCGGGTCCGTGGTCCCGGGGAGCTTCTTTTTGAGATGATCCAGCAGACCCTGGCAGGCGCGTTCGATGATCGCGAACACCTCTTCGAAGCCTCCGACGAAGTACGGGTCGGGGACGTCGAGGCGCCCGCCCGCCGGGTCAAAACGCAGCAGGAGATCGAGCACGCACGACGAGTCCGGGACATCGGCCGCGCGCAGCCCCTTCAGCACTCTCAAGACCTGGCGATCGGCGGCGAGCACATGATCGAACCCGGCGAGATCCTCGACGCGGACGCAGCGGCTCGCGATGCCCTCGCTGGAGATCCCCTGGCGCGCGAGCTCGGCGAGCGTGCCCATGTGAGGCGGCAGTCCCTCGTGCCGGACGGCGACGCCCGCCGACTCCGCCTCGATTCGCGCGCTCAAGCCGGACCTTCGCACGAGGTCGCGGAAGATCGCCTCCGCCATCGGCGAGCGGCACAGATTGGCGAGGCACACGAACAGCACTCGAGTCCGGCCTTCCGGCATCCTTCTCTCCGTCCTGCTCGAAGCACATTTCCCGCGCTCGATCGTCGTCGACCGCCGGCCGAGCTAAGATACGACCGGCTCCGCTTTGGAAAAGAGAGGTACCTGCCCATGTCCACCCCCATCACCAAGGACCAGGTCGTCGACGTCATCAAAACTGTCTACGACCCGGAGATCCCGGTCAATATCTTCGACCTTGGCCTCGTGTACGACATCGACATCGAGGAGCACGAGGTCAACGTCGTCATGACGCTGACCTCTCCCGCCTGCCCCTCCGCCAAGGAGATCCCGCTCACCGTGGAGCAGCGCGTCGTGAACAAGCTCGGCGCCACGAAATGCCTGGTGCACATCGTCTGGAACCCGCCTTGGGGGCCGCACCTGATCTCGCCCGAGGGCAAGAAGATGCTGGGGATGGACGAGTCCACGATGCCGCCGCCCGCGGAAGACTGGGACGACGAGCCGAAGCATTGACACAACCGCCTGCAAGCTCTTTCCGTGGAGGGTTTCTGCATCTGCCGTGCGGAGGTTGGTCATGAGCGAGAGCGCCGAAGAGCTGTATCTCGCCGGTCTCAAGAAGCACCGCAACAAGGACTACGAAGGCGCGATCGTCCTCCTCGGACAGGCCGTCGCCAGTGACCCGCGGCACGTCGACTCTTGGGAGGCCCTGGGCGTCCTGTTCGAGAAGAACGGCCGGCTCGACGAGGCCATCGCCGCGATGCAAAAACTCGCAGAGCTGGTGCCCGACTCGATCATGGCGCACACCAACCTGTCGCGCTTCTACATGAAGAAAGGCATGAAGGAGAAAGCCGAGGAAGAGCAGAGCAAGGCGCGCATCCTCGGCTGGAAGCAGGAGCTGGCATCCGGGGGCGCGCAGTCGGGACTCGACATGGCCTCGAAGGAGACGGCGGCCCCGACGGCTCCGGTGCTCGCCGACTTTCTCCAGAAAGGAACTCCGGCCGCCGCTGCGCCTTCGCCCGCGCTCGACCCCGCGGTCTTGAGCAAGCGCATCGAGCAGTTCGAGAGGATCGTCGCTGCCAACGTGCAGGACGTGATGAGCCGGCTGACGCTGGGAAAGGCGTACATCGAGGCTCGACGCTTCGACGACGCCGCACGCGTCCTGCAGGAGCTGCTCGCGATCAAGGAGGACTACTCCGCGGCCTACTCCGTCCTCGGCGAGGCCTTCGAGAAGGGCGGCAAGCTCGCGCGCGCGATCAAGACGTACACCAAAGGCATCGAGGTCGCCGACAAGAAGGGCGACCTCCATCCCAGGAACCAGATGGAAGCCCAGCTCCAGCGTCTGACCGCCACGGGGTCGGCATGATCCCCACGATCCCCAAGGAAAACGCGCCGCGGAGTGAACGCCCCCTCCCCGAGCCCGTCCAAGGCGACGTTTGAAACGGAATGGCGCCGGTCCGACTCAACACCGGGCGAGACCTCGTCGGACGCGCTATCGTGCCGGTACTCGACCATCTTGAGGAGGACGACTCATGAGACCGTTCCTCGCCGGTCTTTCGATCCTGACTCTGGCGCTCGGAGCCCGATCCCAGACCGTGCTATGGCGGGTTAAGGGACAGGAGAACCCCGACTTCATGGGCTATGACGTCGCCTCCTGCGGCGACGTCAACGGCGATGGTCTCACGGACCTCGTCGTCGGCGCTCCGGCGGGGGAATCGCCGGGCTTTTCGGAGGCCGGCCTGGTCCACCTTCTCTCGGGAAGGGACGGCGCCATCCTGTGGACCCGGTACGGGCCCAAGATCGGCTCGTTTTTCGGGGGCACTGTCGACAGCATCCAGGACCTCGACCTGGACGGAATCCGCGACGTGCTGGTCGGAGCTCCGGTCATCCAGAAGGTGTACGTGCTCTCCGGCAAGAGCGGCGCCACGATCCGCACCATCGACTCGAGCGACACTTACTTCGGGTTCGAGCTCTCCTCCGTTGGGGATCTGACCGGCGACGGAGTGGAGGACATCCTCGCCTCGAGTGGTGGGTACGGCGGGATCGTCTACGGCTTCTCCGGGGCCGATGGAACGGTGGTTTTCAAGCTGACCTCTCCGTCGAGGTCTCCGGGCTCGTTCGGCTTCTCGCTCGATGATGCCGGCGACGTCGACGGCGATGGAGTGGAAGACTTCATCGTCGGCGAGCCGACCGGAGGCGATCGGATCTGCTCCTACGCCTTGAGCTACCCCGGTGGACGCGCGTACGTGATCTCCGGAAAGAAACGAACCGTCCTTCACCGTTTTCTGCGCGGCAACGGCTGCTACTACTCCTACCAGACCGCCCTGCCCTACTTCGGCTACTCGGTCGCTCGCGCCGGCGACGTCGACCTCGACGGCTGCGAGGATCTCCTCGTCGGGGCGCCCGGAGTGGATCCTCTCGGCAGCCCGGGCATTGCGGAGACGTACGTGTTCTCCGGCAAGACCGGCGCCATCCTGTTCAAGGTCGCGGACAGTCGACCCGATTCGGATCTGGGAGCGAGCCTTGCAGCCATCGGCGACCTCAACCACGACGGGTTTCCCGACTTCGTCGCAGGAACGGGAAACTTCTACGACGGCAGCGAGTCTCGGGGGGAGTTGCACTACTACTCCGGCCTCGACGGCCGGCTGATGTACATCCACGAGGAGCTGGGAACGCAGAAGTACCTCGGTTCCTCGGTCGCCGCGATCGCGGACCTGAACGGCGACAGAAGGACCGACATCGCCGTCGGTGACAAGGTCTACAACAACGACTTCCACGGAGCCATCGCCGTCATCGCCGGGGTCGATCTGCTGCTGCACGCGGACGACAACGACGTCACCGCCGGCCAGACGGTCGTGCTGACCACTTCCCAAAGCACGCAGGGACTTCCCGCCGTCCTGTTCTTCCTGTCGTATCAGGGAGTCGCCGTCAACGTTCCCGTCGCCTTCGGCACCTTCGACGGCAACGGACAATTCATCGTGTCCGCCGCGACGTCGCCAGCGACGCCCACGGGCGAGTACATCCTTCAAGCCTTCGCCATCGACCCGCGCGCCACCCTCGTCGCCACCAACCGCGAGTCGCTCAGGATTCACTGACCACGATCGGCGCGAGCTTTGTGCGGCACGCGCATGCGAGAGTTTCGTCACTCTCGACCGGTCGCCCGAGAGTCTTCACCTTGCTGATGCCGACTCTGGCTTGCGAGCTGAAGCTTGCACTAAAGGACCGAGCGACCCACTTGGCTCCCCGGTCGCAAGGGCTGCCATTTCTGGGATGGCGCCTCTATCCGGCACTCTCCTGGCTGCGACCCGAGAACCTTCGGCGCACCCGGAGGAGGATCCGCCATCGACTCTGGCTGTAACGCACTGGACGATGGTCGCAAGAACAAATGGTGAACGCCGTCTCGTCCGCGATCGCGCACCTAAAGCAAGGCACTACCCGGAAGCTGCGTCAACACTGGTTGGATACCTGGAATGACTTTCAGACTGAATGCAGGGATCGATCCACACACCGCCGATCGCGTCAACCGTGGTGGCGGCTGGAACAACACCGCGATCAACGCGCGTTCGTCGAATCGGAACTTCAACGACCCGTCGAACCGCAACAACGAACTCGGTATCCGTCCCGCGCTCGAGTCATCCGTTGCGCGCCATGAGCAAGGAATTCGAAATCGCTGTAACCATCGCCGCCGGGATCCGTCTGGTTCTTCAAGAGCTGGATCTAGCGAGCCCCGGGCCCGCGGTCAAGCCTTGATCCTTGCCGACCGGTCCGGCGACCCACGGATGACCTCCCATCCCCACGATGCTCTGGCGAAGGGAATCTTCGGTTCCACACCGGCCGCGATCGACCAGTTCCGGTGCGCGCTGCCGGCAAAGGTCTTCGAGCGCATCGACTGGGCAACGCTCGCGTTGTGCTCCGGGTCCTCTGTCGACCCGGCCTTGAACAAACTGCACAGCGACCTCTTGTTCTCGGTGCGGACACGCACCGGGTCGGAGTGCCTGCTGTACTTGCTGCTGGAGCACCAGAGCACCAACGACCCACTCCTGCCGGTCCGCCTGTTGATCTATCAGGTGCGCGTGATCGAGCGTTTCCTCCAGGACCATCCAAAAGCCGGCAAGGTGCCCCCGGTGATCCCGGTGGTGCTGACCCACGCGGAAGGAGGTTGGCGAGGCTCGGCGCGGTTTGCCACCAGCTACGATGTCGACGCGGGCACTCTTGACATTCTGGATGGCTGGATCCTGGACTTCCGGATTCTCGTCGATGACCTGGACGCTACGGACGACGAGACCCTCCGACTTCGCACTGCCTCCGAGATCGCGCGCTTCGCCTGGTGGTTCCTGAAGCACGCGCGCCATCTCGACGAGGAGCTGAGCTGCATGCGGGAGTGGGCCAAGGAGTACCGCGCCCTGTGTAACGCACCCGGTGGAGCCACGGCCCTGGATTATTTCCTGAGCTATATTCTCGAAAACAAACCCGGCAGAGACCCCGAAGCCATTCGCGCCTTGTTCCGGTCGCTCACCGAACCCGGTTCCCCGGAGGAAACCATGACGCAGAAACGAATTGTCTCCATCGCCGACCATCTCCGCGCCGAGGGAATGCTGGAAGGCGAGCGAAAGCTAGCGGAAGCATTGGAGGGTCACCGAAGAGCGCTTCGGAATCTCCTGGAACGCCGGTTCGGAGCGCTGGGTTCCGAGCACCTGCTACGCATCCAAAGGGCCGACGCAGCTTCCCTGGAACGATGGACGGAACGAATCCTCGACGCGAACTCTGTCAGCGCGGTACTCGAGGACTGACGGCATGGAACCCTGCGTGATTCACAAGCATCCGTACATGCGGGCAGTTTCGTTCAGTTGATCGTGGACTCGAGGTCGGGGCGCTTCTTGAAGAACATGGGCGCGGTGACCGGCCAGAAGAGGACGAGGCCGGCGAGCAGGCAGCCCTGCGCTTCGCCGAGGTCGCCTTTCTCGAAGCCCCAGCGGGGGGCCTGCGATGCCGCCTGCTTGCGCGCGCGGATGATGCGGCGTACTCGGAGCCAGGCGATCAACGACAGGACCAGACCGACGCCGAAGTAGCCGACCAGGATCCAACTCCACCATGGAAGCATGCTCGATGACCTTTGATTACCGCGTTCGTTCGGCAAGCGAGGAGGTGCGCGTCAGGTACTCGACCAGGTCGATCTTGGTGATGATCGCGGAGACGTGCTGTGAATCGTCGACCACCAGCGCCACCTCGCCGCGCGCGAAGATCTCGGGCAGGGCGGACGCAGGCTCGGGCTCGCGCACGGTGTTGACCTTGCGCACCATCGCCTCGGCCACCCGCGCCGTGAGCTTGAACTGCCCCGCGACCAGGCCCGACAGCACGTCGGACTCGGTCAGGATTCCTGCGAGCCTCCTCTTGTCGAGCACCGGCACCTGCGAGATCCCGTGGCGCTTCATCGACTGCACCGCCTCGGAGACCGAGTCGGCGACGTCGACGGAGATCACGTCGCGCTGCGGCAGGCCGCGCACGATGTCGCCGATCTGCCCCATGGCCCACTCGCGCTCCTCGAAGCCGTTCTCGCGCATCCACTGCGAGTCGACGAACTTGGTCATGTAGTTGCGCACCGAGTCGGGCAGGATGGTCAGCACCCTCTCGCCCTGCTTCATCTTCCCGGCGACCTGCAAGCTCGCCCACACCGCCGAGCCCGACGAGCCGCCGACCAGGAGGCCTTCCTCGCGGATCAGCCTGCGCGCCATCAGGAACGAGTCGCGGTCGTTGGTCTTGATCCATTCGTCGACCAGGCTCTTGTCGAGCACGTCGGGGATGAAGTCGTAGCCGATGCCCTCAACCTTGTAGGTCTTGATCTCTCCCGGCCCCGCGAGGATCGACCCGACCGGGTCGACCCCGACGATCCGCACTTTGGGGATCTCCTCCTTGAGCTTCCTCGCGACCCCGGTCAGCGTTCCCCCGGTGCCCGCGGTCATCACCATCACGTCGAGCTTGCCGTCGAGCTGGCGCACGATCTCGGCGCCGGTGCCATGGTAGTGCGCCAGCGGATTGTCGGGGTTGGAGTACTGGTCGAGAATGTGCGAGCGCGGCACCAGCTCGCGCAGCCTTCGCGCCACGCCGATGTGGCTGTCGGGTGAATCCCACGCCGCCTCGGTCGGAGTGCGGATGATCTCCGCGCCGAGCGCCTCGAGGATCACCTGCTTCTCGCGGCTCATCTTCTCGGGCATGGTGATGATCAGCCGGTAGCCCTTGATCGCCGCGGCGAGGGCAAGGCCGATGCCGGTGTTGCCCGAGGTCGGCTCGATCAGGGTGTCTCCCGGATGGATCCTTCCCGTGCGCTCCGCCTCCTCGATCATGCGCACGCCGATGCGGTCCTTGACCGACCCGCCGGCGTTGTAGAACTCGCACTTGACCAGGATTTCACAGGGGTAGTTGCGCCCGATCTGTGACAGTCGCACGATCGGCGTCTCGCCGATGCATTCCAGCGCGCTCGATTTGATCTCGGTCATGACGATCTCTGGCTCGGGTGAAGGACGGGTCGCATCTTAACGGTGCTCGCACGCACTCCCCGGTTCCGTGCCGTGCTCTCGCCCGTCGGGCGAGCCGGCCGGTCAGCGCCTGGCCTTGGGCCGGCTCTTCCTCTGCAGCCGTGAAGCATTGATCACGACCAGGAGCGACGAGCCAGCCATCATGCACCCTGCGCTCCACGGCGGCAGCTCCGGAAAACGCAGGGCATGCATGAATCCCGCAGCCCAGGGCAGAGCGACGACGTTGTACAGCGAGGCGAGAAGGAGGTTCTGGCGGATGACGGTCAGCGTTCGCCGCCCCAGAGTGAAAGTGTTGAGGAGGTCCCTCGGGTTGGAGCGCAGCAGCACGAGCTGTCCCGAGCTGGTCGCGAGGTCGGCGCCGCCCGCGACCGCCACTCCGACGTCTGCGCGCGCGATCGCTGCGGCATCGTTGAAGCCGTCGCCGACGAACATCACGCGCTGTCCCTTCTTCTGCCGCTCCTCGACCCTTTGTACCTTGTCGACCGGGGATTGCTCGGCGTACACCGTTCCGACGCCGACCTTCTCGGCGAGCGCCCGCGCCCGCGCCTGCCGATCTCCGCTGACCATGGCGACTTCGATCCCTGCGGCTGCCAGAGCGTCCATCGTCTCCTTCATCCCTGGCCTCGGCTCGTCCTCGACGACGTAGGCTGCGACTCCGCGACCGTCCACGGCCGCGCACAGATTGACCTCGGGGTCCGGTTCCATGCCGCCGGCAAAACCGGGCCTGCCCAGGCGCACTCTCATCCCTTCGAATCGGGCCTCGACGCCTTCGCCGGCGGACTCTTGCACGTCCGTCAGGACCGGCGGGCCGTCCGCCTCCTTGCCGAAGTGGCGGGCCAGCGCCGCGCTCGCGGGATGGTGCGAGCGCAGCGCGACGGCACGGAGCACCGACCTCATGCGCGCATCCTCCGGCTCGCTCACCACGCGCGCGACCGTCGCCTCGCCGCGGGTCAGAGTGCCGGTCTTGTCGAACAGGATGGAGCGCACGGAAGAGAGGCGCTCGAGCGCCGCGATGTCCTTGATCAGGACGCCTTCGTCCATGAGCTGCGCCGCCGCGGCCATCAGCGCCGTCGGCACCGCCAGCGACAGGGCGCACGGGCAGGCGACGACGATGGTCGCGAGGACGTGGCTCACGATCACCGGCAGACCTGCACCCTTGGCGATCCAGAACCCGGCCGATGCCGCGGCGAGCAGCACCACGATCGGCACGAACACGGCGGCGATCCGATCGGCCAGGCGCTGCACCGGCGCCTGCTTCTCGACCACCTTGCGCATCAGCGCGGCCATCTGCGCGATCAACGATTTCCTGCCCGCGGCGCGCACCTCGACCTCGAGCTGGCCCCCCATGTTGATCGAGCCCGCGCGAACGAAGGAGCCCTTCTTGACGGCGACCGGCTCGGCCTCCCCGGTCACCAGAGATTCATTGACCTGCGACACGCCGGCGACGATCACGCCGTCGGCGGCGATGCGCTCGGAGGGTCGCACGATCAGGCGGTCGTTCTCCTTGACCGCGTCGACGCGGATGATGCGCTCCGCCTTGCGTTCCAGGATGCAGGCGCTCCCGGGCAGATACTCGAGCAGACCCAGGAGCGTGCTCGCGGCGCGACCCTTGATGCGCGCCTCGAGGAACTTGCCGACGCGCAGCGCCGCGATCAGCCACACGGCCGCGTGCGCGTGCGAGTGCATGCCGGGAAACCAGTGGAGGAGCGAGCCCACCGCGGTCAGGAGCGCGACGCTCGCGCCCAGGGACACCAGGAAGTCCATTCCGGTGCGACCACGCTTGAGACCCTGCCATGCCCCCGCGAGGAACGAGCCTCCGGGCCCGAGCACCGCCAGCGCCGCGAGCGCAAGCTCGATCCACTCGCTGGCGGCGGAGACCATGAGCGCGAGCTGTGCGGCGGCCAGCACCAGCGCGACGATCATCCAGCGCTGAGCACGCTGGTAATGGCGCCGCTCGCGCGAGCTGCCGGTGAGACTTCCGGTGTACCCGAGCGACTCCACCGCGGCGAGCAGACGCTTGGGGCTGATCTTCTCCGGATCGGTCTGCACCAGAGCGTAGTCGGCGGCGAAGCTCACCTGCACTTCGCGGACGCCCGGCTCATCGCGCAGACGCTTCTCGATCGACGCCGCGCACTGAGCGCAGCGCATGCCGTCGATGGCGATCTCCACCGCATGCTCGGAGACGGACTCGCCGTCGTCGCTCTGCCGGAACAGGCGTTCCGAATGAAGGAGCTTGTCCGCCGCCTCGCGGCCGCCCTTGGGGACGATCAGGGGTCTGGGCTCGTGCTCGCCGGGGTCAAGGTCGGTCCTCTTGAGATCGACCAGCCGGTAGCCCTTGTCCGCGAGCGCCCGCTCGACGCGCTCCCGATCGACCGCCTGCGCCTCACCCTGCACCAGGGCGTCGTTTCTCTCCAGGTGAACCTCGATCGCGTTCACGCCGGAGATCTGCTGGAGCGCACGTGTCACCGTGTCGACGCAGCTCTGGCAGGTCATCCCATCGATCTTGAGCTCGAAGCGGGCCAAGGAGACCTCAGGGTTTCGAAAGAGCGCTGCGATGAACCAAGATAACGTGACCCTCCCGGACGGAACGCATGCTCAATGGTCTCACGGGAAATGGCCTTATGCTTCCGGCTCCGGCCACGAAGGCCGTCTTGACGAAAAAGTGCCTGCAGGTTGCCCATCGAATTGGCTGTCGTGGAAACCCGAGGTTGACTTCCGGCCATCCTTCCCGAGACGCGCGACTGTCGATCGGATTGATCGGCCTGAGCCTTCTCGCGCTGGTCGCCTATCTGTGGCTGGGCCTTGGCACTCTTAAGCCGCGCACCCTCGAAGGCCAGCGCATCCGCCGTCCCAAGACTCCGCTGGTCTGCAGCACTGAGCTCACCTTGGGGACGGAGGCGGCGGGTCTCTCCGGCTTTCACCACGACACCGAAGGCGTGCGCACCATCCTCGACGTCGTCGCCCCGGGACTTGCGCTCCTCGACCTCGACGCCGACGCCGATCTTGACCTCGTCCTGCTCGCGGGCCCGGGTCACCCAAAGGGCATCGCCGTGTTCCTCAATCAGATCGCCGAGCAGCAGCGCCTGTTGTTCGTCGACGCGACCGAGCAGGTAGGCATCGACTGGAGCGGCGCGGCGCAAGGCATCTGCGCCGGTGACTACGACCGCGACGGAGACGTCGACCTGTTCGTCACCGCGATCGGCCGCAACCTGTTGCTGCAGAATCGTCGGGTCGAGGATAAGGCGCTCAAGTTCATCGACGTGACCGAGCAGGCAGGCGTCGCCGGCTTCGCCTTCGCGCGCGGGCCGGGGATCGACGGCCGGATCGAGATCACTCCGGTCGATCTCCTGTCCGAGGAACCGGACGCGCTGCCGCAGTTCTCGACCGGCGCCTCGTTCGGCGACTTCGATCTCGACGGCGACCTCGACCTGTTCGTCGCCAACTACGTGGCGTTCTCGCCGACCGATCCGGGCCTGACGGCCGGCGCCGAGCGCGACGATCCCGTGGAGTACCAGCCCGGGTCCTTCCCCGCCGAGCACGACTATCTGTACCGCTACGACGCGGACGCGGGACGGTTCGAGGAGAAGCACCTCGACCTCGGCCTTCGGGACGTGCAGGGCAAGAGCCTCGCAGGACTGATCGCCGACATCGACCACCATCAGTTCGTCGAGCCCGAGCAGCTCGGCTTTCCGGAGATCATCGTCGCCAACGACGCCTCCCAGATCGTCGTGTACCACCACGTCCTCGACCGGGCCTCGAAACGCCGCTACTTCGTGAACCAGGCCCAGGCCCTGCAGCTCGCCGACGTGCATTCCTGCCGCGGCGTCGCGCGCGGCGACGCGGACGGCGACGGCGATCTCGACATCCTGTTCACCCACTTCCACGAGCCGCCTTCGCTCCTGTTGCTCAATTGGGAGCGGGTCGGCGAGTTTCCAACCAAGGTGCGCACCTTCTTCCGCGACGCTTCTTCCGAGAGCGGTCTCTCGCAGCCATTCGAACGGCTGGTCGGCTGGGGCGCGGTGTTCTTCGACTACGACAACGACGGCGACGAGGACCTCCTGGTGGGAAACGGCGGCGCCTCGCCCTTCGAGGGCACGGCAGCAGGGTGCGCTCCCCAGAAGCTCGTGCTCCTGCAGAACTCCGGCGGGCGCTTCCAGGACGTCAGTGCCTCCGCGGGAGAGCTGTTCAGCGATCTTTACAACGCGCGCGGCGTGGTCGCCGGGGACCTCGACCTCGACGGCGACCTCGACGCGGTCGTCACCCAGAACAACGGCCCCGTCCTCCTCCTTCTGAATCAGCTCGAGAAACCTCAGCACCTTTCCGTGGCCTCGGTCTTCCCGTTCGAGCAGGCGCGCAAGGACGAAGTATGGTTGCGCGGCGACCTGATCGGAATCTCGTGGCGCGTGGAATACGCCGGGCGCACGCTCCTGCACGAGTTCTCCTCGGGCGGCTCGTACCTGAGTCAGGGGCCGTTCCAGACGCTCAAGGGACTGGGGACGCGCAACGCCGCCGACAGCATCGAGTTCGTGTTCCCGCATCCACTGAAGTCGCCGCTGAGGCAGATCTTCGTGCCGGAGATGCGTAGCCACTCGGCAAGGAAGGGGCAGTGACGCCCATGAGCGGCGCTCGATCGGTCACCCGCGGTCTCAACAGCATCGGCAACAAGATGCTCGCCGCGCTGGTGGCAGTGGCGGTGCTGCCGACGGTCACGGTCGCGGTCTATGCGATGCGCGAGGCGTCCGCGGCGCTGGTCGACCATGCGCTGTTCCGCCTGAACGACAACACCACCTTCGGCGCGAGGCTCGCCCAGGACACGCTGCGCGTCCTCAACGACGTCGTGCTGCCGGAGGTCGTCGCCTACCAGCCGCTGGTCCGGGTGTGCAGCACGCGTCTCCCGCGCCCGGACGCCCCGGAAGTGTCGGCCCCCGAGCAGGAACTGTTGAACCTGCTGAACGACCTCACCCTTCTCGAACGCAAGTTGAGCCAGATCCTCGACCGCAACCAGAGCTGCTCGACGATCCAGGTTCTGCAGATCAGCGCAAAGCCTCAGCTCGTTCTGCGCATCGAGCGCGCGCAGTCGCGGCACGAGATCGGCCGCACTCTCGATGTCGACCCCGCCGGGCAGCGCCTGCGTCTCCGCGCCGAGCTGCCCAAGTCCCGGTCGGTCGACGTGAAGATCCAACTTGCCCTGAGAAAGGCGGTCCAGGAGCACCCCGACCGGTTGATCCAGCGGGTGACTCTGCCCGCGGGACCCGGATCAGGAGATGCGCTCGAGTTGTTCGCCGCGCGCGTGCGCAATGCGCAGAAGCAGTTGGTCGCCTACGTCATCGTCGGCCTGTCGTGGTCGCAGATCCTTCAGGACATGGTCCAGGAGATCGCGGCACCGCGCTCCGAGGCTCCGGATTCGTTCCGGGTGACGCTGTTCGACCGCGAACTCGAGCCGGTCGAGTCGTTCCCGGTCAATCTGCCGTTCGAGCTGCCTCCCTCCCTCAAGGCGCGCGCGACCGCCGGCGACACCGAGTCCGCCCTGACCGAGGAGGGCGAGCTGGTCGCGTTTGCGCCCGTGGTCCCGCGCGAGGACGAGGCGCGCGACTTCCTGGTCCTCGCGCTCAGCCGCTCGCGCGAGCACCTGCGGCACGTCGACCGCTTCCGCTACGTGTTCTCGGCGGTGCTGATCGGGGCCCTGGTTCTGGCCCTCGCCCTGGGAACCTATCTGTCCCGGCGGTTGACGCGTCCGCTCAAGCAGCTCCGCGACAGCGCGCGCGTCATCGGCAGCGGCGACCTCGACCTCGAGGTCAGGGTGGACACGGCGGACGAGGTCGAGGAAGTGTCGGCTGAGTTCAATGCGATGACGCAGAAGCTCAAGTCGCTGTACGCCTCGCTCGAGGACACGATCCGCGAGCGCACCCGCCAGCTCCAGAAGGCTCTCGACGACCTGCGCACCGCGCACCAGAATCTTCTCGACTCGGAGGCGCGCTACTCCGACATCGTCGAGAACGCCTCCGACCTGATCCAGGTGACCGACGAATCCGGGAAGATCCTGTCGGTCAACCGCCGCCAGCTCCAGCTCGTGGGGCAGAATGCGACCGAGATCGTCGGCCGGGACTTCCTCGAGCTCGTGGCACCGCCGCTGCGCGAAGCGACCCACGGCGCGTTCCAGACGGTGCTGTCCGGAGCGACCTTGAGCGCGTTCTCGTCGCAGCTCCTCGCCGACAACGGAAGGCGCACGGTTCCGATCGAGATCTCGGCGACGCCGGTGTTCCGCGACGGCGCGGTCCGCGGCGTGCGCGCCATCCTGCGCGACGTCAGCGAGCGCAAGCTGTTCGAGAGCCAGATGATCAAGGCGGAGCGTCTGTCGTCGGTCGGCGCGCTCGCGGCGGGAGTCGCGCACGAGATCAACAATCCCTTAAGCATCATCACCATGTTCGCGCAGAGGGCGCTCGAGAAGGCCAGGAAGGGCGAGGTCGACGTCGACAAGGTCGAGAAGATCCTGGAGCAGGCGCGCCGGGTGGCGACGATCACCCGGGGGTTGCTCGACTTCTCGCGCCTGGGTCCCACCGAGTTCCGCAAGTTCGACCTCGAGAGAACCTTGCGTGACACGGTCGCCCTGGTCAAGGAACGGGCGCTGCGCAACTCGATCGAGCTCAAGGTGTCGCTCGGCGGGCCGCTGCCGCTTCTGGTCGGCAATCCTCAGCAGATCGAGCAGGTGCTGCTCAACCTGCTGCTCAACGCGATGTATGCGGTCGGAAGGGACGGGTCGATCGAAGTGCGCGCAAAGGAGGTCGATGAGAGCCGGCTGCCGGGCAAACGCCCCGCGGTCCGGGTCAGCGTCGCCGACAGCGGCCTGGGGATCAAGGAGGACTCCCTGCCGCATCTGTTCGAGCCGTTCTTCACCACCAAGTCGCCGGGCGAGGGTACCGGCCTGGGTCTTTCGGTTTCCTACGGCATCATCAAGGACCATCAAGGGGCCATCTGGGCGGAGAACCGGGAAGAAGGCGGCGCCGAGTTTTACTTCGATCTGCCGCTGTCGAAGGAAGGAATGAAGACCTCATTGTGATCAGCATCGAGTGCAGGGCGGCATTGGCCTGCGGGTTGCTCTTCGCTTCCCCGGCGGGATTCCACCTCCGATTCGCATGTCCATCGCTGAGACGATTTACCCCGAGATCGAGCCACGTTGTCCGAAGGAGCACCCGTCGCTTCTTCCAGGCGGAGCTCTCATGCCCAGAATCCTGATCGTCGACGACGAAGAGGCGATCCGGACGGGTCTCGCCGAGATCCTCAAGGAGGAAGGCTACGAGTGCATGGTCGCCGCGGACGCCGATCAGGCGCTCAAGACCCTGCAGGAAGAAGTCGTCGACGTGGTGTGCACCGACGTGCGCATGCCCCGGATGGGAGGCATCGAGCTCCTGCAGCGCGTCAAGTCCGAGTCGCCGGAGATCGAGGTCATCGTCATCACCGGCTTCGCCAGCGTCGCGGCCGCGGTCGAGGCGGTCAAGGCCGGCGCGCACGACTATCTCTCCAAGCCGTTCGACCTCGACGAGGTGCGCCTCACGGTCCGGCGGGCGATCGACAAGAAGAGGCTCACAGACAAGGCCCGGCGCCTGGGCCGGAAGGCCCAGTTCCTCGAGCGAAGCTCGGGCCTGATCGGATCGAGCCCGGAGTTCCTCAAGGCCGTGCAGCTCGCCGAGCGCATCGCCCCGACCCGCACCACGGTCCTGATCCTGGGAGAGACCGGCACCGGCAAGGAGCTGTTCGCCCGCGACATCCACGAGCGCAGCGATCGCCGGGAGCAGCCGTTCATACCGATCAACTGCGGCGCCCTGCCGGACACTTTGCTCGAGAGCGAGCTGTTCGGCCATGCCAAGGGCGCATACACCGGCGCGGACCGCGCCAACGAAGGCTTGTTCGAGGCCGCGGACGGGGGCACCCTGTTCCTCGACGAGATCGGAAACATCTCGCTCGGCATGCAGTCACGCCTGCTGCGGGTGCTCGAGACCGGCGAGTTCCTGCGGCTGGGAGAGCGCAAGATCCGCAAGGTCGACGTGCGCATCGTCGCCGCCACCAACGCCGACCTGCGCAAGATCGTCGAGCAAGGCAAGTTCCGCCAGGACTTCTTCTTCCGGCTGAACGTGATGAGCATCACGCTGCCGCCGCTCAGGATGCGGCGCGACGACATCGCTCGCCTGGCTCATCATTTCCTGATGCAGTGGCGCGAGAAGCTGCACAAGAACTTCGAAGGATTTTCCGACGCGGCCTTGAAGGCGATGAACGCCTACGCCTGGCCGGGGAACATCCGCGAGCTGGAGAACGCCATCGAGCGGGCCGCGATCCTGTCGGTCACCTCCAGGATGCAGCTCGAGGATCTGCCGGCCGAGATTGCAGAGCAGCCGGTGTCGAAATCCTCCTCCGACGGCCCCGTGTCCCTTTCCACTCTGGAACGCGATCACATTCTGACGGTCCTCAAGCACTGCGCCGGACATCGGGGCCGCACGGCCGAGGTGCTCGGCATCAACCGCCGCACCCTGTACCGCAAGCTGATCGAGTACGGGTTCGAGACCGAAAGCCCCGGCGGCGAGGAAGGGGACGATCTGACCCAGGACTCCTGAGGCAATAAGCCCCAATTCGCCCCCTTGGATCCCCGTAAGACCCTTCTCTCCGCCTCTCGCAACCCCTGATTAAAGTTCTGTTAATCTGTCGTAACTACATGTCCTGCTTTGATTTACACTATTTGTATTGAAGACATATTCGAGCGTCGAATCGTCTCCGGCACACCGGTTGCGATAGAAGAATCCCGGAGCGGCACACTGCTCCACACCGATCCCTCGGCCTTCCTCTGGAAGGCCACAAGCGGCAACCCAGAACAGACTGAACAGGACAGAGCAAGAGGTGTCACCCCGGGGCAAGGGTGACACCTCTGCCGCTTTTCAGGCCGCTTTTCTTCAGGGAATCGGGATCTGCTGGGGATCCGGGATCCCGTACTTGCGCATCCAGTAGCGCACCTGGTCGCGGTTGAGCCCCAGGAGCTTTCCGGCCGCGGTCTTGTTTCCGCGAGACTGGACCAGCGCCTGCTGGAGCAGGTCCTTGCGCACGTCTTCGAGGTTGAGCCCGCCGCGGGGCAGCTCGATCTCGCCGCTGACCTTTTGAGTCGCGTGGACGGCGCCGGTCCCCTCGCGGATCTCGAACGGCAGGTCGCCGATGTCGAGCACGTCGGACTCCGCCAGCAGGATGGCGCGCTCGATGGCGTTCTTGAGCTCGCGGATGTTTCCGGGCCACGGATACTGCGTCAACGTCTTCATCGCCTGGTCGGTGAATCCCTCGATGCTCTTCTTGAACTCCGAGTTGTAGGTCGCGACGAAGAATCGTGCCAGATCGTGGATGTCGTCCCTGCGGTCCTTGAGGGGCGGCAGCGTCATCGGAATGACGTTGAGGCGGTAGTACAGGTCCGCGCGGAACCGGTTCTCGCGCACCGCTTCCTTGAGGTCGCGGTTGGTCGCGGCGACGATGCGCACGTCGACCAGGATGTCGCGCGTCCCGCCCAGACGCCGGAACTGCTTCTCCTCGAGGAATCGCAGCAGCTTGCCCTGCACGTTGAGCTGCATGTCGCCGACTTCGTCCAGGAACACCGTTCCGCCGTCGGCGAGCTCGAGCAGCCCCTTCTTCATCGCCCGGGCATCGGTGAACGCTCCCTTCTCGTGGCCGAACAGCTCGCTCTCGAGAAGAGTCTCCGGAAGGGCGGTGCAGGTGATGTTGAGGAACGGCCGGTCGAAGTGCTCACCCTCGTAGTGGAGGGCGCGCGCGACCAGTCCCTTGCCGGTCCCGGTCTCTCCGTGCAGCAGGATCGTCTTCGCGCCGGATCGGGCGATGCGCAGGACCATCTTGCGAAGCTCGTCGGTCTGCGCCGAGGACCCGATCAGGTTGTCGATGCGGAAGTGGGCGCGGTCGCGCTCCTGATAGCGCGACACCTCGGCGCGCAGATGCACGGTCTCCAGCGCCTTGCCGACCTGCAGCACCAGCTCGTCCAGGTTGAACGGTTTCTTGATGTAGTCGTAGGCGCCGTGGCGCATCGCCTCGACCGCGTTCTGGATGCTCGCGTAGGCGGTCATCAGGATCACCGCGGGCCGGTGCTCCTTCTTCACCGCCTGCTTCAGCACCTCCATCCCGTCCTGATCGGGCAGGCGGAAATCGAGCAGCAGGAGGTCGTAATCCTCCTGGCGCAGTTCGCTTAGGGCCGACTGGGCGTCGTCCGCTTCCTTGACGACGTAGCCTTCCCGTTCCAGGCGCTCCCTGAGCGACCAGCGGATCAGCTTCTCGTCGTCGATCACCAGGATGCGCCGGTGCATCGTTGCGTTCATCGAAGACCTCTTCTTTACTGCGCGAGAATCCATGACCTGCGAGTTTTTCCGCAGCAACGCTGACGCGCCAGATGCCACTTCCAACCTCCTGGGAGGCAAGGGTTTGGGATCGGGCCTCGCAGCCGGGGCCGCAACCCTAGTGGTCTGATGCAGAGATACGGCACCTTTTGCGCCGGATCTTCGAACCGCAGGCTTCGTTGCGCCTTCTCAGCAGGTTTCACTTCAACCTGCATCACGGTCCGAATCTCTCGGCGGAAAAGGCACCTTATCTCTGCATCCGACCACTTGGGACCAGGAGCAAGTGCGGGGCCTACCCTCGGTTCCGGGGTCTGCCGCCTGCCCGGCGGACCGGGCGAGGTGGCAGAATTCTCTCCATGACCCGCAAACCCATGAGACGCAGCCCGAGGGCGCGCAAGCCGGCCTCGAAACGTCGCTCGAGTGTGTCTCATCATCTCGACTCGGCGTCCGAGCAGCTCCTCCTCACGATCATGAAGGAAGTCTCGCACGACGCCGTCGTGTCGGTCGATCCCGAGGGCCGCATCACCTCCTGGAACCAGGGTGCCGAGGTCCTGTTCGGCTACCCGGCAAAGGAGATCCTCGGCCTGCATTTCGACGTCCTCCTTCCCGCCGATCTGCGCGAGCAGGGCGAGGTCCATCGCCTGACCGAGGAGACCGAGCACCGCGGATTCCTGAGAGACTACGAGACGCGGCGCGTCACCAAGGACGGTCGCGAGGTGCACGTCCTGTTGACGCGCATGCGCCGGCTCGATGACGACGGCAAGCTCCTGGGGGCGACTGCGATCCTGCGCGACGTCACCGCCCGCAAGCAGATGGAGCTCGAGCTGGTGCGCGCCAATACGCTCGCGGCCATCGGCGAGTTCGCGGCACGCATCGCCCACGAGGTGCGCAATCCCCTCGCGGGAATGAGCGCGGCGGTGTCGCTGCTCTCCTCGGACTTTCCGCCGGATCATCCGCTCGCGCCGGTAGTCGCGGAGATCCAGCATCAGATCCAGCGCATCGATACGGTTCTCGACGATCTTCTTACGTTCGCGCGCCACCGCCCGATCGACCGCCAGCAGATCGACCTGGTGCAGCTCCTCGAGAACGTCGTGCGCTTCCTGGAGCAGGCAGGCGAGCTGAAAGACGTGACGATCCGCCGCTATCTGCCCGACGAGGCCAGCGTGTACGCCGACCCGACGATGCTGGAAGACTCGTTCTTCAACCTGCTGCAGAACGCGGCGCAGGCGGTCCATGGGCGCGAGGAGGCCTCGATCACGCTCGCCATCAAGACCGGCCCCAGGGGCGTCGCGATCACCGTCACCGACAATGGACCCGGAGTGCCGCCCGCGATGCAGACCAAGATCTTCGACCCGTTCTTCACCACCAAGGTGCACGGAACGGGGCTGGGTCTGCCGATCACCCGCAAGCACGTCGAGGCCCACGGCGGGTGGCTGAGGCTGCGCTCCGCCCCGGGCAAGCGCACCACTTTCGAGATATTCCTGCCCAAGGACAGCGTCGACGCCTCGGTGCTGCAGAAGAAGGTCACCATCCCATGAGGGTCGGGCTTGTCGTCCTTAACCCGAAAGTTCCGATCCATCTGCCGGCCGTCATTCCTGCAAAAGCGGGAATCCAGGGTTTTGCGCACGAATGCCGCAAGGGATCTGGATTCCCGCCTTCGCGGGAATGACGTACAAGTCTGGGAACTCTCAGGGGCTCCCAAGCTCGAGGAGCTCGCCGTCTTCCGGGTCTGCGGCGCGGGCTTTCTCGATCAGCTCGCGATAGCGCTGCTGCCCTTCCCGGAGCAGCGCCTCGAGCGCGAGGTCGGAGGCCTGCTCTCCCTGCTCGATGCGGAACCGGTAGCTCGCTCCCTCGAGCAGCGCCTCGGCCTTGCGCAGCCACTCTTTGGCGAGCCTCGACTTCCTGATCTTCCCGACCAGCTCGGGGCCCAGCGCTTCCAGGCCCTGCGGCTCTTGTTCCGCGACCGAGTACAGGAACCTCACCGCCTCCTCGTGGTAGCGCCGTCGCTCCAGGTACGGACGGATCTGGTCGTAGAGAATCCGCGGATGATCGTCGGTCACTTTCGGGGCGCCCGCGCACGCCGGGATCATCGTTCGCGCCGAGGCGACGAAGCAGCCGAACACTTCCGGCAGCCGTGACAGCCCTGCGCTGCGAAGGTCACGGGCGACCTCCTCGATCTCGAACCGTCGCAAGAGCTCCTCCTCGCGCAGACGGGATCGATGTCCGTTCCATCCGAGCAGCACGCACGAGCTGCCGAAAAGAAACGCGTCGGAATCCGGGAAGATCCCGGTGAACGTCTTGAGGATCGAGCACAACGATGCGACCGGCTGGGCGTGGATCGGAATCCAGTGACACAGCACTCCCCCGTCCGCGAGCCGTGACTTTGCGAGGGCAAAGAACTCCTCGGTGTAGAAGTGGTAGGCGGCGGGAGTCGATGGCAGCAGCGGCTCGAGCGAGATCACGTCGAAGGTCTCGCGGCAGCGGCGCAGGAAAGCGCGCCCGTCGTCCACCTCGACCCGCAGCTCCGCAATCGGGGGCCGGGCCTTGGGAAGCCCGCGGTTCACTTCGGCGAAGTGCGGGGCAAGCTCGAGGACCTCGGGCGAGATCTCGACGATCGTCAGATGCTCGAGGGACGGATGGAGAGAGATCGACCCGCAGGTGGTTCCGGTCCCGAACGCGATCACCAGAGCCCTCCGGGCACGCTCCTGCAGGAGCATCGGCAGATGCCCCAGCATCTTCATGTAGCGGTACACCTTGCCGGTGCCGGCCGCCTGGAAGGCGTCGGTGAACAACAGCTTCTCTCCCGACCTCTCGACCACCGACGCCGACGCGACGGTCCCTTCTCGCCAATCGAGCAGCTTGCCGCTCTGGTAGACGTCGCCTTCGCGCAGGAACACTCCGCTGTCCCGGATCAGCGGCCGGCGCGGCTCGGCCCAGCGACACAGAAGCGGCACGCACAGGCAGCAGCCGACCAACCCGGCGAGCTTGGCGGAGAACGCCACCCGCCGTTGCAGAACCACCAGCGACAGCGGCCAGAGCAGCGCCAGCGGCTTCCACAAGAGCAGCATCAGCGGAAGCAGGAGTCCGGTCCCGACCGACCAGAAGCTCAGCTTTCCCATGCGCGCGCGATCGAAGAAGCACAGCATCAGGCCGCAAGCGACCACCAGCAGGCCGGCGATCAGCACCGAGCCCTTCACTCCCGCGCACGCGATGAAGATCATTCCGGCGAGCAGAGCGCCGCTGGCCGAGCCGATCGAGTTGGCGCTGAAGGCGGCGGCGGCCGACGGCGCCGATCCGTGACCCGGCGCGAGCAGACCGATGCCGACCGGGAGGTAGGAGGCGAGCAGCGCCGCGGGCGCCATGATCAGCACGGAGGAGACCACGAGCGCGCCCGCAAGGAACGCCCCGCGCTCGAAGCCGCCGCCCGACACCTCGAAGCGATGCAGCAGCGAGTACAGATGGGGAACGACCAGCAGGGAGGCGATGACCACGGTGCCGGCGAGGACCGCGAGGGTCCCGGCGCCGGCGAGGCTCGACACCCGCCGCAGGATCCACACGGCGATCAGCGACCCGACCGCCAGCGCGAGCAGATAGACCGCCAGCACCGCGCTGAACGAGTACGCGACGTCGGGCAGGAAGAACGCGAGGATACGCGTGTACAGGACCTCCAGAGCGAGGGACACGCCGCCGACCACGCCGACGCTGATCACCAGGATTCGAAAGCGCAGGCGATCGAAGGTCGCGATCCCGCCGATCTCCGGCAGCGGCCTCTCCGCCTCGCGCTTCTGCTCGCCGCGCGACAGAACCCAGCAGGCGGCGGCCACGAGACTGGTGATGCTGACCGCGATCCATTGCGTCACCGCGATGCCCAGGCGCGGAAGGAAGATGAAGCCCGACAGCAGGACTCCGATCATTCCTCCGGCGGTCTGGAAGGCGAGGATGAAGGCCGCGGCGCGCAGCGCGAGGCTGGGAGCGGGCGCGAACGCCCGGATCTGCAGCGGAAAGGTGGCGCCGACGAAGAAGCTGCCGCCCATCAGGACCAGGCCGCACAGGAACATGCGCAGCGCGTGAGCCGCCTCGGGGTCGAGAAAGCGCAGCGGCCACTGGCAGATCGCGCGCAGAAGGAACGGTACCGCCACCGCGACCAGCGCGATGCATCCCTCGAGCAGCGCGTAGGCGCCGATCGGCCGCACGACCAAATGACCGTGGCGACCGCTCTCGCGCGAGCCCAGCGCGAGCCCGAGCAGGTATCCGGACAGGACCAGGGACAGCGCGTGGCTCGAGTTGGACAGCAGGCCCGCAAGCAGCTTGAGCCAGGTCACCTCGTAGATCAGGGAGGCGAGACCCGAGAAGAAGAACAGGATGAGCAGGATCAGCGGCACTTCTTGAGTTCCGGACCGGAAGATGGAAAACGGCCGGGATTATGCAGGATGGTCGTCGCCAGCCCGGATGATCTGTGAAGAAGATTGACCGTCGGTAGCAACTCCCTGTCTCCACTCTGCTTGCGATGGTTTATGCTCACTTTGCACGCGTCCGCCGTCCATGAAACTGGATTCCCACTTTCGCGGGAATGACGACTTTCCGTTTCGCGGGAATGACGGCTGGCCCGCGGCTAGCCCCCGAGTGAATGGCTTTGGGGCTAGAACGGCGCAAAGTCGCCCGTCGTCACTCGTGCATCCGGCGGCGGCACTGCAAGAAATCGCGACGGCAAGGCCTTGCCGATGGGCTCGATATCCTGCTCGTGAATGGACGCGCTCGACATGCCTTTCGTTCTCAGACGTCGGAATCGGCCAACGCTCGCAGCAAGCCGTGCGCTCGCCCTCGTTCTTTCATCGTCGAGTCTTCTGATCGTTGCCTGCGACCGTCCGACGAACGGCGCGACCCTTGCCGGGCCGGCCGCGGGCGCGCGGCAGGACGCCCCTGAGGAAATCCTCCGCACTCCGGCGGGCCATGCCATTCCGGCCTCGGCGCGGGCCGACACCTGGAGGGAAATGTTCGAGGCGCTGAGCCTGCCGCTGACGAAGGGCGACGGCGGCGGCGAGGTGAAGCTGCTCGAGTCGACGAAAGTGCATGCCGGCGAGCGTGGTCGATTCGTTTTCGAGTACCTCGCAGGCGAGCACGGCATCGAGGTCAAGGGATCGATCCGCTTTCAGACTTCTCCGTTCTGGAACTGGGACCCGCCGCAGACGGTGCGCGAGGATGCACCCGGCTACGCCGTCGTGCAGTGCCCTTGTGAGGGAGTCGAGCTCCGTGTCTCCACCTTGCCGCAGTGTCTGCGGATCGAGATCGCGGGACGCAAGCTCGAGGCTGGGGAAACGGTCAGGATCGAGTACGGCGCGGGGCCAGGCTCCCGCGTCGACCGCTTCGCGGAGAGGGAGGAGAGCTGCTACTTCTTCGTCGACGGCGACGGCGACGGCATCGCCGCCCTCACCGCCGCTGAGCCCAGGATCGAGATTGAGCCCCGTCCCGCCTCCGACTGGGTCGTCACGGTTCCGAGCAGCGTGTGCACCGGCGCGGCTTTCCCCATCAAGGTCGGCTTCCTCGACGCGCTCGCCAATGCTGCATTCGATTTCTCGGGAACGGTGGAGATCGCCAGGGTCGAGGGACTGGAGCTGCCGGAAAAGATCGAGATCGTCGATGGCCGCGGCGGTGCCGTCGTCGAAGGGCGCACGCTGCGGGCCGGCGTCTTTCGCATCGAAACCCGGGTCGAGGAGGGGAGGCGAGTCAGCAATCCGATGCGCGTCGAGGACCAGGTCCAAAGGATCCTGTGGGCCGACCTGCACGGCCATTCCCAGCTCTCCGACGGCACCGGAACGCCCGAGGATTACTTCCGCTACGCGCGCGACTTCTCGGCACTCGACGTCGCGGCCCTGACCGATCACGATCACTGGGGGATGCGCAAGCTCGACCAGACTCCAGAGATGTGGGCGCGCATCGGCGCGGCGGTCAAGGAGTTTCATGCGCCCGGGAGCTTTGTGACGCTGCTCGGCTACGAGTGGACGAGCTGGCTGTACGGCCATCGCCACGTGCTGTACTTCGCCGATGAGGGCAAGGTCTTGAGCTGCATGAAACCCGCGACCGAGACGCCGCAGGGTCTGTGGATGGCGCTCGAGGACAGCGGCCTGCCGGCGCTCACGTTCGCGCATCACACCGGCGGAGAGCCGGTCGCCACCGACTGGAGCTTCGCGCCCCATCCGGTGCTCGAGCCCCTGGTCGAGATCATCTCGGTGCACGGCAGCTCGGAGGTCTTCGGAGGTCCGCTCTGCGTGCGTGCGCGCGGACCCGGTCACTTCGTGCGCGATGCCCTCGCGCTCGGCTACCGGCTCGGTTTTGTCGGATCCGGCGACAGCCACGACGGCCATCCGGGCCTTACGCATCGCAATGCTTTCAGCGGCGGCCTTGCGGCGATCTACAGCGAGACCCTCGAGCGCGACGCCGTTCTTCAGGCCTTGCGCCGCCGCCACACCTACGCGACCAGCGGCGCGCGCATCGTCCTGTCGTTCGCTCTCGGCGGGCATCCCATGGGGTCGATCCTCAAGCGCAGCGACCTGCCGCCCGTGCTGCACTTTCAGTCACGAGTCATCGGCACCGCTCCCATCCAGAGCGTGGAGCTGATCAAGAACGGCGCAACCTTCGACGAGCAGAGTCCCTCCGGCGACGATGCTCTTCTCACCTTCGACGACCCCACCGGCAATCCCGGTGACTACTACTACCTCCGAGTCACCCAGACCGACCACTCCCTCGCCTTCTCCAGCCCCATCTACCTCGACTGACCGCGGGCCGAGGCCTCGAGACGGGTGCAGAACTCCAGCTCGAGCGCGGCGCGATCTCGCACGTGGGAGTCTCTCAATGCCGATGGCAAGCTCGATGGCTTCGACTTAGGGGCAGTGTTCCCGTGACACCAGGGCAACAGCGAGCTGGGTAAGATGCGAATATGAAGTCCCGGATCTACACGGACACCTCGGTCCTGGGCGGCTGCGAGGACGAAGAATTCGCACAGTACTCGGTTCGACTCATGGAGAGCTTCGTTCGCGGTGAGCGCGTTCTGGTCCTGTCCAGCCTCACGGTCCAGGAGTTGGCGACCGCGCCGGCTGAGGTCCGCAGGCGCCTTGCCTCCGTGCCGGAGGTGCACATCGAGACGCTTCAGCTTGACGCCGAGGCCAAGGATCTCGCAGAAGCGTACGTCTCCGCAGGCGTGCTCTCGGCCAGGATGCGGGCCGACGCCCAGCACATCGCCATCGCAACGGTGGCCCGCGTTGACGTGCTGGTGAGCTGGAACTTCAAGCACATCGTCAACCTGCAGCGGATCCACGGCTATCACTCGGTGAACCTGCGCCAGGGCTACCCAATGATCGAAATTCGGACGCCACGAGAGGTGTTGTTCGATGAGTAGGACGGAGAAGAAGTTCGATGCGGTCGCAATGATGCGCGCGGCTCGAGACAAGATCTCGACGGAGATCGCGGGCATGACATTGGATGAAGAGTTGAAATGGCTCGCTTCTCAGGACATTCAGGATCCGTTTCTGAAGCGCCTTCGAGACCGTGCTGCACAACAGACCGATAAAGTAGACACGCCTCCGGCCGCCCGCGGCTGAGCCGCCACACCAACTTCAACGGCTTGCCCGCCGACTTTGCCAGGCGCGCCGCTTCGATTGCCGCCTCGCCGGTATGCTTGCCTCCGTAGGCTGATCCGGTGTCGAGAACGATGACTGGCACCCTCGCCTCCAGAATCTGGAGCGCCTCCGCCTGCATGATCGTGACTGCAGATCGCAGCGGATCGGGCAGCAGAGTTGAACCGGCGCGGCCTTCAGCCGTTGACAGGGACCATGCGCTTCACCTTGCAGAGCCTCGTCTTCGTCCTTCTCTGCACCTCGTGCTCCCCCTCGGATCCCGAGGTCTCTCTGCCCAGGGTCGATGAGGCGCAAACCCTTGAGGAAGGCACCGGCCACCTGCTGATCACGGTGACCAGGGACGCGCGTTTCTTCGCGGACGCCAAGCCGTTGAGCTGGGGCGACCTGCGGAATCGGGTCGGGGTCTGGAAGGAGAGGCGCGCCCTCTCCTCCGACACGTCGAGTCAGATCGTGCTGCGCGCCGACCACCGACTGGACATGGACGATTTTCGCGAGCTGCTAAAGCTGGTCGTGTCCGAGCCGCATGCGATCTACGAATTGCGATTCGTTTGTGATTCACCTGATTCGTCGGGTCCCCTGTCCGTGATGCCGTGTCGCATCGTCAGAGACAATGGCTTTGAGAGTGGTTCGTCTCGTGACCTCCACGTTCTAATCCGACGCCTGCGGGGAGTGACCTCGAATGCAGACTGGGAATGGAACGAAGACGAGGTCGAGATTCGCACGATGCACCAGAAGCTCGAAGGAGTGGACGTGCTCCGTGACCTCCTTGACGAGAGCGGCTTCCCGCAGGATTCGTCATTTGTCGTCCTGAGGCCCAGGCGTGGGACGGTCCTGGCCGACTTCTTGAAAGTCGTCGAAGCAGTCAATCGTGCTGGCTGCCGAGAGCTCGCCTACGAGGCGGTTCCTTCGATGCCTTGGACTCTGCAGAGCTTGCTCGAGGAGGGACTGTCGGGTGGCGGAGCGTGGGAGGTAGGCGATGAAGCCTGGGGAGAGGCGTTCGATGTGACCTGGCAGTGGCAGCAACCGGGAGAGGGACCGGTGGAATTCGAGCTCGACGGGTTGTGGCGGTATCGGGCTGAAGTCTGCGAAAGGAACCTCGAGATCGGGTTGAACGGATCGGAGCTCGAGTTGTCGCTTGACCAGCAGAGCTTCGGGACCGTTCGTCCCCGCGACTACGTGACGATCGCGGCTGATGGAACCGTCTACGTCAACGGCGAAATCCGTCTTCAGGAATGACGTCGACCTGCTCCCTCCGCCGGGAACACCTGGAACTCGGTCGAACTCCTGATTCAGTGATGCCTTCCGAGTGACCCGCCGGCCGCCGCGATGAGCCGTGCACTGGACGATCATGCCCACCAGTGAACACGCCGCGTTGGTTCAAGAGGGGAACCGATCTCTGGTGTGCAGTCAATCGGTGACAGGTTCGAAAGGCACAACCCGCGCAGAGTCCGATCAAGCTCGCGGGAGAACCTCGGCGTCCAGTACCTCAAAGCGAGTCCGAGGATACTTCGCGCGCAACGAGCATCGTTCCCACTTGCCGGCCAACTGACGGCTGATGCTCTTGCGTTCAGCACTCGAAAGTCGCCGCCATTTCACTTCCGCGACCACGATTTGCTTCGGAGCTTCCGGATCCGGCGCAATCAGGTCGATCTCGAGCCCTCCTTCCCAGTAGCGCCGGGCTCCTGGGAACAGGCTCCGGCAGTAGTCCTCGAAGACCGTGGCGGCATGCTCGTGGATGAGCACCTTCTTCTGCGACCGGGAGTAGGTCCTCCAACGACTCTGGTGCGGCGAATAGACGCGAAACCAGAAGCGCACCGTCGGATCCTGGATCCGGTAGAGGCTCTTTCGGGTCGAACGCACGCTCTCGCCGAACGGCAGCTCCCGCGTCAGGATCGATGCATCGATCAACTGCTGCAGCAGGCGCGACAAGTTGGTCTGAGCCGTGCCGAGCCGGCTGGCGATCTCGGAGGGGCGCTCGGCGCCGCGCCCGATCGCCTCGAGCACGGCGACGGCGTTCAATCCGGAGATCCCTTCGTCTCGCAGCAAGCGCTGTGGTTCCTGCTCCATGTATGGAGCGAAGCCGAAGTACAAGGCATCCGCCAGCTCCACCGCATCCTGGTCGGATTCGAGGAATTCCCAGTACCTCGGGATCCCGCCCACGCAGGCGTATTTCTCGAATGATTCCAGATCACCGGGCACCTGCCCGCAGGCCTCGCAGAAGGCCGGGTAGTCCATGGGCGCGAGGTGAAGGAGCTTGCGGGCACGTCCGTAGAGCGCCGCGCCACGATGGAGGAGCAGGTCGTTCATCATCCGCGTGCTCGAGCCGGAGAGGATCAACAGGCAGCGACGCGGAAACGAGTGATCAAGCCACTTCTGGACCTGACTTGGAAGCGAGGGATCGACCGCGGTGAGGTAGGGGAATTCGTCGAGACAGAGCACCCACACCCGCCGTTGCAGGGACAGGATCTCCAGGAGCTCCGGCCAGGTCTTGGGCACGACCTTCGTTTCCAGACCCGCGCGGATGTCCTCAAAGACCTGTTGGATTTGGAGATCGCGCTGTGCCTCGATCGCCTGGCTGTAGAGACCGCCGTGGGCGTCGAGCCACTGACGGATGAGCCGGGTCTTTCCCACTCGCCTCCTTCCGTACACGACGAAGAGACCGCCGCGCTTCTTTGCGTCGTCCAGCTCCTTCAGCTCCTTGCCGCGGTCAGCGAAATCCAGAGGCATGGCGGGGAAGCCTAGCCCGGCTCTTGATGCTCGTCAAACATAATGTTCGAGAAGCATCATGTCGGGGATGCGAGGATCGGCCTGGCCCAAGCCTGCGACCCTGCGGGTCCTTTCGAGCCGAACTTGGCGGCGCGTGGCCTGCTGGTTGTGTTGTTGAGGTTGAAGCGAACGGCGCTGGTGACCTTCTCGTTGGCCAGGAGCACCCAGGCAGCATGTGACGACGCAGCACAAGTCCACCGTGAGTGAGGCTTCTACGACTTGACGCCTTTGGGGGCGAGGGGCAGCGAGCGCAGGCGGATGCCGGTCGCGGCGAAGATGGCGTTGCCGATGGCGGGGGCGATGCCGATGATCGGGGTCTCGCCTGCTCCTTCGGAGGGAAGATCCTTGCGGTCGAGCAGCACCACTTCGATCTCCGGTGCGTCGCTGAAGCGCGGAACGCGATAGCCCGAGAAGCTCGCGTTGAGGATCCTGCCGTCCTCGAACTCGATCGCCTCGAACAGCGCACCGCCGAGGCCCATGATCATCGCCCCTTCGATCTGGTTCTTGAGATGATCGGGGTTCAACACTGCGCCGCATTCGAACGCGGTGACGGCGCGCTCGACCTTGACCCTCCGGCTCTGCTTGTCGACCGATACCTCGGCGCAGGTCGCGACGTAGCTGCCCTTCTCGGTACCGCCGCCGATGCCGCATCCATGGCCCTCGGCGAGCTTCTCTCCCCAGCCGAAGGCCGCCGCCGCCGCTTCGAACACTGCCCGCAACCTTTCGTCCTCGAGACTCGCGAGCCGGAATTCGAGCGGATCCATCCCAACGACATGGGCGAGCTCATCCATGTGGGTCTCGCGCGCGAACACGTTCGCCGTCGAGGCGAGGGCGCGGTACGACCCCTGGCGCAACGGTGAGTCCGCGGAATGTGACTCGACCTTCAGGTTTGGAACCGCGTACGGAGTGCGGATCGCCGAACCACCGGAGTTGTAGTTGTGGAACTCCCAGGCGGTGAGCGTGCCGTCCTTCAGCGCGCCGCTCTTGACGTCGATCACTCCGGCCGGACGGAAGTACGCAAATTTGAGCTCCTCCTCGCGCGTCCACAAGAGCTTGACCGGCTGGTTCGCCGCTCGCGCGAGCCGCGCCGCTTCGACCGCGGCCTCGCCCGTGTGCTTGCCGCCGTAGCCGGAGCCCGTGTCCGGAACGATCACGCGCACCTTGGTCTCGGGAACCTTGAACGTCTCCGAGAGCTCGCCGCGCACGCCGAACGGCCGCTGGGTTCCGGTCCACGCCGTGAGCTTTCCTTCCTCGTCCCAGCACGCGACCGCGGCCCGCGGCTCCAGCGGACAATGGGCGATGTAGGCGATGGTGTAGGTCTGCTCGAGCTTGACATCCGCTTCCGCAAGCCCCATCTCGATCGACCCCTCCTGCTGGCCTCCGCCCCCGCGTCCGCCGCGTCCGCCCTGCGCTCCTCCGTCACCAGCTCTCAGATGATTGAAAAGGTCCTTGCCCGAGACTTGAGGGCTCGTCTTCCATTGCGCCTGGATCGACCCGAGTGCGCGCGCGGCCTGGTGCTCGGTCGGAGCGGCGACTCCGACGAAGTCGCCATCGCGCACGACGACGACCCCTGGCATCGCCGCGGCTCTTTTGGTGTCGGCGGAGACCAAGGTCGCGCCGAACGCGGACGGACGCAGCACCTTTCCATGGAGCATCCCCGGCAGCTTGAGATCGGAGGTGTACCTGTGCTGCCCGGTCACGAACGAGCGCCCGTTGACTTTCGAATGCGACGCGCCGGCGATCGTCCAGCTCTCCGCGGGCGCGACCGCGACCTCCTCCGAGACGGTCTTCAAGAGCTTCCGGCCCCTGGTCAGCTCACCGTAGCCGAGCGACTCGCCGGACTCCCCGCGAACGATCCTTCCGTCCGCGGCGACCAGCAAGGCACGATCCGCTTTCCAGGTCTCCGCAGCGAGGTCGAGAAGAAGCTCGCGCGCGGCCGCGGCCACTCTGCGGAGCTGGCGCGCCATGTCGGGCGTCGTCCGGCTGCCGAAGGTTCCCGCGTCGAAAGGAGTGAGCTCGGTGTCGGCCATGACCAGACGGATGGAGGACACCTTCGTGCGCAGCTCGTCGGCGACGACCTGGGCGAGCGACGTGCGGATGTTCTGACCGACTTCCACTTTGCCGGTGTAAACAGTGACCTCACCATCCTCGGCGACACGCAGCCACGCACCGAGCTCCTGCGGCGCGCCCCTTCCTCCCGCTCGGCGGCGTCCGCCTCCCGACTCCTGCGCCAACCCGCGGCCCAGTAGCAATACCACGACGATGCCGCCGCCGACGGTTTTCAGGAACTCGCGTCTGCCGACAGCGAGACCGTCCAGGTGAAACCGATACGCCAAAGGGGCGTCGAGCTCGTAGCGCTCCGACTCCATTCCTTGTTCGAAGTCGATGGGAACGGTGGCTCGTCGCCCGCTCATCGTCCGGTTCCTTTCATTTCTTTGGCTGCCTGGAGCAGCGCGGCGATGATCCGCGGATAGGTCCCGCACCGGCAGATGTTGCCGTTCATCGCCTGCACCACCTCGCGCGGGGTCGGATCCGGGTTCCACGAGAGCAGCGCCACCCCGGACATGATCATTCCAGACGTGCAGTACGCGCACTGCATCGCGTCCTTGTCGAGGAAGGCCTGTTGCATAGGATGGAGCTTGCCATCGTGCTCCAGGGCCTCGATGGTCGTGATCGGCTTCGATTGGACCTCGCCGACCAAGGTGGTGCAGGAACGGATCGGCTCGCCGTCGACGAGCACCGTGCACGCGCCGCACTTACCCTCTCCGCAGCCGTACTTGGCGCCCGTCAGCTCGAGATCGTCGCGCAGCACGCTCAGCAGCGATCGC
>Ga0247727_10001380_pt1 | contig 57918 bp, 50 predicted proteins | sample WisWelCaveWW1625_FD_202498 | JGI IMG/M metagenome (GOLD analysis project Ga0247727, IMG submission 202498) | Biofilm microbial communities from Wishing Well Cave, Virginia, United States - WW16-25 | ecosystem: Environmental > Aquatic > Deep subsurface > Groundwater > Cave microbial mat | place... | reverse complement strand
TCACCGAAGGCCGTGTTTCGTCGCGGGAAGCCGGCTTCCCGCAAGGAAAGAAGGGCATCGCAAAGGGTCGCTGCCGATCTGTGGCGCAGACTCCTAGCCAAATCGTCAAGGCGTGCCTGCGCGCTCTCCGGGCGCCCCCGGGAGCCGTGTTTCGGCGTGCTATGCTGTCCGCCGTTCCGTGGGGGCGACATGGTTTCGACCGAGTCGCTGTCCCGGACGAGTGGCGTGCCGAGGTTTCCAGGAGGCCTCGTAAAACACCTGGAACAATTCAACTGCCAACGGCAGTTACGCTCTGGCGGCCTGAAAAGCGCCGTCCGTTCCCCCGGTCCTCGCCTGCGGGGCTGGGGGAACGTCAACAGCAGGCTGGCCGCCGACCCCTCTGCTCGGGGGGAAAGCGGCGAGAACCAATCGAGCTGGCTGCCCAGCGGATCCTGACGGCCGGAGCCGCGGGTGGCGACATCCAAACGACCGGATACGCACGTAGAGGCTCGTTCGGGGGCGCTTTGGGACGCGGGTTCGATTCCCGCCGCCTCCACCAACCACCCCGCCGCTGCGCCTTGATGAACAGGCCGCGAGGCCGATAATCGGCCGGCTTGCCAGCTCCGTGGGGATCCAGGATGCCTCGTTCCTTCGCCGTCCTTGCCGCCCTGATGGCCGGCGCGCTGGGCGCGTGCGCAACGCCCGTCGACAGTCGGGCGGCCGTCATCCGGCTCGACGGCCAGTGGCGCCTGGGGGAGATGGAGGCCGGGTCCTTCGAGCAGATGGTCGACGCCATCCGCGAGGTAGGAGCCCAGCCGGCCGACGACCCGGCGCGCGTGCTGGCGGTGCCCGAGCTGCTGCGCGTCGTGGTCAGGAACCCGTCCACGTGGGCGCGCCACGAGGCCTTGCGCGCCGCGTGGAAGCTGTCCGCGGGCCTGCCGGCGGCCGGGGCCGTGCGCGAGGACCCGCTGGACCGGGCCGACTTCAACACGCGCACGCAGCGGCTGGAGCAGATCGTGCTGGAGGACGGCGACGCGTCCTCGGCCGAGGCGCTGGACCTCGCGCGCTGGCTGGCCGGGCTGCGCGTGCCCTACGAGGAGGTCGAGCTGTCGGTCTCGGTGGCCGAGGTCGTGGTCAGCCAGTCGCTGTGGCGCACGGACGCGCTGGGCCAGGCCTTTCGCGACGGGCTGGCCGGCAGCCTGCAGCATGCACTGGCCCTCGTGACCCTGCGCGCCTCCACCGACGCGGGGCCGGTGGTGCGCGAGGAAGCCCTGCGCTCGGTACGCCACCTGCACCCCGAGGCGGCGCTCTCGCTGGTGGCCGGCGTGCTGGCGCGCGAGACCGACTCGGCCGTCGTGCTGGCCGCGCTGGACTCGCTGGGCGCGCTGGCGCCGCAGTTGCAGCCCGACGCGCTGGCAGCCGTGCTGGGCGGGCTGCGCGACAGCCCGGACGTGGCCGTGCGCGCGCAGGTGCGCGCACTGCTGGAGCCGGCCGCCGGATGAAGACCGTGCTGCTCGAACAGCCGCTGTGCTACGACGGGTTGCAGCTGGCGACGGCCTTCTTCGACCGCCACGCGCCGGGCGAGGCCGATGCCATGGTGCTCTTCACCGGCGAGGCCGACGTGCCGGCCGCGCACCTGGTGGACCTCGAGGACGCCGAGGCCGGCGCGATCATCTACAGCCCGCTCATGGCGCACGTCCTCGTCGAGCACCGCGGGCTGCAGCTGCCCGAGGCGGTCTGGCGGCAGCGCGTGCTGGTGCGCCTGGGCGCGGACTGGATCGCAGCGCGCTCGGGCGTCGCGGTCAGCGTGCGCGGCAACGACCTCCACGTCCGCGACGGCAAGCTGTCGGTGTCGGTGGCCACCCGCTCGCCGCGTGGCTGCCTGCTGCACCTGGGCGTCAACGTGGACACGGACGGGGCGCCGGTGCGCGCCACCGGCCTGCGCGACCTGCGCCTCAACGCGCGCGAGTTCCTGACGGCGCTGGCGCGCCTGTACACGGAGGAGGTGGCGCACGCGGCGCACGCTGCGGCCAAGGTGAGGCCCGTGACGTGAGCCGCAAGGCGCTCCTCAACCTGCTCAAGATCGGCTTCGCGGTCGCGTTGCTGTGGTTCGTGATCAGCAAGGCCGGCTTCGACGAGGTCCGCACGCGCCTGGCCGGCATCCACCTGGGCACGTGGCTGCTGGGCCTGTCGATGATCTTCGGCGGCACCTGCATCGCCATCCTGCGCTGGCACATGCTGATGCGCTCGGTGGGGCTCGACAGCCAGGCCTTGTCGGCCTTCCGCATCGGCTGGATCGGCGTGTTCTTCAACAACGTGCTGCCGGGACTGACCGGCGGCGACCTCGTCAAGGCCATCTACATCACGCGCGAGCACCCCCGGCAGCGCACCGACGCGGTCATCTCGGTCATCGTCGACCGGCTCGTGGGCATCGTGGCGCTGGCGCTGATCGCGGCCGTCGTGATCCCCTTCGACTTCGAACGCTACCGCCAGGTGGCCTATGGCATCTACGGCTTCCTGGGCGTGGCCGCGCTGGGTGCGGTGCTGGTGCTGAGCCGGCGCGTCAAGGCGCGCCTGAAACGCATGCTCGATGCCATCGGCCGCAAGGGCCGCGACGACAACAGCCTGCTGGCCAAGGTCGACCGGGCCATCTCCATGTACCGCGAGCGCCTGGGCATGATCGCCGTGGCCCTCGGGATGTCCTTCGTGGTCCACATGCTGCTCATCGTGGGCATCTGGTTCTTCAGCGAAGCGCTGGCGCTCGGCGGCGTTCCGCCCTCGGGCCTGGACCCGCTCGCGCAGCAGCAGCGCGAGACCGAGCTGACGGCGCTGGGCGGGCTGGGCCTGGACGTGCACTGCTCGCTGGTCCCGATCATCATGATCATCTCGTCGCTGCCCGTGGCGCCGGCCGGCATCGGCGTGGGCGAGGCGGCCTTCGCCTGGTTCTACGGCAGCGTGGGCATCGCCCAGCCCGACGCGACCGCGCTCTCGCTGACCTACCGCTTCACCGCGATCATCATCTCGCTCTTCGGCGGCTTGCTGCTGGCCTTCGACCGGCGCCGCGTGCTCGCGGACGCGGCGGCCGGCGACACGTCGGCGCCCTGATCCCCCCCAGGAGCCTCCATGTCCCTGCTCGTCGTCGGATCCGTCGCTTTCGACACCATCGAGACGCCCTTCGGCAAGGCCGAGCGCGTGCTCGGGGGCTCGGCCACGTTCTTCCTGTTCGCGGCCAGCTACTTCACGCCGCAGCGGCTGGTGGGCATCGTCGGCGCCGACTTTCCCCGGGAAACGCTGCAGGAGCTGCAGGAGCGCGGCGTGGACATCTCCGGGCTGACCATCGACCCGGCCGGCAAGACCTTTCACTGGACCGGCCGCTACGCAGGCGACATGAACGCCGCCGAGACGCTGGGCGTCTCGCTCAACGTGCTGGGCACGTACAAGGCCAGCGTGCCCGAGTCCTTCCGCGACAGCTCCTACGTGTTCCTGGCCAACGACCATCCGCGCACCCAGCTGGACGTGCTCGCCTCGGTGCGCGGCAACCCGTTCTCGGTCGCCGACACGCGCGACTTCTGGATCGCCGAGGAGCCGCGGCTGCTGGGCGAGCTGCTGCAGCGCATCGACGGCCTGGTGCTCAACGAGCACGAGGCGCGCCTGCTCACCGGAGAGCACAACCTGGTCAAGGCCGGTGGCGTCATCCTCAAGCGCGGGCCCGAGTTCGTGATCCTCAAGAAGGGCGAGCACGGTGCGCTGCTGTTCTGCGGCGAGGGCACCTTTGCCGTGCCGGCCTTCCCGCTGGAGACGGTGCGCGACCCGACCGGGGCGGGCGACGCCTTCGCCGGGGGCCTGATGGGCTACCTCGCATCCACGGGCAAGCGCTCGCTGGAGGCCATCCGACGCGGCATCACCTACGGCACCGTGACGGCCTCGGTGGCCGTCGAGGACTTCTCGGTCGAGCCCTTCCGGCGCGTCGGCAAGCAGGCGCTGGCCGAGCGCCACGACGCCTTCCTGCGGGCCATACGCTTCTGAGCGCTGGCGGCCGCCCGGCGGCGTAACATTCCGCGGGCGCAGCCGACCGGCATCTGGGCCGGGTTTTTCAGGGAACCCCGCTCGAACCCGGCTGCCCGCATGTTAAGTACGTGTTAGGTGTCCCGCCGGGACCCACGCGCACCGGCCCGCGGCCGGCCAGAGAGCACCGGAGACACAGCAGGAGATGGAAACGATGGCAAGCAACGTCGGCAAGTCGCCGTCCGCCAACGGCGGCAAGAGCAGCTCGGCCCTTCCGGCCGAGGTCGCACTGACCCTCGCGCAGATCGAGAAGCAGTTCGGCAAGGGTTCGATCATGCGCCTGGGCGACCGGCCGGAGGTGCCCATCGAGGGCATCTCCACCGGCTCGCTGTCGCTGGACCTGGCGCTGGGCGGCGCGGGCATCCCCAAGGGCCGCATCGTCGAGGTCTTCGGCCCGGAATCGTCGGGCAAGACCACGCTCACGCTGCACACCATCGCCAGCGCGCAGCGCGCCGGCGGCGCGTGCGCCTTCATCGACGCCGAGCACGCCCTCGACCCGAGCTACGCCCGCAAGCTCGGCGTCGACACCGACAACCTGATCCTCAGCCAGCCCGACACGGGCGAGCAGGCGCTCGAGATCTGCGAGATGCTCGTGCGCAGCAACGCCTTCGCGCTGATCGTCATCGACTCGGTGGCCGCGCTGGTGCCCAAGGCCGAGCTCGAGGGCGAAATGGGCGACAGCCACGTCGGCCTGCAGGCGCGCCTCATGTCGCAGGCCATGCGCAAGCTCACCGGCACCATCAGCAAGACCGGCACCTGCGTGGTCTTCATCAACCAGATCCGCGAGAAGATCGGCGTCTTCTTCGGCAGCCCCGAGACCACCACGGGCGGCCGTGCGCTCAAGTTCTACAGCTCGGTGCGGCTCGACATCCGGCGCATCGGCGCGCTCAAGGTGGGCGAAGAGAACGTCGGCAACCGCGTCAAGGTGACGGTGGTCAAGAACAAGCTCGCGCCGCCCTTCCGGCGGGCCGAGTTCGACGTGCTCTTCAACCAGGGCATCTCGCGCGAGGGCGACGTGCTCGACATGGCCACGGAGAAGAACATCGTCGAGAAGTCGGGCACGTGGATGTCCTACGGCAGCACGCGCCTCGGCCAGGGCCGCGACAAGGCGCGCGACTTCCTGCTCGAGAACAGGGACATGCTGGCCGAGATCGAGGCCAAGGTGCGCGCCGCCTACGCGCCGGTGCCCGCCGCGCCGCGTCCCGCTGCCGGCCCGGCACCCGCCGCCACGGCGCCAGCCGGATCCGCGCGCCCCGGCGTGCCCGCCGCGACGTCCAATGCTCCGCGCCCGGTGCCCGCCGCGCCGCGCGCGGCCAAGGCCTGAGTCGCCGCCGGCGGCACGCAGCGCGGGCTGGTTCCGTGCTGCGCGCCGCCGGGCGGCCGGTCGCGCGCGGCTCGGGGTTGCGCCGCGGGGCCACCGCACGCGAAGCTGGGTCGTCTACACCTTCCCGCGCCCACGGCGTCCCGCATGAGCCCCGAGCAGATCCGCGCAGCCTATCTGGCCTTCTTCGAAGCCCGCGGGCACACGCGCCATCCCGGCGACAGCCTGGTGCCGGAGAACGATCCGACGCTGCTGTTCACCGGCGCCGGGATGAACCAGTTCAAGGCCATGTTCCTGGGCAAGGGCAACCTGCCCTTCACGCGGGCCGTCACGGCGCAGAAGTGCCTGCGCATGCCGGACCTCGACAACGTCGGGCGCACCGCGTCGCACCACACGTTCTTCGAGATGCTAGGCAACTTCTCGTTCGGCGACTACTTCAAGCCCGAGGCCATCGCCTGGGCCTGGGAGTTGCTGCAGCAGCTGGGCATCCCGGGCGACCAGCTGAGCGTCACGGTCTACCAGGACGACGACGAGGCCGCCGCCATCTGGCGCGACCAGGTCGGCCTGCCGGCCGCGCGCGTTTTCCGCTGTGGCGAGGACGACAACTTCTGGCCGGCCGGGGCGCCCAGCAAGGGCCCCAACGGCCTCTGCGGGCCGTGCTCCGAGATCTACTTCGACTTCCACCCCGAGCGCGGGCCGATCCCGGCGGCCGGGCCGGGCAGCGACGGACGGCGCTTCGTCGAGATCTGGAACCTGGTCTTCACGCAGTTCGACCGCCAGGATGGCGGCCGGCTCGTGCCGCTGCCCAAGAAGAACATCGACACGGGCATGGGCTTCGAGCGGGTCGTGCGCGTCATCGAGTCCGTGCGCTCCGGCCGGGTGCTGGCCAGCAACTTCGAGACGCAGCTGTTCGCGCCGCTGCTCGCGGCCATCCATGCGCACGTCGGGCGCGCCACGGACTTCGGCACGCCCGAGGGCACGCGCGTGCGACGCATCGCGGACCACGTGCGCGCCGCCGCCTTCTGCATCGCCGACGGCGTGCGCCCGAGCAACCTCAGGCAGGGTTACGTGGTGCGCAAGGTGCTGCGCCGCGCCATGCTCGACCGCCACGTCCTTGGCGGCGACCTGCGCCGCCCGTGGCTGGCCGACCTCTCGGGCGCCATCGTGGAGCGCATGGGCGGCGCCTGGCCGGGCCTGCTCGACGCCCGCGCCGTGATCGCGGCCACCATCGCGGCCGAGGAGCAGAAGTTCGCCGAGGCCTTCCTGTCCGGCAGCCAGCGCCTGGCCGTGCTGGCCGAGGACGCGCGCGCGTCCGGCTCCCCGCGCCTGCCGGGCGCGAGCGCCTTCCTGCTCTACGACACCTTCGGCCTGCCGCTCGACATGCAGAAGCTGCTGCTCGAGGAGCAGGGCCTGCAGGTGGACGAGGACGGCTTCCGCGCCGCCATGGCCGAGCAGCGCAGGCGCTCGCGCGAGGGCAGCCGGATCTCGGACAAGATCTTCGACGAGGGGCCGCTGGCCGGCGTCTCGGGTTCGCTGCCCGCCACCGTCTTCGAGCGCGGGCGGCTGGAGCTGCACGACGCGCGCCTGCTGGCCGCCGTGGACGACGGCGAGCCCGGCGAGGACGGCCAGCGCCGCGTGGTGCTGGTGCTCGACCGCACGACCTTCTACGCCGAGGGCGGCGGACAGGTGGGGGATCGCGGCGTGCTGCGCGGTCCCGGCTGGGAGGTCGAGGTGGACGACACCGTCGCGTTGCGCGGCATCACGCTGCACCGCGGCGTGGTCGTCGCCGGCCAGCCCGTGCCGGGCCCGGCCGAGGCGCGCGTGGACGCCGCCCCGCGCGCGGCCACGGCCCGCAACCACACCGGCACGCACCTGCTGCACGCCGCCCTGCGCACCGTGCTGGGGCCCGACTGCACGCAGGCCGGCTCGCTGGTCGCCCCCGAGCGCCTGCGCTTCGACTTCCGCTTCCCGCGCTCCATGACCGCGGCGGAGATCCGTGCCGTGGAGGACCAGGTCAACGTCTGGATCCTGGCCAACGCCGAGGTGGCCAGCACCGAGATGGACCGCGACGAGGCCCGCAGCCAGGGCGCCCTGGCGCTGTTCGGCGAGAAGTACGGCGACGTGGTGCGCGTGGTGCGCGTGCCCGACCCGTGCCGCGGGCAGGACAGCGTCGAGTTGTGCGGTGGCACCCACGTGCCGCGCGCGGGCGACATCGGCCTGCTGCGCATCGTCTCCGAGGGTTCCGTGGCCGCCGGCATCCGGCGCATCGAGGCGCGCACGGGTCTCGGCCTGATCGAGCACGTGCGCAGCGCGGACGAGACCCTGCAGCGCGCCGCGGCCCTGTTCAAGACTTCGCCCGAGCTCCTGCCCGGCCGCGTCGAGGCCCTGCAGGACGAGCTGCGCGCCACGCGCAAGGCGCTGGAAGAGCTGCGCACGCGCACCGCCGGCGAGCGCCTGGCGGCCGCGCGGCGCGAATGGAACGGCCTGCGCGTGGTGGTCACCCCGGTCGAAGGCGTGCCGGTCAAGACGCTGCGCGACATGGCGGGCGACCTGCTCAAGGCGGGCTGCGACCTGGTGCTGCTGGCCGTCCCCGAGGAGGGCGCCACCAGCCTGCTGGCGGCCGCGTCGCCGGCGGCGCAGAAGCGCGGCCTCGGCGCCAACGTCCTGCTGGGCGCCATGGCCGAGGCACTGGGCGGCAAGGGCGGCGGCAACGCGGCCTTCGCGCAGGGACGCGGCGGCACGGCCCGCGACCTGCCGGCCATCCTGGAGGGCGCCCTCGCGTCGGCCGGCGCCGCCCCGCGGTAGCAAGGCCTTTTCCGGCCGAGGGCCGGCCGCTAGAGTGTCCCGATTCCGACCGGCGGGCAGGTCGCGGCCGCGACGTTCACGGCCGGCCAGACTTCCCACGCGGTCCCAGCAGGAGCGCTCAGTCCGATGGCAGTCCCGAAGCGCAGAACCTCCAAGGCCCGCAAGCGCAAGCGCCGGTCGCACCTGGCCCTGACCCTGCCGCCCGGCTCGCTGTGCGAGCGCTGCGGGGCCGAAAAGGTGCCGCACGCCGTGTGCGGCAACTGCGGCCACTACCGTGGCCGCGACGTGCTGGCCCTGGACGCCTGAACCGCAGCGGAGCGTCGAGCCCCCTTGACCCGCAGGATCGCCATCGACGCGATGGGGGGTGACCATGCGCCCCGCTGCGTCATCGAGGGCGTCGCCTTGGCCCTGGCCGGGGGCATCTGCCTGCCGTCCGAGTTGCTGCTCGTGGGCCGCGAGGCCGACCTGAGGCCGCTGCTGACAGGGCGCCCGCTGGCCGAAATCGAGGTGCTGGACGCGCCCGAGGTCGTGGGCATGGACGAGGCCGCGGCGGCCGCCATCCGCACCCGGCGCGGAAGCTCCATCGTGCTGGGCATGAAGGCCGTGTCCGAGGGCCGCGCGGCGGCCTTCGTCAGCGCGGGCAACACCGGCGCCGTGGTGGCCGCCAGCACGCTGGTGCTGGGTCGCCTCAAGGGCGTCAGCCGACCGGGCATCGCCGTCCCGGTGCCCACGCGCAAGGGGCCGGCCATCGTCATCGACGTGGGCGCCAACATCTACTGCAAGCCCGAGCACATGCTGCAATACGCGATCATGGCCAGCGAATACGCGCGCGCCGCGTTCGACCGGCCCGATCCGCGCGTGGGACTGCTCAACATCGGCGAGGAGGACGGCAAGGGCAACCCGCTGATCCAGCAGGTGCACGGCCTGCTGCAGGCTGCGCCCGTGAACTACGCGGGCTTCGTCGAAGGCCAGGACATCATGCACGGCAAGACCGACGTCGTGGTGTGCGAGGGCTTCGTGGGCAACGTCATCCTCAAGGTGGCCGAGGGCCTGGGCGAGTTCATCGGCGGGCTGGTCAAGGGCGCGTTCGCGCAGCAGCCGCCGTCGCCCGCGCTGGCGCAGGCCGTGTCCGACGCCTTCCGCAAGCTGGACTACTCCGAGTACGGCGGCGCGCCGCTGCTGGGCGTCTCGGCGCCGGTGCTCATCGGCCACGGGCGCAGCTCGGGCCACGCCATCATGAACATGATCCGCGCCGCGCGCGCGGCGCTGCAGCAGGACGTGGGCCAGCACATCGAGGAGCGCCTGGCGCGCCTGCCCCGGGAGGCGGCCTCGTGAGCCGCCCGGCCTGCGGCCTGCGCGGCACCGGCTCGTGCGTGCCCGAGCGCGTGCTGGACAACCACGAGCTCGAGCGGCTGGTGGACACGAGCGACGACTGGATCGTGCAGCGCACCGGCATCCGCGAGCGCCGCATCGTGGCCGAGGGTCAGAGCACCTCGGACCTGTGCATCGAGGCCGGCCGGCGCGCGCTGCAGGACGCCGGCCTGGCCCCCGCGGACATCGACCTGATCGTGCTGGGCACGGTCACGCCGGACCAGCACGTGCCGGCCACGGCCTGCCTGATCCAGCAGCGCCTCGGCTGCACGCGCGCCGCCGCCTTCGACTTGCAGGCCGGCTGCACCGGCTTCGTCTACGCGCTCAACGTGGCGGCCAACTTCATCTGGGCGGGCAGCTGCCGCAACGTGCTGGTCATCGGCGCGGAGTGCCTGTCGCGCATCACCAACTACAAGGACCGCACGTCCTGCATCCTGTTCGGCGACGGCGCCGGCGCGGCCGTGCTGTCCACCGACTTCCGCTTCGGCGAGGTCCGCTCCACGTCCATCGGCGCCGACGGCGCCGGCTACGACGTCATGTACCAGGCGGCCGGCGGCGCGCGCCTGCCGCTGACGCCCGAGCTGCTGGCGCAGGATGCGCACAAGCTGGTCATCCGCGGCCGCGAGGTCTACAAGTTCGCCACCAACAAGATGGTCGAGCTGGTCCGGCTGGAGCAGGCGCGCAACCCCGACCTCCGGCTGGCCGCGGTCATCCCGCACCAGATGAACCAGCGCATCATCGAGGCGGCGCGCGAGCGGCTCGAGCTGCCCGAGCAGAGCATCTACGTGAACATCGTGCGCTTCGGCAACACGTCCTCGGGCTCGATCCCGATCGCGCTCGACGAGGCCCGCCGCAGCGGCTGGTTCAAGGACGTGGACGGCCGGCTGGTGGTGCTGTGCGCCTTCGGCGCCGGCCTCACCTGGGGCTCGGTGGGGCTGCGCTGGTGAGCGCCGGGCACGCCGCCATCCTGTTCCCGGGCCAGGGGGCGCAGGCCCTCGGCATGGGCCTCGACCTGGCCCTGGCCGAACCCGCCGCGTGCCAGGTGTTCGAGCTGGCGGAGGAGACGCTGCACCTGCGCCTGCGCGACATCCTGGCCGGCGCGGATGCTGCCGCGCTGGACCGCACCGACGTGTGCCAGCCGGCCATCCTGGCCGTGTCCATGGCGGCCATGGAGGCTCTGCGCGTGCGCGGCCGGATCGACGAACGCGCCGTGCACGCGGTGGCGGGCCTGTCGCTGGGCGAGTACACGGCCCTCGCCTGGGCCGGCGCGCTGGGGCTGGGCGATGCGTTGCGCCTCGTGCGCCTGCGCGGACAGGCCATGCAGCGCGCCAGCGAGGAGCGGCCCTCGGGCATGCTCTCGCTGGTGGGCGCCACGCCCGAGCAGGCCGCGCAGCTGTGCGACGCCGCGCGCGGCGGCGGCGTGCTGGTGGTCGCCAACCTGCTGGCGCCCGGCCAGGTGGCCGTGGCCGGGACGCAGGACGCGCTGGAACGCGCGCAGGGCGGGCTCAAGGCCGCGGGCATCCGCAGAGCCGTCCCGCTGGCCGTGGCCGGCGCCTTCCATTCCCCGTGCATGGAGTCGGCCGCGGCCGCGCTGGCCGAGGCGCTGGACGCCACGCCCATGCACGCGCCGCGCGTGCCGGTGGTGATGAACGCCAGCGCGCAGCCCTGCCGCGACCCGGCGCAGCTGCGCGCGCTGCTCAAGCGCCAGATCACGTCGCCGGTGCTGTGGCAACGCTCGATCGACACGCTGCTCGCGGCCGGCTGCACCCGCTTTCTCGAGCCGGCGCCCGGGCGCCAGCTCAGCAACATGCTCAAGCGCTGGGACACGCCGGTCGAGGCGGCCACCTGCGGGTCGGCCGCGGAGCTGGACTGCCTGCCGCGCTGGCCGGGAGGCACGCCGTGACGGACTTGTCGGGACGGGTGGCCGTGGTGACGGGCGGCTCGCGCGGCATCGGCCGCGCCATCGTCGAGGAGCTGGCCCGCTGCGGCGCGCGCGTGGCCGTGGTGGCCACCACGCAGGCGGGCGCCGACGCCGCGGCGCACGCCGCATCGGCCGCGGGCGGCGAGGCGGCCGGCTTCGCCGCCGACGTGCGCGACCCCGCGCGCGCGACGGCCGTCATCGACGAGGTCCAGCAGCGCTGGGGCCGGCTGGACGTGCTGGTCAACAACGCCGGCATCACGCGCGACAACCTGCTCATGCGCATGGCCGACGAGGACATCGTCGACGTGCTCGACGTGGACCTCAAGGCCGCCCTCTTCTGGTGCCGTGCCGCGGCGCGCCCGCTGGTCAAGGCGCGCGGCGGCAGCATCGTCAACGTCTCGTCCATCGTGGGCCTGATCGGCAACGCCGGGCAGAGCAACTACGCCGCCGCCAAGGCCGGCCTGTTCGGGCTGACGCGCTCGCTGGCCAAGGAGCTGGGCGGCCGCGGCGTGCGCGTCAACGCCGTGGCTCCGGGTTACATCCAGACCGACATGACCTCCGGCCTGCCCGCAGAGGTTCGCGACGCCAGCCTGAGGAAGATCCCCCTCGGCCGGCTGGGCGAGGGTGCGGACGTCGCCCGCGCCGTGCGCTGGCTGGTCTCCGACGAGGCCGCCTACGTGACGGGCATCACGCTCGTGGTCGACGGAGGCATGTCGCTCTGACGGCCGGGAGCGCCCGGCCCGCGCGGCTTGACTTGCCCGGGCGGCTCGACAAAGATGCGCACGGCGCCGGGCCTCGTGCCGGGCTCCCAGGGACCCGTTCCCCGGGCCCACCAACAACGCTGGAGAACCACGTGGTGTCGACGCAGGACATTGAAGAGAAGGTCATCGCCATCGTCTGCGAGCAGATGGGGGCGAGCCGCGACAAGGTCTCGCTGAAGACCTCGTTCATCCAGGACCTCGGCGCGGACTCGCTGGACACGGTCGAGCTGGTGATGGAGTTCGAGGACCACTTCAACATCTCGATCCCCGACGAGGAGGCCGAGAAGATCCAGACCGTCGGCGACGCGGTGAACTTCATCAAGTCGCACGTGGGGCAGGCCTCCTCCTGAGGCGGTGTCGCCGAGGGCCGCTGCCATGAACCCGCGCCGCGTGGTGGTCACCGGACTCGGCGCCGCCACGGCGCTGGGTGTCTCGTTCGAGGAGACCTGGAAGGGCCTGCTCGCGGGGCGCAACGGCGTGGGGGCCATCACGGCCTTCGACACGCAGGACTACGGCACGCGCTTCGCGGCGGTGATCCCCGACTACAAGCCGGACCCGTGGTTCAAGCCCATGGAGGCCAAGAAGCTCGACTTCTACACGCAGTTCGCGCTGATCGCGTCCGGCGACTGCCTGCGCGACGCGCGGCTCGACCTGTCGGCCAGCGACCCGACGCGCATCGGCGTCATCCTGGGCACGGGCATCGGCGGCATCCAGGCCATCGAGTCCGAGCACGACGAGCTGCACGAGCGCGGGCCGCGCCGCGTGAGCCCGCATTTCATCCCCAAGATGATGCCCAACGCGATGGCCGGGCAGGTCTCGATCAAGTACGGATTGCAGGGCAGCAACTACGTCACCAGCTCGGCCTGCGCTTCGGCGGCGCATGCGCTGCTGGCGGCGTACCGCGCCGTGCAGGTGGGCGAGCTGGACCTGTGCGTCTCGGGCGGCAGCGAGTCGGCCGTCACGCCGCTGGCCGTGGCGGCCTTCGGCAACATGAAGGCCCTGTCCACGCGCAACGACGCGCCCGAGCGCGCCAGCCGGCCCTTCGACAAGGACCGCGACGGCTTCGTCATGGGCGAAGGCGCCGGCATCCTGCTGCTCGAGGAGCGCGAGCACGCGCTGCGCCGCGGCGCGCGGATCTACGCCGAGTTCCTGGGCTACGGCAGCACGGCCGACGCCTTCCACATCACCCAGCCCAAGGAGGACGGCGCCGGGCCGCGCCGGGCCATGGAGCTGGCGTTGCGCACGAGCGGCCTCGCGCCCGAGGACGTCGACTACGTCAACGCCCACGGCACGTCCACGTACTACAACGACCTGGTCGAGACGCTGGCCATCCGCCAGGCCTTCGGCGCGCACGCCGGCAAGCTGGCCGTCAGCAGCACCAAGAGCATGATCGGCCACCTCCTGGGCGGCAGCGGCGCCATCGAGGCCGCCGTCACGTGCCGCAGCATCGCCGAGCAGGTCGTGCACCCGACGCGCAACCACGAGGCGCCCGGCGAGGGCTGCGACCTGGACTACGTCCCGGGCGAGGCGCGCGCGCTGAGAGTGCGCGCGGCCATCAGCAATTCACTGGGTTTCGGGGGCCACAACGTGTGCCTGGCCTTCGGCCGCCACGTGGCCTGATGCGCGGGAGCCGCCCGTGAGCCTTGGCCTTCCCGACCGGCTCCGCCGCGCGCGGGAGCGCTGCGAGGCCGCCGGGCAGGGCCATGTGCTGCGCTGGGCCGGCGAGCTCGAGCCCGCCGCGCTGACGCGCCTGCTGGAGCAGCTGGAGCAACTGGACCTCGCGCGGCTTTCGCGCCTGTTCGAGACGGTGCGCGCGCCGTCGGCGTCGCGCGCGCTGCCAGAGCTCGCTCCGGCCGACCTGATCGAGGTGGGCGCGGGCGAGCAGCACCGGCGCCGCGACCACGCGGCGCGCGCGGCGGGCGAGGCGGCGCTGTCCGCCGGGCAGGTGGCGGCCTTCGTCGTGGCCGGCGGTCAGGGCAGCCGGCTGGGCTTGCAGGGACCCAAGGGCCGCTTCCCGATCGGCCCGCTGACGCAGCGCTCCCTGTTCGCATTCCACGCGCAGCGCGTGCTGGCCACGTCGCGCCGCCATGGCGCCGCCGCGCCCTACTACGTGATGACCAGCGCGGCCAACCACGCGGACACGCAGGCCGCCTTCGAGGAGGCCGGCTGGTTCGGGCTCGAGCGCAGCCAGGTCTTCTTCCTGCTGCAGGGCATGCTGCCCGCGGTCGACCCGCAGGGCCGGCTGCTGCTGGCCAGCCGGGACAGCCTGTGCATGAGCCCGGATGGCCACGGCGGCAGCCTGCGCGCGCTCGAGCGCAGCGGTGCGCTGGCCGACATGGAGCGCCGCGGCATCCGCCAGGTCTTCTACTTCCAGGTGGACAACCCGCTGGCGCCCGTGCTCGACCCGGTCTTCATCGGCCACCACCTGCTGGGCGCGGCCGAGATGTCCAGCAAGGTCGTGGCCAAGACGGATGCGCGCGAGAAGGTCGGCATCGTCGCGCGCGTCGACGGCCGCGCCGGCGTGATCGAGTACAGCGACCTGGACCCGGCGCTGGCGGAGCAGCGCGACGAACAGGGCCGGCTGCGTTTCCGCGCCGGCAACATCGCCATCCATGTGCTGGACGTGGCCTTCATCCGGCGCGTGCTCGAGCAGGGCCTGGAGCTGCCGGTGCACCGCGCCGACAAGATCGTGGCGTGCCTCGACGAGCAGGGTCGGCTGGTCCGGCCCGAGCGCCCCAACGCGGTCAAGCTGGAGCTGTTCGTCTTCGACGCGCTGGGACATGCGGCGCGCAGCGTGACCCAGGAGGTGCGGCGCGAGGACGAGTTTGCGCCGGTCAAGAACGCCGAGGGCGCCGACAGCCCGGCCACGGCGCGCGCGGCGCTGGTGGCCCAGGCCAAGCGCTGGATGGCGGCCGCCGGGCTGGCCGTGCCGGCCGGCCCGGTCGAGATCGGGCCGCTCTTCGCGCTGGACGCGGACGAGTTCGCCGCTAACCTCACGCACAACAGCTTCGGACCGGTCTTCGACCGGTCCTGAGTCGCCGAGCCCGGCCCTTGCGGCCGGCAGGCGTCGGGAGGTGGCGCGATGGACGTCGCGGTGCTGGCCGGAGGGCCGTCGGTCGAGCACGAGGTGTCCCTGCAGACCGGAGCCAACATGCTCGCGCTGCTGCGCGGCGGAGGCCACCGCGTGCGCCCGGTCTTCATCGAGCGCTCGAACGCCTGGCGCTTCGGCCAGCGCGACTCGCAGCTTGAGCCGCTGGTGCGCACCGCCGCGCCGGGTCTGCCGCTGGACGAGGCGCTCGCGCGTCTCGCCGCCTCGGGCGAGGTCGCGTGCCTCGGGTTGCACGGGCGCTTCGGCGAGGATGGCCAGCTGCAGCGCCGGCTGGAGACGCTGGGGGTGCCGTTCACCGGCGCGGGCAGCCACGCCTCGGCCATCGGCATGGACAAGGAGCTGTCCAAGCTGGCTGCCATCCGCATCGGTGCGCGCACGGCGCCGCACGAGCTGGTGCGGCCCGGCAAGCTGCCGCTGGGCCGGCTGCTCAAGGCGCTCGACCTGCCGTGCTTCGCCAAGCCGGTGCGTGGCGGCAGCAGCGTGGGCGTGACGCGCGTCACCGGGGCCGACGCGCTGGAAGCCGCCGTGCGCGCCGCGCAGGCCGAGGACGAGCGCGGCGAGGCCCTGGTGGAAGCGGCGGTGTCCGGCGTCGAGGTGGCCTGCTCGGTGCTGCGCGACGGCGGCGCGGTGCGCTGCCTGCCGCTGGTCGCCATCCGGCCCGCGGGCGGCGGCTTCTACGACTACCACGCCAAGTACGTGGCGGAGGACACGCGCTTCCAGTGCCCGGCCGACGTGTCTGCCGCCGCGCTCGCGGAGGTCGAGCGCGTGGCCAGCACGCTCTACGCGGGCCTCGAGCTGCGCGGCGTGGCGCGCGTCGACTTCATCGTGCGCGCGGCGGACGATGCGCCGGTGTTCATCGAGATCAACACGCTGCCGGGCTTCACGGGCCACAGCCTGGCGCCGCTGGCGGCGCGCGCCGCCGGCCTGTCGCCGTTGCACGTGCTCGAGTGCGCGCTGGCCGACGCCGTGCAGGCCGCGCCGCGCCGCGCCGCCGGGAGCGCGCCGTGAGCGGGCCGCGGCTGCGGGTCGTCGTGGCCGGAGCGGCCGGGCGCATGGGCCGCCTGGTGCTGCCGTGCCTGTCGGCGTCCCCGGGTGTCGAGGTCTGCGGCACGCTCGTGCGCGGCAGCGACGCCGCGGCCGTGCTCGAGCTGGCGCGTCCCGACGTGCTGGTCGATTTCACCCTGGCCGACGCCGCGCGCGAGCTGCTGCCGCTGGCCGCCGAGCGCGGCATCAGCCCGGTGTCGGGCACCAGCGGCCTCAGCGGCCCGGACGTGGAGGCGCTGCGCGAGGCCTGCGCGCGCGCTGGCGTCGGCGGCCTGCTGGTGCCCAACTTCTCCGTGGGGGCGGTGCTGCAGATGCGCCACGCCGAGGAGCTGGCGCAGCACCTGCGCCTGGCAGCGCTGAGCGAGACGCACCACCCCGGCAAGAAGGACAAGCCCTCGGGCACGTCGCTGGCCACGCTACGCCGCATCGAGGCCGCCGGAGGTGGCCGCGTCGAGATCCGCAGCGAGCGTCGCGAGGGCGCGCTGGCCGAGCAGGAGGTCACCTTCGGCGGGGCGGGCGAGGAGGTCGTCCTGCGCCATGTCGTTCACGACCGGCGCGCCTACCTGCCGGGCGTGCTGCTGGCGGTGCTGCGCGTGCGCGGGCTGCGCGGGCTGCAGGTCGGGCTGGACGGCCTGCTGGCCTGAGGCCGGGGGCCCGTCTGCTACCATCCGCCGACGCGCCAGAGTGGCGGAACCGGCAGACGCGGCGGATTCAAAATCCGCAGCCCCGAACAGGGGTGTGGGGGTTCAAGTCCCCCCTCTGGCACTCAACCGCGCCAGGCGCGCCAGTCGTCGCCGCCGGCCGCATCGCGGCCGGGAGGCTGCTGCTCGTCCTCGCGCCGCGCGGCCTCGTCGTCGGCGCGCGAACGCAGGCCGAACAGGCGGAAGAGCAGCAGTTGCAGGCCCAGGAACAGCAGGGCGCCGATGGCCACCCAGGCCACGGCACCCGACTGCGGCAACAGCACCGCGCCGCCGAGCACGGACAGGACGGAGGCCACGGCCACCAGCACGCCCGTCAACAGGGCCGAGTGGAACGCCAAGCGTCGCCAGGGCGATGGCATGCGGCCAACCTAGCAGATGGCCGGGCGCGGGCCGCCGGCCGCAAGTTTGCCGGCGCGCCGGATTCCGCCTGCCCGGGCCCGGCAGGAAGGCCTAGACTCTGGCGCGTCGTTCCGCGTTCCCCCGAGTCTCCCTCCGTTTCCCCCGTTGGAGTTGCTTGCCATGCGCAAGTTCCTGTACGGCGCCGCCCTGAGCGGGGCGGTGCTGCTCGCACTGCCGTGCGCAGCGGCCATCAAGGCCCTGACGCTCGACGAGTTGACGGCCATCACCCATGAGACCCTGCTCGTGCGCATCACGGGCAGCACCACGTTCGCGCCCGGCGTGCCGGACGCGGAGGCGGTCTGGACACGCTTGTCCGTCGAGGGCGAGTCGCTGCGCAGCGGCCAGCCGTTCTCCGGCAGCGTGACCTTCCTCGGCAGCCACGACCCGGCCGACCACTTCGGGACCAGCGAGATGCCGACGCTGCAGGACACGCGCCTGGGCAACCGCGTGCTGCTGTTCGCCGAGCGCCTGCCCGACTTCCCCGGCGGTCCGGCGCTGGTGGCGCACAACCTGTCCTACGTCTACCGGGCCGAGGACGGCTTCGGCACCCCGGTGGTGCTGGGCAAGGGCGAGGGCGCGGCGTTCCCGGTGAACGTCAAGCTCTCCGAGGCGCGCGCCCTGGCGCACGCCGCGCACCTGGCAGTCCAGTCCGCCGCGGCCGGCAAGTGAAAGAGGTGACACCCATGAAACACCACGCCTTCCGCCTGCTGGCCCTCGCGGGCCTGATCGCCGCCTCCGCCTCCGTGGCCTCGCTGTCGGCTCCGGCCGACGCCGCGGGCTACACGACCATCGGCGGCAACCTGAGCCTCAGCCAGCGCGATTTCCGCGTCTTCAACAACTTCAGCGACTCCACGGCCAACAACAACACCGTGGCGCACGCCAGCTTCCCCGGCCAGACCGGCGCCGTGATGGCCGTCTGGAAGGGCCAGGTCGAGTGGGCCTCCGAGGCCTACGCCGGCACCGGCGCCGGCGACGGGCTGACGAGCAACCCCGTGCTGGGCAGCGGCGGGGCCAACTTCGACAACACCTTCCAGGGCACGCACACCGCCACCGGCAACACCAACGCGAACGTGCACAGCGAGCTGGTCAGCTCGCAGGGCAACACGCTGGCGTACACCGAGACGCCCATCTCGGACGGCTGGCGCATCCGCTACATCTCGACCTGGACCTGGCACGACGGCCCCGGCTCCGTGTCCTCCGGCATCGACCTGCAGGGCGTGGCCACGCACGAGATCGGGCACACGCTCGGACTCGGGCACACCTCGACCAGCGGCGCCACGATGACGGCCTTCATCAGCGGCACGGGCACGGCCCAGCGCTCGATCGAGACCGACGACGGCAACGGCGTCAAGTTCGTGTACGGCACCAAGTCCGCCACCAAGCCGCACATCGGCGCGTTGTCGGGCAGCAAGACGCCGGGCGGCACGCTGACCATCACGGGCACCGGCTTCTCGACCACCGGCAACGAGGTCTGGTTCACGCGCCAGGGCAACTTGGGCAACCCGCAGAAGGTCACCGGCGTGGCCAGCACTTCGGGCGGGACGGTGATCAACGTGGTCGTGCCCTCGACGGCCACCGACGGCGACGTGCTGGTCAAGCACGCGACGGGCTCGAGCCATGCCAACCTGTCGAACGCCTGGCCGATGGACGTCGGCTCCGCGGCCACGCAGTCCGAGGGCTTCACGGAGCTGCACCCCGGCCTGGCTGACGCATCGGGCGCGGTGCCGTACCTCTCCGGCGGCGGCGACCTGACGCCGGGCACGGGCGGGTTCTTCATCGAGGTCGATGCGCTGCAGCCTGCGGCGACGGGACTGCTGCTGGTCTCGCTCGTGCAGGGTGCGCAGCCCTTCAAGGGCGGCACGCTCTACGCGTCGCCGGTGGCGGGCCAGCTCGGCTTCGGCACCGACGACGAGGGCCAACTGATCCTCGATTCCGCGCTCCCGACGGGCGTGGCCTCGGGCACGACGTTCGTGCTCCAGGCCTGGTTCGCCTCGTCGGGTGGACCGCAGGGCTTCGTGGCCAGCAACGGCCTGCGCCTGGACGTTCCCTGAGCGATCCCTGGCCGGCGTCCCCCGGGCCGTCCCGGGGGACGCCGGACCGGCGGGGGGTGCCCCATGACACGCTCGATCGCCGTCATCGCCCTGCTGCTGGCCGGATTGGGCGTGGCCGCGCTTTCGCTGCCCGCGCAGACGGCTGCTTTCGTCCTCAACGGCGAGCTGCTCGACCTCGGTCAGCGTGACGTGCGGCTCGCGGCCAGCTTCAGCGACGCTGCGGCCAACGACAACCTGCTCGCGCAAGCGGAGTTTCCCGGCACGCTGGGCGCGGCGCTGGCCGTGCGCAAGGCGCACGTCGAGTGGGCGTCGCAGCCGTGGGCTGGCACGGGCGTCGGCGACGGCAGCCCGACCAACGCCGTGCTGGGCAGCGGCAACGCCAACTTCGACACCAGCTGGCAAGGCGTGACCACGGGCCAGACCGGCACCAACGACAACGTGCACGTCGCCTTGCAGACCAGTGGCGGCTCCACGCTGGCCTACGTCGAGTTCCCTGTCTCGGACGGCTGGCGCGTGATCTACTTCGACGCCCCGTGGATCTGGTCCGACGGCCCGGGCGCTCCGGCGCCGGGCCAGATCGACCTGCAGGGCCTCGCCACGCGCATGGCGGGCTACACGCTGGGCCTCGCCAACACCGTGGTCCCGGGCCAGACGATGAGCTCGACGGCGAGCGACCTGGTCCTGCTGCGCTCGATCGAGTTCGACGACATTGCCGGCCTGCAGGCCATCTACGGCGTCCGCTCGCCGGCCAAGCCGCGCATCACCGGACTGTCCGGCAGCCGCGCGACCGGCGGCCAGTTGGTCATCGAGGGGCAGGGCTTCGCGCCGACGGGCAACGAGGTCTGGTTCACGCGCGCGGCCGCGACCGGCGAGCCACTGAAGCTCCTCAACGTCGTGGCCGGGGCCGAGCAGCTGAACGTGTCGATCCCGGACGGGGTGGCGGATGGCGACGTGCTCGTGCGCCTGGGTGGCGGAACGTCCGGCGCGCAGCTCTCGAACGCCTTCCCCTTCGACCTCGCCGACGGCTTCAGCGAGCTGCACCCGGGACTCGGGGTGCCGGGCGCAAGCCCGCCGTGGCTCACAGGACAGGGCGACCTGGCGCCAGCCGGCCAGGGCTTCGAGCTGCTGTTGGCGGGCGCGCCGCCGCAGCAGGCGGGCGCGCTGTTCGTGGCGTTGCAGGCTGGCGCCGCGCCCTTCAAGGGCGGCACGCTGTACTCCTTCCCTGTGGCCTTGAGCCTGACCGTCGCGGTCGATGGTTCCGGCGCGCTTGCGCTGGCCGCGGCCATGCCCGCCGGCGTTCCGTCGGGCAGCGTGCTCGTGCTGCAGGCGGCGTTCGCCGAACCCGCTGCGTCGCAGGGCGTGGTGCTGAGCAACGGGCTGCAGCTCGGGGTGCCCTGACCAGCCGCGTGGTGGGCGCGACAGGACTCGAACCTGTGACCCCCTGGGTGTGATCCAGGTGCGCTACCAACTGCGCTACGCGCCCACGGCGACGAAGGCGGGGAGTATGCGGACCGCGCCCGTCCGGTGCAAGCGAGCGCGGGTTCAGCGCAGGTAGCCCAGGGCCCGCAGGCGCTCGAGCGTGGCCGGATCCGGTGGCGGCGCGTCCGCGTCACCTGCGGCCGAGAGCCAGTCCTGCAGCGCCTGTTGCAACGCGCGCGCGACGTCGGGCTCGCGCTCGGCCTGGTCAGGCTGCCGCAGCAGCGCACGCCCGGGCGCGACGGGCAGCAGCCACGGCGCGACGCCCGGGCGGTCGAGCCGCTCGGGATACGGCGCCAGCAGCACGTGCTCGGCAGCGCGCACGAACCAGCCACGCGTGCCCGTACCGAAGAGCAGCCCGGGCGCGGGCTCGTCGTCGGAGAGCGGCAGGGCCCGGAGCTGCGCGGGCACGCCGCACAGCCGCAGCAGCGTCGCGCCCAGGTCGCGCGTCGGCACGGCGCGCAGTTCGCGCCGGCCGGCGGGAACGCCCGGGCCGAGCAGCACCAACGGCACGCGCAGCGACTCCTCGAAGAGCTGCTCTCCGTGATCGTCGTAGGCCTCGCCCAGCGGGCCAGGGCCGCGCGGCGAGTCGGCGTTGCGCGCGTGGTCGAACAGGCCCTCACCGTGGTCGGAGGTCAGCGCGAGCAGCGGCTTTCCGTTGCGCACGGTCGCCCAGTTGTGCTCGAGTCGCGCGAGTGCCCGGTCGGCGAAGGCCACCTGCCCGTCGTACGCCCGGCGCCAGCCGCCCAGCAGCGCGGCCTGCTCCTCGTCCAGCTCCGGACGCCAGGCATCCCAGTGCGGTGCCTGCGCGCGCGGCTCGGACCAGCCGGGCTGCGGCTCGGCCAGCGACTCGTTGGCCGGGTCGTAGGGCACGTGCGGGTCCATCAGCTGCAACCACACGAACAGCGGCTGGTCGCGCGGCGTCGCGGCCGCCTCGCGCAACGCGCGCGCGACGAGCGCCTCGGCGTCCCAGGCGCGCAGCTCGGCCGGGTGCGCGCGCAGGTCGGTCACGCTGGCGGCTGGCGCGACAACGAAGCTCTCGAAGCCGCGCGCGAAGCCGTTGTCGGCGGTCAGCAGCGGGTTGGCGCTGATTCCGACGGTGGCGTAGCCCGCCTGGCGGAAGCGCTCGGCCAGCGCCGGGGCGTCGGCGTGGGCGGCGTGCCGGTTGCCCGCTGCGTCGCGGCCCGCGAAGAGCGCGGCCATCGAAGGGATTGTCCAGCTCGCCGGAGCCACGGCCTGGCAGAAGACCGTGCCGCGCGCGCCGGCAGCACGCAGCCAGGGGGTCGTTGCCGGATCGTCGCCGAGCACGCTGGTGCGGTCCGCGCGCAGCGTGTCGACCACGACCAGCACGACATCAGGCGGCCGCGTGGGGGCCGCGGACGGGCCGCAACCGGCCAATCCCGCGAGGGCCAGCGCGAGAACCCCGGTGGCGCCGCGCAACCGGCCCCGCCCGGGGCGGTTCTGCAGTACGCTCCCGCGGCAGGATTGAAGTCCTGCGGCCGCCCGGCCGATGCAGGGGCACGCTCGCCGATCTCCGGAGAATCCATCCATGCGCCGAATCATCATCTCCCTGGCCGCCCTCGCGTTGCTGGCCCTCGCGGCTCCGAGCCAGGCTCAGGACGTCGCCGCCAAGCGCAAGGCCAACATCGCCGCCAAGGCCGCCAAGGCGGACAAGCCCGCGGCACGCTCGCCCGCGGCCAGCGCGGCCATGAAGCGCTTCGAGGCGTGGAAGGCCAGCGTGAAGGCGCGCGAGGCTGGCACGCAGGCGCCGGATCTGCAGCAGTCCGCGGCTCCGGGCCGCGGAGCAGCAGCCGCCAAGGTCGCGCGCAAGGTGGCGGCCCTGAAGGCCAAGCCGCGCGCCGCCGGTGCAGCGCAGGCCGTCCCCTCGCGGGCCAAGGCCCAGGGCGCGCCGCGTTCCGCGGTCCGCTCGCCAGGCGCGGCCCCGCAGCAGGCCAAGCCGCGCGCCGCCGCGCCCGCCAGCGCTCCGCGCTGACCACGCTCCCCGACGCACTGCCCGTGCGCCCCGGCCGCGGCCCGCCCGCGACCGGGGCGGCGTCGTTTGCGAGGCGCCCGCCGCTCAGGTGCGCAGCAGCACGGACTCGCGCCGGAACACGCGGCCCGCGACCCACAGCGCCGCGGCCGACAGCAGGAACATGCTGCCCAGCGTGATGGCGTAGAAATCCCACAGGTAGTTGCCCTTGAGCAGCTCGCGCATGAGCAGCGAGACGTTCATCAGCGGCACCCAGGCCCACTTCAGCTCGGTCTGCAAGTCGGGCATGAGCGCGGTCATGGCCGGCAGGATGATCAGGAACTGCAGCGGCGCGGCGTAGCTCTGGGCCTCCTTGAAGCTGCGCGCGCAGAGCGCGACGGTCAGCAGGACGGCGGCGAACAGCGCAGCCACCGGCACCAGCAGCGAGGCCGTCAGCAGCACCGCCGGCACCTCGAAGTTCAGGTCGAAGGCCTGCGCCGTGCCCTCGGGCAGGATGCCATAGGTGAAGGTCAGCGCCAGCGAGACGGTCGTGAGCACGGCCGCCGTCACGGCGGCGCAGAACACCACCAGGAACTTGCCCAGCGCGATCTCGACGCGCGAGATCGGCGCCAGCAGCAGCGTCTCGAGCGTGAAGCGCTCCTTCTCGCCGGCCGTGATGTCGAGGCTGGGATAGAAGGCACCGAAGAAGCAGAACAGGATGATCAGGTAGGGCAGGATGCCGCCCAGGATGGCCTGCGCCGAGCGGCTGTCGGTGGCGATGTTGGCGCCCACGACCCGGAAGGGCTCGACGAAGTCGCGCGACAGGCGCTGCGCGGTCAGCCGCGCGCGGATCTCGGAGTGCGACAGGGCCTCGACGAAGTCCGTGAAGCGCCCGTGCGCCTCGCGCGAGAGGCTCTGGCTGTCGTCGTACAGCACGGTGATCGGCAGGCTCACGGCCAGCGCCGGGTCGTCGCTGAGCCATGCCTCGAGCCCGCCCGCGGGCACGTGCAGCGCGGCGTGGACCGCCTTGTCGCGACCGGTGATGGCCAGCGCCGCGCGCGGCTCGGCCAGCCGTCCGGGCAGCTGCTCGGGCAGGCGCACGCCGGCCGGCAGCCGGCCTGCGGCGGGCAGGTCGTCGAAGTCCACCCAGCGCGTCTGGTCGAGGAAGCGGTGCACGGCGCCGCCGTCCGCGAGCATCTGGCGCTGGTCCGCGTTGAGCTCGCGCCACGCATGCGCCCAGCCCAGCATGGCGGCGTCGCCCAGCCCGCCCTCGTCGGGCGCGTCCTTGAGCGTCTGCATGCGCTCGGCCACGCGCCCGAGGTCGTCCAGGCCGCCAAAGCCCTCGATGCCGATGCGCGCCGCCAGGGCCGTGAAGGCCAGCCCGTTGTCGTGCATCCAGCGGTTGGCCAGCGCGCGCAGCAGCTGGCGGTTCTCGGGCTGGATCGCGAAGGCCAGCTGGCGCGACTCGCGCTCCTTGAGCTGCGCCTTCATGAAGTCGCTGATCACGATCATCAGCACCGGGATGACCACGATGGGCAGCAGCAGCATGAAGAACAGCGTGCGCCGGTCGCGCAGGACGTCGGTGAACTCCTTGCGGGCGATGACCAGCACGCGGCTCGCGCTCATGCGGCGCGCTCCAGCACGCGCAGGAAAGCCTGCTCCAGGTCCTCGTCGGCGCCGGCGTGCGCGCGGAACTCGGCCAGCGTGCCCAGGAACTGCAGCCGGCCGTTGTGGATGATGGCCAGCCGGTCGCACAGCCGCGCCACCTCGGCCATGATGTGCGTCGAGAAGAGCACGCACTTGCCCTGCGCGCGGCAGCGGCGCACGAACTCGATGATCGTGCGCGCCGCCAGCACGTCCAGGCCCGCGGTGGGCTCGTCCAGGATCAGCACGCGCGGGTCGTGCAGTACGGTGCGCGCCACGTTGACCTTCTGCTTCATGCCGGTGGACAGCGCGTCGCAGCGCCGGTCGAGGAAGCCGGTCATGTCCAGCAGGCGCGCCAGCTCGTCCGTGCGCGCCGCGATGCGCGCGTCGTCGAGGCCGTACAGGCGCCCGAAGTAGCGCAGCACCTCGCGCGGGGTCAGGCGCGGGTACAGGCCGGTGTTTCCGGAGAGGAAGCCGATGGCCGCGCGCACCTGGCCTGGCTCGCGTGCGACGTCGTGGCCGGCGATGGAGGCCGAGCCGTGGGTGGGAGCCAGCACCGTGGACAGCATGCGCAGCGCGGTGGTCTTGCCGGCGCCGTTGGGCCCCAGCAGGCCGAAGACCTCGCCCGCCCGGCAGCTGAAGGAGATGCCCGCCACGGCCTGCGTGACCGTCCCCTTGGCGCCGCGGTAGGTCTTGCCCAGGTCACGGGCCAGCACGAGATCGGCCGGGGCTGTCATCGGGTGTCCCGCATGCTAGGAGTGGGGCGCATGATACGCACGGCCCGCGACGCTTCCATGGCGCCGGCGGGTCGCAGCCACGGCCCCCGGATGACCTGCATGAGCTTCGAGGACCAGGTGCGCGCCGTCCTGGACGAGCTGCGTCCGTCGCTGCGCGCCGACGGCGGCGACGTGGTTCTGGTCGCGGCGGACGAGGCCAGCGGGCGCGTCGAGGTGCACCTCACCGGGGCCTGCCGCAGCTGCGCCGCCTCGCTGATGACGTTGTCCCTGGTGATCGAGGCGCGCCTGCTCCAAAGGCTTCCAACGGTCCGCAGCGTGGTGGGCGTTTGATAGGCTCGCCCGCCCCGCGACCCGCGAGCCCCACGTGACCCCGATCGACCGCGCGTTCCGTCCCGTCGCCCTGCTCGTCGCCCTCCTGCTGGCGGGCTGCGGCGGTCAGGACGAGCCGCCGGCCGCGCCCGCGCAGCTCGAGGGCGAGCTGCACCTGCTCTCGCTGGTGCGCCTGCAGGGCTTCGCGGAGGCCGTGCCGTGCAACCCGCAGGCCGCCAGCCCGCTGGCCGCGGCGGTGGCCGCGCGCGACCAGCTCGCGTCCGCGGGTCGCACGGCCGCCTTGCTGCTGGTGGGGGACACGCTGGTGCGCGGCGGCGACGTGCCCGGCTACAAGCCGCGGGATCTGGCCGTGCGCGCGCGCGCCGACGTCGTGCTGCAGGCGCTGGCCGCGGCGCGGCCGGCGGCCTGGGTGCCAGGCCCGACCGACCTGGCCGGCGACGGCTTCGATGCCCTGCTCGAACGCTGCGTCGCGCTGGACCTGCCGGTGCTGCTCTCCAACGTGCTGGCGCCGGCGCACCCGCAGCTCAGGTCGTACGTGGTGCTGCAGGCCGGAACCGTGAAGGTGGGCCTGCTGGGCCTGCTTCCGCCGCGCGTGGCGGACCTCGAGGCCAACGCGCAGGACGCCGATGGCGAGGAGCACCTGAGTCCGCTCGAGCTTCCGGGCGCTTCCATCGTGCCGCCGCGCGAGGCGGTCGAGCGCCTGGCCGCCGAGCTGCGCACGCGGCATGGCGTGCACTTCGTCATCGCACTCAGCAACCTGAGCGGCAAGGCCAACGGCAAACTGGCGGGCACTCCGGGCCTCGACATCCTGCTCGGTTCCAGCGAGGCCAAGGCGCGCGCCGACCGCGTGTTCGTGCAGGACGACACCGCCACGCTCAACGTGTTGCCGGGCGGCGACGAGCTGGGCCACACGCTGCTGCGCATCGTGGGCGGCGACATGCACCTCCAGGACATCGCGCCGAGCCACCTGCTGCCCGAGCAGATCGCGCACGACGAGGCCGAACTGGCCGAGCTGCGGGCGCGCCACGGAACCGACGACATCGACGAGCTGGCGCGCCTCGTGCAGCCCGGCCACGAGGACAACTTCAAGCGCCGCGTGGCGCTGATCGACGAGAACCGGGAGTTCCTCGAGATCTACGGCGCCTGGACCGGCTCGGCCATCGACCACTATGCCGAGCCCAGCGTGCGCGGCGCGCCAGGGGCCATCGAGGCCGTGCTGGCCGGCCAGGGTGCCGCCATCGAGGCAGCGTTCGCGACGGCCAGCCTCAAGCCGTTGCCGCCAGCCGTCGAGAACGCCACCATCCCGCAGCCCGCGGCGTGCGTCGCCTGCCACGCCGCGCAGGTGAGCCACTGGCAGCGCACGTCGCACGCGCGGGCCTTCGAGACGCTGCGCGAGCGCCTGCGCCAGCGCGATCCGTCCTGCCTCAAGTGCCATGCCGCAGGCTTCGACGAGCCGCTGGGCTGGATCGACCCGCGTCACGAGGCCCCGCTGGGCGGCGTCACCTGCTGGTCGTGCCACGCCACGGCCGCGCAGCACGCCACCAAGCCGCGCCAGGTGGTCGATCCGGCGGTCACCGGCGCCACGCAGTCCGGCCAGATGGCCTGCGAACAATGCCACACGCAGACCCGCTCGCCCGGCTTCGACCGCGGCCAGGTGCTGGCGGACATCGCCTGCCCGCCGATGAGCAACGACGAGCCGGCCCTGCTGCTCGCGCGCCAGGCGGCGCTGGACCAGATCGCGCAGCGCCGCGCCAGGGGCCTGGCCGAGGAACGCGACGACTACCTCGAGGCGCGCGCGCTGCTGGGCCTCGGGCGCCGCGCCGAGGCCTTCCCGAGGCTCGAGCGCGTGGTCGAGGCCAACACCGCCGATACGCCGCTGGCCCTCGAGATCGCGCGGCTGTGCGACGAGTACGGCGCCAGCGACCGTGCGCTGGAGTTCATGCGCCGCTACCTGCGCGGACAGACCGGCGACGTGGCCGCCAACTGGATGTACGCCGACCTGCTGCTGCACGCGCGTGACGAGGCCGCGCGCGATCCGGCCCAGGCGGCACGCCACCTGGAGCTGCTGCTCCCGGCGGACCCCTCGGCCGATTCCAGCAAGCCCAACATCGAGCTGCGCTGCCTGCAGCTCGAGGCCCTGTTCTCCAGCAACCAGGGGCAGGCTGGGGGCCGGCTGCTGGAAACGCTGCTGCGCGACCACGCGGACGACGCGCGCCTGCTCGAGCTCAAGGAGCGCCTGCTGCAACGCTGAACCTAGCGGGCGCTCAGGCAGTTGGCAGCGTCAGTCGAAAGCTCACCGGCGGGGCGTCGGGCCGCGGGGGGTCGAGGACCAGCGCGGCGCCGTAGCGCGACAGGAGCTCGCGGCACAGCGCCAGCCCCAGGCCGCTGCCCTCGCCCTCGTTCTTGGTGGTGAAGAAGGGCTCGAAGACGGCCTCCGCCAGCTCGGCCTGGATGGGGGGGCCGTTGTTGGCCACGACCAGGTCGACGCTGCGCGCACCGGGGGCCGGCGGCTCGATGCGCACGAAAATGCCGCGCTCGTTGCCGAGCACGCCCTCCAGGCTGTGCCGCGCGTTGGCCAGCAGGTTGAGCAGCACCTGCACGTAGACGCCATGGCTGCCGCGCACGCTGCACGGCTCGGCGGGCAGGCGGGCGACCACCGTGATGCGCGTCTGGCGCATCTCGTGGGTGGTCAGGTTGACGGCCGCCTGCACGACGCGCTGCAGGTCGACGATCTCCACCGCGTCGGTCCCGCGGCGCGTGAAGCTGAGCATGTCCTCGACCAGCGTCGCCAGCCGGCGCGTCTCGTCGAGGATGCACTGCAGGTCGCGGCGGTCGTCGTCGGACGCCAGCCGCTCGTGCAGCAACTGGGCGTAGCCATGGATGACGGCCAGCGGGTTGTTGATCTCGTGCACCACGCCGGCCAGCATCCGGCCGGCTTGAACCAGGCGGGCACGATGGGCCGCCTCGAGCAGCGACGAGCCGCTGGTGCCACGTGGCGGACCTTCTTGCACAGGCAAGCCCTCGACTGCCCCAAGGGACGACGAAGCGCGCAAGTCTCGCGGCCATGCTGCCGTGCCGGACGCGACGAATCCACCGTGCAGGCCGCTTTCCGCAGCGCCGCGGCGCGGGACGATCAGGGCAGGCGCTCCTCCCGCAGGCGCTGCTCGGTCGTGGCGATGACGTCGAGGTAGGCGCGGGCCTCGGGCACGGGGACCCCGGCATCATCCACGAGGCTGAGCGCGAGGTCGCGGGCGCCCGCGAGGTCCAGCAGTTCCATGCGCGCCCGCACCAGGGCCAGCAAGACCTGATGCTGGTCGGGCGCCGCGGCCACCGCGGCCTCGGCGTGCCTCAGCGCCGCCTCCGGCAGGCGCTGGAACGGAGCGGCCGCGTCCACCATCAGCGCGACCGCCGTCAGCTGGCCGGCCAGGTCGCGGGGGCCGCCGGCGCGCAGCGTCTCGACCAGTCGCGCGCCCTGCGCCGTCTCGTGCTTGAGCTGCTGCAGCCACACGGTGGCCTGCCGGCCGGAGAGGCTGGCGCTGACCACCAGCCAGGCCATGAGCCCGCCGCCGACCAGGAAGGCCGTCCAGCGCACGCGCGCCCGGCCCGGCTGGCTGCCGCACACGCCCGCGGCGGCCAGCGCGGCCACGACCAGGTCCACCGGCGCCAGCGCGAACGGGCTGCAGGCCAGCAGGACGCCCAGCAGCGCCAGGGCCCCGACGCCCACGCACACCGCAGCGCGCGGGAAGGCGGCCTCCTCGGTGCGCCGTGCGAGACCCAGCGTGGCCAGCGCGAAGAACAGCGCGCCGCCACGCAGCAGCGCGTCCAGCAGGGACAAGGGCAGGGCTGAACCTGCGTGCGCCGCCAGCCGCGCAGGACCAAGTTGCTCGAACACGCAGCGCCGGCCGAACGCGCCCGCCACGCGCAGCGCGCCCAGCTCGCGCGCCTGGTGCAGCGCCTGCGCGTAGACGTGCAGCGAGCGCCGGTCGGGGTCCACCGGCAACGATGCGTCCAGCGCCATCGGCGTCTCCAGCAGGGCGGCCAGCGACCAGGCCGGGGCGCCGTCCGGCATGAAGCTGCGCGAGCCGGCCGGCCCGGCCTGCACCCGCCACGCGCCCGCGAAGGCCGCCACGCACGCCAGCACGAACGGCAGCGCCAGCCGGAAGCGCGGCACCGGCGCCAGCCAGGTCAGCGCGGCCGCGAGCACTGCCAGGGCAGCGACGAGGCCGCCGACCAGCAGCAGGCCGCACAGCGCGACGGCCAGCAGCGTCGTCCGCAGCAGGCTCGGGTTGCGGCCAAAGGCCGCCCCGGCCGCGAGGGCCAGGCACGCCACCCCGCCCAGCAGCGCTTCGGGAAGCGGACGCACGCCAACCTCGACCAGCGTCGGGGACAGGGTCCAGATGGCCGTGAGCCAGGCGCAGCCCAGCAGGCGCGACGGCGAAGGCAGGCGCAGGGACCGGACCAGCGAGGCCACGAGCGCCCAGCCGCAGGCAAGGCTGAACAGGCTCAGGCCGATGCACGCCACCCGCAACCCGAGGATGTCCGACGTGCCTTCCAGGCGTCCGACGGCTCCCAGCAACGCCAGGACGCCTGGCGGGCGCATGCGGTTCCATGCACCCCAGCTCCAGCCCTCCCAGGCCCGCACGAAGCCGTCGGCTTCCCATTCGCGCACCGAGTCCGCCTCGGCCTGGGCCATGGCCGCCCGCAGTCCCAGTCCGACCAGCAGCCAGAGCAGCAGCCAGAGCAAGGGGCGGGAGCGCCCTGGCAGGGACGCGGTGTCCTCGTTCATGGCAGCATGGTCGCAAACCCCATGGCGGCCGCCGGTCCCGCCCACACCCCTCCTGTAACGTCCGATAATCCATATTATGTTGCGTTATGGCCAACCATGGGTCGGCAAGCGGCGCGCAGCGCTGCCGACCCGACTGCCGAACCCACGCCAGGAGGTGGCTGCCGGGCCGCTCTGCGTGGCCTGTGACAGCGCCGATCCGCGCCTTGCGCTGGCCGTCGCGCAGCGGCTGCGCCTGCCGCTGGAGGTCGCCGACGTCGCGTCAGCGTCCGGCCTGCGCCTGGTCCTTTCGGCGGAGCGGCTCGAACTGCGCGCCGACACCCACGGACCGGTCTACGCCGACTTCGCCGACGCGGCGCTGCGCCGGCGCCTGCAACGGGCCGGTCCGCGCAGCGAGCCGCTGGTCCGCGCTGCGGGCTTGCGGATCGGCACGCCGCTGCGGCTGCTGGACGCCACGGCCGGCCTTGGCCGCGACGCCTGGCTGCTGGCCTGGCTGGGCGCCGACGTGATCGCCGTCGAGCGACATCCGATCATCGCGGCCCTGCTGGACGATGCGCTGCGCCGCGCACGCAGCCTGCCCGAGCTGGCGCCGGCGGCGGCGCGCCTGGCGCTGCGCGAGGACGACGCCGCCCGGCTGCTGGGCAGTCTCTTGCCCGATGAGCGGCCGGACGTGGTGCTGCTGGATCCCATGTACCCGGACGCGCGTCGCCGCGCTGCACCACGCAAGGAGCTGGCCGCGCTGCGGCACCTGATCGGAGACGACGCCGACGCTCCGGCGCTGCTGCTCGCGGCGCTGGCCGTCGCGCGCCGGCGGGTCGTGGTCAAGCGACCGGCGCACGCTCCGCTGCTGGGCGGGCGGCCGCCCCACCACCGGCTGCCCGGCGCCAGCACGCGCTTCGACGTCTACCTGACGGAGCGTTGAGGGCGACCCTCAGGCGCCGGCGGCGCGCGCGTGGTCGGCCACCACCTGCGCCACGCAGCCGGTCAGGCGGCGCGCCGTCTCCAGGTGCAGGAACTCGTTGGGGCCGTGCGCGTTGGAGCGCGGGCCGAGCACGCCGGTGATCAGGAACTGGGCCTGCGGGAACTGCGCCCCCAGCATGGCCATGAAGGGGATGCTGCCGCCCTCGCCCATGGCGCAGGCCGGCGCGCCGAACCAGCTGCGCGAGGCCTCGTTCATCGAGCGCTCCAGCCACGGCGCCAGCTCGGGCGCGTTCCAGCCCGCGGCGGGGACATCGGCCCTGAACCTGACACGCGCGCCGCAGGGCGGGTCGCTCTCGAGCACGGCCTGCATCCGCGCCAGCGCGGCGCGCGCGTCGCACGTGGGCGGCAGGCGCATCGAGAGCTGCAGCGCGGTGCGCGGACGCAGCACGTTGCCGGCGGCCGCGGTCGGCGGCAGGCCGTCCGCGCCGGTCACCGAAAGCGCCGGACGCCAGGTGCGCGCGAGCACCAGCTCGACCGGGTCGGTGTGCATCGGCCGGCAGCCGGGGACGAAGGGGAACTTGGCGTGAATGTCGCCCGCCAGCACCTGCGCGGCCGCGGCGGCCTGGGCGCGGCGCTGGTCGGGCACGTCGACGAACAGCTCGGGCAGCAGCACGCGGCCGGTCGCTCCGTCCTCCAGGCGCCCCAGCAGCTGGCGCAGGATGCGGAAGCTGCTGGGCACGATGCCCGAGGCATCGCCGCTGTGCACGCCCTCGGTCAGCACGTCCACCGTCAGCGTGCCGGCGGCGATGCCGCGCAGCGAGGTCGTGGTCCACAGCTGCTCGTAGTTGCCGCAGCCGCTGTCCAGGCACACGATCAGCTCGGGCGTGCCGAGGCGCGCTTTCAGCTGCTCGATGTGGGCCGGCAGGTCGGTGCTGCCCGATTCCTCGCAGGCTTCGATGAGCACCACGCAGCGCGCGTGCGGCACGCCCTGCTCCTGCAGCGCGCGCAGGGCCGTCAGCGATGCGAAGGCCGCGTAGCCGTCGTCCGCGCCGCCGCGCCCGTAGAGCTTGCCCTCGCGCAGCACCGGAGTCCACGGGCCGAGGCCGTCCTCCCAGCCGGTCATCGGCGGCTGCTTGTCCAGGTGTCCGTAGAGCAGCACCGTGCCCGGCCGCGAGCCCGGCACGTCCATGAACAGCACCGGCGTTCGACCCGGCAGGCGCACGACCTCGAGCGTCATCCCGGCCAGCGGCTGTTCGCGGCACCACGCGGCCACCAGTTGCACGGCCTTTTCCATGTGGCCGTGCGCCTCCCAGTCCTTGTCGAAGGCGGGCGACTGGTTGGGAATGCGGATGTACTCGACCAGGACCGGGACGATGCTCTCGTCCCAGGCGCGGGTCACCAGGGCGTTCGCGCGCGCGCGATCCATGCCGGAATCTCCCGGCGCCGCGATTCAGGGCACGATCAGCTCGAAGCGCACGCCGTTGGTGGCAGCGTAACCGGGGCCGGTGTCCTTGAACCACTCCTGCGCGTAGCCCGTCACGCCCGTCGGAAAGCTGGCCGTGACCGGCAGCGCGAGCGGCAGCACTCCGCCCGGCGGGCTGACCAGCGCCACCAGCAGGTCGGCGCCCGGCACCAGCACGCCGCCCTTGAACGGCGCGTACAGGGCCGTGGCCGAGAGGAACAGCGCGCCCGGCTTGCTGGGCGGCAGGCCGGCGGCGTCGATGTGCAGCGTGTCGGGCGAGGCCGTGTAGCTCACCGTCAGCGACGGCGTGCCGCCCGCGCCGGCCTTGGCGAAGCCGAGGTCTTCGGCCAGCACGCCCTCGAACGGAGCTAGGCACGCTTCGGCCATGGCCCGCATGTCGGCCACCGACTGGGTGTGGAAGTAGGTGGTCATGTTGGTCATGCCGGCATCGCAGATGTGGCAGTAGCTCATGACCGTGCCGGAGGTCGTGCACACCTGCTGCGACTGGCACGGACCGAAGTAGCCGGACGGCGCGCACTGGTCGAGCGGCGGACAGTAGCTGTGCGTGTGGATGGCGTCGAAGTTGTGCCCGGTCTCGTGGGCCACCACGATGAAGTCCCAGTTCAGCGGCCCGGCCGTGGCCGGGAAGGGCGTGGCGCCGGACAGGTTGCCCGACACGGCGAAACCGTAGTCCGGGTCGCACAGGCCCGGCAGCCAGGCCACGCCGCAGCCCAGGTCGGCGCCGCTCAGCATGTGGTAGACGTCGCCCTGCTCCGGCGGGCTGCCGCCGAAGCCCGGCGCCCAGGCCGCCTGGAACTCGTAGAGCACGTCGATGCAGTTGCCGCCGTTGCTGCTCCAGAACCACGGGTCGGCCGGCGTCGTGTACAGCGCGAGGTACGGCACCGTGATGATCACGCCGACCTGCTCGCGGTAGCGGTCGCTCACCGCGCCCAGCAGCGCAAGCGCGTAGGCCGTGGCCGCGCCGAGATCGTTGAACACCTGGTAGAACTCGTGGTCGGACTCCACCACCATGCGGCACTCGAGCAGCGACAGCGGGCCGCCGCCGTCGCCCGGCCCGGCGCTGGCGGCGCGCGGGAGCTGCGGCGTCCGCGGCGAGACCACGTCCATCGCCTTGCAAGGCACGTCCGGCCGCGCGCCCAGAGCCAGCAGCGACTCCTCCGTCGACCACTGCTGGCGCGGCGCTGCCCAGCCCAACTGCGGGTCGGGCTGCGCCAACAGGTGCACGAGCCGTCCGTTCGTCCGCACCCAGCCGCGCGAACCCTGCGCCGAGAAGGCCAGGTAGGCGGCGCTGGCGGGATCTCCGGCCACGCGCCCGCTCCACAGCGAGATGCCTGCGTCGAGCGCGCCGGCCACGGGCCTGCCGTCCACCACCAGCGCGGCGCCTTCCACGGCGACCGTCACGCGTTGCAGTTCGAGCGTCACGCTCAGCCCGCCGGGCAGGGCCACGTCCGCGAGGCGCACGGCCGGCAGGGCCTGCAGGTCCTCCAGGGCGCCGGGCACGTGCGCCAGCTCGAGGCCGGTGGAGCCGAGGTCGGCCTGCACGCGCAGCGGGAAGGGACGCGTTTCGGTCGCGTCCGCCTGGCCCGCCAGCAGCGCGAGGCACGTCACGACAACGGAAACGAGACTGCCGGATGACATCATGGGAGGGCGCTCGGGGAGGGATCGGGGCCCAGAAAGCCTACTCCCTGCGCAGGCGAAACAAGGCCTTCGCCCGGGGCATTTGCGGTCTGCCGGCGGCTCACCCTCAAGCCGTGGTCAGTTCTCGTCCGACGAGGTAGACTCCGCCCTCCCCCGTTCCGCAACGCCGAGTCGCACCATGGCCCGCCCCATCAGCTTCGACCCGGACGCAGCGCTCGAGCGTGCCGTCGACCTGTTCTGGACGCGCGGGTACCAGGCCCTCTCGGTGGACGACATCGTGCGCGAGACGGGCCTCAACCGGCACAGCCTCTACGCCCGCTTCGGCAACAAGTTCGGCCTGCTCCAGGCGGCGCTGGACCGCTACTGCGACATCACCGTGGCCAACCTGCGCGCCGCCATCACGGTGCCGGGGACGCCGCGACAGCGCATCGAGGGCCTGTTCCGCCTGCGCCTCGAAAACAACGGCGATCCGTTCTGGGAGCGCATGCTGCGCCACGGCTGCTTCGGCGTGCGCACCGTCTCGGAATTGCGCGAGGAGCATCCCGAGCTGCTCGAGCTGAACACGGTCTTCAGCCGCGCCATCGAGGGGCTGCTGGTCCCGATCATCCGTGACGGCCAGGAGGCCGGCGACTTCCGCCGCGACCGCAGCGCCGAGGATCTCGCACGCGTGCTGGCCGTGGGCTTCATGGCGCCGCTGATGCTTCCGGCGGACGAGGCGCGCAACCGCGCCTTCCTTGCCGTCCTCAACTGAGCCGTCCGTGGGCGCTCGACCCGCGGGCGTCCTGCTCGTCAACCTCGGCTCGCCCGCCGCGCCCACACCCGAGGCGCTGCGCGACTACCTGCGCGAGTTCCTGTCCGACCGCCGCGTCGTGACGCTTCCGCCGCTGCTGTGGCAGCCCGTGCTGCGCGGCCTGGTGCTGCCGCGCCGCGCTCCGCGCGCAGCCGAGCTGTATCGGCGCGTGTGGACCGAGCAGGGCTCGCCGCTGGTGGCGACCGGTCGGCGCCAGGCGGCGGCGTTGGCTGAGCGCCTCGGGCCCGGGTACCGCGTGCGGCTGGCCATGCGCTACGGCCAGCCGTCGCTGCAGGAGGGCCTGCGAGCGCTGCTGGCCGACGGCTGTCACGGCATCGTGCTGCTGCCGCTCTTTCCGCAATACGCCGAGGCCACCAGCGGCTCGGTGCGTGCCGCGGCCCGCGAGCAGCTGGAGCGGCTGGAGGGCGCCGTCCCCCTGCTGGACGTCCCGGAGTGGCCGGACGACCCCGACTACGTCGCGGCCGTGGCCGAGCGCTGCCGCGCGGCCGCCGCCGGCAAGCCCGTCGACCACCACGTCTTCAGCTTCCACGGCCTGCCGCGCAAGGCGGTCGAGCGCGGCGACCCGTACGCCGGGCACTGCGGCCGCACGGCTCACGCGCTGGCCGCCGCGCTGGGACTGCACGCGGGCCAGTGGTCGCTGGTCTGGCAGTCGCGCTTCGGGCCCGTGCAGTGGCTGCGGCCCTACGCGGACGAGGCCGTGCCGGCGCTGGCCGCACGCCATGCGCGGGTGCTCGTGGCCTGTCCCGGCTTCCTGGCCGACTGCCTCGAGACGCTGGACGAGATCGGCCACCTGCTGGCGCAGCGCTTCCGCGCCGCGGGCGGCAAGGAGCTGGTGCTGGCCGCCTGCCCCAACGACCACCCGCGGCTCATCGACGCGCTGGCGCGCCTGGTTCGCGGCGCGCTGGTCGGCGTGCGGGCATGAGCCGCCTGCGCCGCGAGCTCGAGGAACTGGGCCGCGAGCGGCTGGCCGCCAGCGGGCGCCGGCCGTCCACGCTGGCGCTGCTGCCGGCCGCCGGCGCGCGCATCGGCAGCGCGGCCTGGCGCCTGCTGGCTGCTCGCCTGTGGCTGCGGCGCTGCGAGCTCGGCCGCAGGGTGCGGGTCCGTGGCCGCCCGCTGGTCGAGGGCCAGGGGCGCATCGTCGTCGAGGACGGCGTCGCCATCTGGAGCCACCTCGCGCGCACGCAACTCTCGGCTGGCCCGGGCGCCACGCTGCGCCTCGGCGCCGGCACCTTCGTCAACACCGGCGCCGCCATCTCGGCCCGGGCGCGCGTCGACATCGGCCGCAACTGCCAGATCGCCAACCACGTGGTCATCATGGACAGCGACTTCCACGGACTGGTCGAGCGCGACCGGCCGGAACCGCCGGCCGCCATCGTGGTCGAGGACGACGTGTGGATCGCGGTGCGCGCCACGGTGCTCAAGGGCGTGCGCATCGGCCGCGGCGCGGTCGTGGCCGCCGGCGCCGTGGTCGTGCAGGACGTGCCGCCCTACACGCTGGTGGCCGGCGTGCCGGCGCGCGTGGTGCGGACGCTGCGGCCCCCTGGATCCTAGCCCGCACTTCTCACGACGTTCGTCGCGAGGCCGCGTCAAGTCGAGCCCGCGCAAGGCGTTGCGGCGCGCTCGACCGGAGGCGGCCTCGTGAGGCCGCTGAGGATCGAGCGTGTCGCAACAACGCCGCCCGGGCCGACTTGCCGCGGCCGCAGCAGAACGTCGTGAGAAATGCGGGCTAGGGCTGCTCGTCCGGCGCCGGCGGCGCCTCGTCGGGCGGCAGCAGCGGGGCGAACGCCTCGCTGCCGTCTGCAGGCTCCGCTCCGCTGTCACCGGACGTCTGCTCGTCCACCTCCGGGGTGATCGGCTGGACCAGGTCGTCCATGCGCTTGCGCAGGTTGCCCGCCGCGTACTCGGGCAGCGCGAAGGTCCACGGAGCGAGCTTGGTGCTGGCAGCCCTGGCCTCGGCCTGGACGGCCTCCGCGGCGTCCGGGCCGGCGCTTACCTGCAGGCTGGCCCAGACCGTGCCGGGCAGCGCCGTCTCGCCCTGCGCCGGCTCCCCCGCGGGCGCGCGACCGGTGGTCAGCGTGACGGTCAGGCCGTCAAAGGTCTGCAGCGTGGCCGTGGCACGTTCGGCCTCGGGCACGGCCTGCCTTGGCGCGCTGGCCACCTTGTCGAAATTCAGGTACTCGAGCGCGGCGGCGCAGGTGCGGCCGATGCCGCTGCTGCGCGGCTCGCTGCCCGCGGGAACGTCCTGCACGGCCCAGTCGGGCTCGCTCTCGGCCGCGCGCGAGACCGTCACGCGTTCGCCGTCGGCGTGCTCGACCGTCACCGACTGCACGCGCGAGGAGGGCAGCTTCCAGACCTGCCGGTCCATCCACTGCGCCGGAGAGCGCTCGAGCGCGAGGTTGCCGCGCACCAGCCAGCTGCGCGCCTCGGAGGCGCGCCGCGCGTAGTGCGTGTCGCGCGCGCCGCCCGCGTTGCCCAGGATGACGGCGCCCAGCGATTGGCCCTGCGCGTCCAGCAGCGTGACCAGCGCGGCCCCGGAGCCGGGCGACTCGGGATCGGTGACGCCCAGCTCCGCGTAGCGCGCGGGATTCTCGGTCTTGGGCTCGACCGTCTTCAGACCGGCCAGCGCCAGCAGCGTCTTCTTGACCGTCTCGAAGCGCGCCGGGTAGCCGTCGCTCTCGTCCACGGTCCAGCCGTCGGCCGCGCGGCGCACGCTGAAGCGCTCGTCCGCGGTCAGCACGGCCAGCGCGGCCACGTCGTTGATGCGCGCCTGCAGGCCGGGCAGCAGCGGCTCTCCGACGCCCGCGGCCGGCGGCGCGGCGCCGCCGGCGCCGGCGAGCCAGGCCGCTGCGCCGGCCGCCACGGCCAGCAGCACCAGCACGAACACGGTCCGGTTGCTCACGTCACGCCCTCCGCCGGCGGCGCACGCCGGCCAGGCTCACGGCGACCAGCGCCAGCAGGGCCGGCACCAGCCCGATGTTGACCAGCTTGATGCTCGTCTTCAGGCCCTCGATGTCGCGCCGCAGGTCGTACTGCACGTCGCGCAGGCGCTTGCGCGTCGCCAGGCGCTCCTCCTGGAAGCGCTCGATCTCGGCCTGCTGCTCGGGCGACAGGATCAGGCTGGCACCGTCCTCCTTCTGGGCCTGCAGGGCGTTCAGCTTCGTCTCGGTCTCGCGCAGCTGGGCCTCCAGGTCCTCGGCCGTGCGGGCGAAGCGCGCGTCGGCTTCGCGCTGCAGGTCCTGCATGACCGTGAACGGCCGCTCGTAGCGCACGCGGCTGCGCACCGAGATCAGGTCGTTGCTGCCGGACAGGTTGTCCAGCGCGGCCAGCACGAAATCGCCGTTTCCGGCGCGCACCATGACGATCTCCTGGCCGAAGAGGTTCTGCCGGCTGACCCAGAAGGCGTCCGCGAGCAGGTCGGCGTCGGCGACCACGATGACGTTGATCTCGCCGTCGCTCTCGGCGCGGAAGGCCGGGTCGGGCGCGGGCGGCTCCTGCCCCTCGGCGACCGGCGGCCGCGCCGGATGCCCGTCCGGGAAGGCCGACTGCACCTTGCCCTGCACGCGCGCCGCGATGGGCGACACGCCGGCGTTGGGCACGAACTCGGCCAGGATGCGCTGCGGGTCGGGCATGAACTGCACGGCGCTGGTGGAGATCTCGCCCGCCTCGCCCGTCGTGCTGACCAGCGGCAAGAGCCTCACGGCCGCGCCCTCGGCCAGCATGAGGTGACCGGGCGTGCTGAGCACGATGGACGGCAGCGACTGCGTGAGCACGTCGTCGTGATCGAAGTTGTCCGGCCCCAGCTCCTGGTACCAGAGGTGCGCGATGGGCTGGCGCCGCTCGCCGGCCTGAAGCGTGAGGGCCGTGCCCGGGTCGCCGAGAAAGACGCCATCGGCCAGCGCCAGGCCCCAGGCGTCGAACAGCCGCCCCAGCGAGCTGCTGCGCTCCGCGGTGAACTGCGCCATCGGGTCGTTGGGGTCGGAGGGCGGGCGGTCGCTCTCGCACCACGGGTCCACCAGGATCAGCGCGTGCCCGCCGCGCAGGATGAACTGGTCGATCGCGTACAGCAGGTCGTCGGAGACGCCCTTGGGGTGCGCCACCAGCAGCAGGTCCGTGTCCTCCGGCAGCGCGGTGCCCGACGGCATCACCTGGCGCACGTCGAAGACGTCCTGCAGCTCGGCGTACACCTGGTAGCCGGGCTCCTCCTGCACGCCCATCCACGGCATGGCCTGGCGACCCGCGAGCGGCAGCGCCGAGACCACCGCCAGCACGGGCTGCTCCGGGTTGCCCAGCTTGTGGATGATGCGCGTGACCTCGTACTCGAGCGAGGTCTCGCGGCTCGGGTCGAGGAACGGGATGACCTCGGCCTCGTCGGTCGAGCCGCTGGCCTGCAGGCCGAAGTACAGCGGGTCGGGCCGGTCGCGCAGCGCCATCGGCTGGATCCCGGCGGCCGTCGCGGCGTCCTCGTCCTCGGAGAAGGGCTCGGGGTCGATCTCGACCAGGCGCAGCTTGCCGCCGGACGCGGAGGCGAACTCCGCCAGCAGGCCCTTCACGCGCTGCGCGTAGGTGCGGACCTGCGGGATGTCGGCAGCGGCCGAGCCGGAGTAGTACAGCCGCAGCGTGACCGGCTCCTGCAGGCGGCGCACGACGTTGCGCGCGCCCTCGGACACGGTGTACAGCCCGTTCGCGGTCAGGTCCGCGCGCGCGCCCGACAGCGTGCGGTCGGAGAGCAGGTTGACGGCCAGGAAGGCGGCGGCGCCCGCCAGCAGCCCGGTGGTGGTCAGCAGGGTCTTGGACACGGCGTCACTCCGCCTTGCGCAGGTCGATCACGACCGCGTTGGCGAACAGGAAGAAGGCGATCAGGGAGGCGAAGTAGACCAGGTCGCGCAGGTCGATCACGCCGTTGGTGATGGCGTCGAAGTGCGTCAGGAAGCTGATCGAGGCCACGGCCTCGACCAGCGCCGCGGGCGCCCAGCCCTGCAGCGCGTCCAGCACCGGCGGCATGCCCGCCAGCACCAGGCAGAACAGCAGCATGACCGTGAGCACGAAGGCGATCACCTGGTTGCGCGTCAGCGCCGAGAAGCAGGCGCCCACCGCCAGGTAGCCGCCGGCCATCAGCAGGCTGCCGGCGTAGCTGGCCAGGATGACGCCGTTGTCCGGGTCGCCCAGCCAGTTGACCGTGATCCACAGCGGCAGCGTGAGCAGCAGCGCGATGCCGGTGAAGGCCCAGGCCGCCAGGAACTTGCCCAGCACGGCCTCCCCCACCGAGATCGGCAGCGTCAGCAGCAGCTCGATCGTGCCCTGCTTGCGCTCCTCGGCCCACAGGCGCATCGAGATGGCCGGCACCAGGAACAGGTACAGCCAGGGATGGAAGGAGAAGAAGGGCTGCAGGTTGGCCTGGTTGCTCTCGAGCAGGCCGCCGAGCTGGAAGGTCAGCAGGCCTGCGAGCATCAGGAAGATGACCAGGAACACGTACGCCACCGGCGTGGCGAAGTAGCCCGACAGCTCGCGCCGGAAGATGACGCCCACGCAGCTCATGGCGCGCTCCCCGCGGCCGCGCCGCTCGTCGTGGCCTCGCGGAACACGTCCTCCAGACGGCCGTGCTCGATGCGCAGGCCCTGCACCTGCCAGCCCTTGCCGTGCGCCACGCGCGCGACATCGGCCAGCAGGTCCTTGCCGCCGGAGGGCACGACGCGCAGCCGCAGCAGGCCGTCGGCCGAGCCCAGCTCGTCCACGCGCTGCACGCCGGCCAGCGCGGCCAGCTCCTCGCGCGCGCGCGGCGCGCCGGCGGCGGCCAGCTCGAGCGACACCGCGTTGTGCAGCGCGCTGCGCGCCTCGAGCTCGGCCGGCGTGCCGTCCAGCAGCAGCCGCCCGGCGGAGATGATGATCGCGCGCGTGCATACGGCGTGCACTTCCTCGAGGATGTGCGTCGACAGCAGGATGACCTTGTCACGCGCCATGCGGCGGATCAGCTCGCGCACCTCGTGCTTCTGGTTGGGGTCGAGGCCGTCGGTCGGCTCGTCCATGACCAGCACCGGCGGGTCGTGCAGGATGGCCGCTGCCAGCCCGACGCGGCGCTTGTAGCCCTTGGAGAGCGTCTCGATGCGCTGGTGCATCACGCCGCGCAGCGCGGCGGACTCGGCGGCGCGCAGCACGCGCTGCCGCGCGTCCGCGCCGCGGAAGCCGCGCACGCCGGACACGAAGAGCAGGAAGGACTCGGGCGTCATGTCCGGATAGGCCGGCGCGCCCTCGGGCAGGTAGCCGATCAGGCGCTTGACCTCCCGCGGCCGGCTGGCCACGTCGTGGCCGCAGACCGTGACGCGTCCGGCGTCGGGCGCGAGGAAGCCCGTGACCATCTTCATCGTGGTGGACTTGCCGGCGCCGTTGGGGCCGAGGAGGCCCAGCACCTCGCCGCTCTGCACGCGGAACGAGATGGCGTCCACGGCGGTGAACGGGCCGAAGCGCTTGGTCAGGCCCTGGATCTCGATGCTGGCGCTCATGCGGCTGCGGTTGCTCCCTGGTTTCCGTCGGTCTGCCCCGGGGCCGGCCGGGCGCAGCCCCTGCGGGCCGGCGGCCGGATGCCCCGCGCTCCGTCGCGCGGGGCCCCCCTCCCCGCCGCGTCGACCGGTGCTCGCACCGGCCGGGCCGCCACGGGGGCGGGCGTTTACGCATGCGGATATGCCGTTGTGGGGCGGTCCGGGTCAAGCCCCGAGAACGCATCAAGCCCGATTCACATGATCCGCAGGCGGTCGTCAGGCGTCCCGGGTCTGCTCCTCGACCCAGCGCCGGTAGGGCTCCGAGACCCCCACCAGCGGCCAGGCCACGACGCACGGCACGTCGTGGGAGTGCAGCCCGCGCACCCGGGTCTCCACGGACGGGAACAGCGCCGCGCGGGTCTTGAGCAGCAGCGCAACCTCCCGGTCGCGGTGCAGCACGCCCTCCCAGACGAAGTACGAGACCATGCCCGGGAGCACGTTGGCGCAGGCCGCCAGGCGTTCCTGCACCAGCGTGCGGCCAATGTCCGTGGCCTGGCTGCGTGACGTGCAGGTCACGTAGACGCTGACCAGGCCGGTCACAGCAGCGACCTCAGGAAGGCGCGCGCCAGGGCCAGCCGCGAGCGCCGGCGGCGCCGCCGGCGCTGCGGCAGCTTGACGTCCACGGGGTCCAGCCGCACGCGGGCGCGCTCGCCGGCCGACTGCAGCAGCGTGCGCCACTCGCGGCCGTGCGGCCGCACGCGGCCATGGCGCCAGTGCACCACGATGTGCGCCGCCTCGTGCGCCAGGACCTCCGGGAGGTGCCGGCTGCGCACCAGCGGCGCGGCCACGCGCACGCGGGCGCTCTCCAGGTAGGCGCGCCCGAGGCTGGTGACCATGCGCGAGCTGACGGCCACGTCCAGCTCGCGCACGCGCGGCTCGTCCCAGGCTTCGGCCAGCCGCTCGAGCACGGGCCGCGCCCGGTCCTGCAACTCGGCGGACATCGCATCCATGGGCCGGGAGTCTGCGCGCGTTGCGCGCGGCGATCAAGGCCGGCCAGGTCCCACGAAGAACGGGCTGCACCAGGCGACGTGGCCGTCCTGCTGCTCGACGCGCACGTAGACGAACTCGCCCGGCTGCAGCTCGGACAGCGTGAAGGCCGCCGACACGTCGGCCTGGCCATCCGCAGCGAGCGTGTCGGACAGGCCGGCGCTCCGCACCAGCACCAGGCGCGCGAGCGGCGCCGTGCCGGCCACGTAGACCACCAGCGTGCGCGTGCCGGGTTGCACCTCGCTGCCCATCGGCAGGCCGTCCAGCGCCGCGCGCAGCACGATGCGCGGGCCGCTGGTCGCGTAGCAGCGCCGGGCCCGCAGCGCCTCCAGCACGGCCGCACGCGAGCAGTCCTCGGACAGCACCGCGGCCAGCCCGCCCGTGCCGGCCGGGCTCCGCAGGTGCGCCAGGCCCGGGTGGCCGTCGTGGCCGTCGCCGCTGCCCACGAAACCCAGGCGGTAGCCGGCCAGGAGCGCGTCGCGCACGCTGTTCCCCGGGCGGAAGTCGTAGATCCGCTGCGGGCTGTCGTGCGCCTCGCTGCTGCCGTGCACCGAGCTGACCTCGGTCACCGGCTCGAGGCGCGGGTCGGGCTCGAAGCTCCAGTTGGTCGCCACCGGTCCGCCGGCCGAGTGGTGCGCGAGGGTCAGGACGTCGCGGCCGGCCAGCGCGTCCCAGAGCTGGCGCGGCGTCTCGTGCGCGGGGTCCAGCGACGACAACAGCGGCAGCTCGTCCTCGAACGAGACGACGTGGCGGTGTCCGTGGATCCAGCTGGTCCACTCGTAGGCGATCAGGGCCACGAAGCGGCCGTCCTCGCCGGCGGCGCGCGCCACGTCCTGCAACCGCGCCCACAGCGGCGGCGCGGCGTCCAGGAAGGGCTGGCCCCAGTGGTCGTGGTCCGTCAGCGCGGCCACGTCCAGGCCCGCGACGCGGCGCGCGTAGGACCACCAGTCCTCGGGCGAGCCGGTGCCGTCCGAGAGGCCGCTGTGCCCGTGCAGGTCCGCCCACAGGATGCGTCGGCCGGCCTCGCTGGCCTGCAGCGGGTTGCTCGCGCCGCCTGCCAGGCCCGCAGCCGAGGCGCGCACGCGCCACAGGCCGGGCGACAGGACCAGCAGGTCCAGCTCGGCGCAGCCGCCGTCGGCGGCGCCCAGCGTGATCGCCGCTGGACCCTGCAGGCCCGCGTCGTAGTCCAGCGCGATCTCGCCGGCGAAGGCCGGTCCGGCATTGGCGTCGGCGTCCACCACGGCCAGCGCGAGGCGCGCCCGCGAGCCGGGACGCGCGCTGCTGTCCAGGTGCAGCAGCACCTCGGCCGGCGGGCCGGGGAGCACCCGGACGACCGGCGCGTCCTCGAGCAGCGCACGCACGCCGTCGCCGTCGGCGTCCACGGCGAAGCGGAAACTCGATTCGCGATCGGCCCAGGCATCGGCCCGGGCGCCCGGCGGGCCTGCGCCGTAGACCAGGCGCAGCACCTCGCCCGCCTGCAGCCCGCGATCCACGAGCCGGATGGCCAGCAGGCCGCGGTCGGCGGTGAACGCGTCCAGCTCGAGGTCGGGCGGCCCAAGCAGGGTGGTGTAGCCGAGTGCGTGCGGATCCTCGACCTGCGGGTCGCTCCAGCCCCAGAAGGGCGGAGCCTGGAAGAAGACCATGCCGCCCTCGGACACGCCCGGCGCGACGGCCTCGAACTCGAGCGTCCACGAGCGCGTGCCGCGGACCGCGACCGAGCCGTCGTCGCCTTCCGGGAGCAGCAGCCGCGCGCGGCCGGCGCCGTCGCCCGGGTGGCGCGGCGCGGCCAGGTCCTCGCGCAGGCCCTGCGCCAACTCGAGCCGCGCGGTGGGCGGCGCCGGGTCAGCGCCCCGCGGCCGCCAGCCGGGAGGCGCGGCCACCGGCGCGTCCGGCGCCGTGCGCGGCGTTTCCGGCCCGCAGCCGCCCAGCACGGCGACGGCCAGCACGGCGGCGCGCGCGCGGCCGCTCACGCCGGACGCCGGTGCACCTTCTGCGCCGAGGCCTGGTCCACGGGTTGCAGGTCCAGCTCCTCGATGCAGGTCTCCGCCGGCAGGCCGGCGACCCACTCGATCGCGTCGGCGATGTCGTCCGCGTTCAGCGGCGTCATGCCGGCGTAGACCGCGTCGGACCGGGCCTGCGAGCCCAGGCGCACGACGGAGAACTCGGTCTCCACGAGGCCGGGGTTGATGCACGTGACGCGCACGCGGCTGCCCAGCAACTCGAGCCGCAGCGCCTTGCTGATGACGCGCACCGCGACCTTGGTGGCGCAGTAGACCGAGCCACCTTCGTAGGTCTCGCGGCCGGCGAGCGAGCCCATGTTGATCACGTGCCCGGCATCGCGCGCCAGCATGCCCGGCACGAAACGGCGCGTGACGCGCAGCAAGCCCAGCACGTTGGCGGCGAACATCTCCTCCCAGTCGTGCTCGTCGGCGGACGTGGCCGTGGGAATGCGTGCCACGCCGCGCGCGAAGCCGGCACTGTTCAGGAGCAGGTGCACGCCCGCGTCGCCGGCGGCCGCCTGGGCCTGTGCGGCAAAGGCGTCCGCCGCGGCCGCGTCGGTCACGTCCAGCGGCAGCGCCAGCGCGCGCACGCCGTGGCGCGCGGCCAGTTCGTCGGCCAGCGCGCGCAGGCGCTCGAGCCGGCGCGCGCCGAGCACCAGGTGCATGCCGCGCGCCGCCAGGCGCCGCGCGCTGGCCGCGCCGATGCCGGCCGAGGCCCCGCTGATCGCCGCCCAGCGCCCGCGCAGCTCGAACGGCGGGCCGGGCATCAACCCTCCCCCAGGGCGGCGAGCGCGAAGGACCACATGTCGGCCGCCTCCGCGATCTTGAACTCCACCGGCTTGCCCGCGCCGTGCCCGGCGCGCGTCTCGACCCGCAGCAGCACCGGCGCCGCGCCGCCCTGCGCGGCCTGCAGCGCGGCCGCGAACTTGAAGCTGTGCGCCGGGACCACGCGGTCGTCGTGGTCGGCGGTCAGCACCAGCGTGGGCGGGTAGGCGGTGCCGGAGCGCACGTTGTGCAGCGGCGAGTAGGCGTGCAGCCAGCCGAAAGCCTGCGAATCGTCGGCGCTGCCGTACTCCGGCACCCAGGCACGGCCGATGGTGAACAGGTGGTAGCGCAGCATGTCCAGCACCCCCACGCCCGGCAGCGCGCAGCCCCACAGGTCGGGCCGCTGCGTCATGGCCGCACCCACCAGCAGGCCGCCGTTGCTGCGGCCGTGGATGGCGATGCGCCCCGGGCGCGTCCAGCCGCTGGACACCAGCCATTCGCCGGCGGCGATGAAGTCGTCGAAGACGTTCTGCTTGTGCCCCTGCATGCCCGCCTCGTGCCAGGCCTCGCCGTACTCGCTGCCGCCGCGCAGGCTGGGCTGGGCCCACACGCCGCCTCGCTCCAGCAGCGGCAGGATGTCGGCGCGGAAGGCGGGCGACAGCGCGACGTTGAAACCGCCGTAGCCGTACAGGTACACCGGCCGGTCCCCGTCGGGCAGCGCGTCCGTGCGGTGCACCAGGAACATGGGCACCTGCGTGCCGTCCTTGCTGGCATAGCGCACCTGCTCCGTGACGAAGGCATCCGGGTCGAAGGCGACCTCGGGCGACCAGACCGGGTTGACCGTCTCGACCTGGAGCTGCAGGCGGTAGACCGAGGTCGGTTGCGTGAACGACGTGAACTGGAAGAAGGTCTCGAGGTCCGAGCGGCGGCCGGCGAAGCCCGAGACGCTGCCGAGCCCCGGCAGCGGCTGCTCGCCCCGGTCGCCCTGTTGCAGGTGGTGCAGCCGGACGACGTGGTGCGCGTCGCGCAGGTACGTCATCACGAAGACGTCGCCGAAGAGGCTGGCGTCCTCCAGCGTGTCGGCCTGCTCGGGCACCACCTCGCGCCATGCGGTACGGCGCGGGTCGCGCGCGTCCACGGCCACGATGCGGCCGCGCGGCGCCTCGTGGCGCGTCACCAGGTAGTGCAGCGGGCCGTCGTTGCCCAGCCAGGCGATGTCCAGCTCCCAGGTGTCGTCCAGCGCCGTCCACGGCGCGTCCGGCGCCGCGTCCAGCGGCCGGACGTGCACCAGGTAGCGGTTGATGGCGCCGCGCCACGTGGTGCGCACGAGCCACTGGCCGTCGTCGCTGACCTGCACGCCGAAGCTCCAGTCCGGGTGCCCGGGGTCGGCGTGCACCAGCGTGTCGCGCGACTGCGGCTCACCCAGGCGGTGGTACCAGAGCGTCATGTCCACGTTGGCTGCCGAGAGCTCGGCGCCCGGAAGCGGCGCGGGGTAACGGCCGTACCAGAAGCCGCTCCCGTCGGGGTGCCAGGCCGGGCGGTTGAACTTGACCCAGCGCACCTCGTCGCCGGCGTCCTGGCCGGTGGCCACGTCGCGTACGCGCAGCGTGCGCCAGTCGGAGCCGCCGTCGGAGGTCGCGTAGGCCACGCGCCGGCCGTCGTCGCTCCATGACACGTCGGCCAGCGAGACGGTGCCGTCGGCGCTCCACGTGGCCGGGTCGAACAGCACGCGGCCGCCCGCCGCCGGCGCCGGCCCCGTGTACACCACGTCCTGCGGCTGCAGGCCGTCGTTGCGCGACCAGACGTAGGCGTCGCCCACGCGCCGCACGCCCGAGACGCGCGGCACGTTCCACAGCTCGCGCAGCCGCGCGCGCAGCGCCTCGCGTTGCGGCAGGCTGGCCAGCAGCGCCTCCGTCACGGCGTTCTGCTCGCCGATGAACGCGCGCGTGGCCTGCGAGTCGCCGTCCTCGAGCCAGCGGTAGGGGTCGGCCACGCGCGAGCCGTGGTAGTCGTCCACCTGGCTCACCGTGGCGACGGCGGGCGCGCGGGTGGCGGGCAGCAGCGGGGCCGGCGCCGGAGCGGCGCAGGCGACGAGCAGCAGGGCGAGCAGCGGCAGCGGGCGGGACACGGGAACACCTCGGCGCGCGGCGGCGCCAGCCGCGCGGGACTTCCGCCGGCGGCGCCCGCCGGTCATGCTGGGCGTGCATTCTAGGGAGCGCCCCCATGTTCCGGCCACGATCTGCGCGCGTCCTTCTGGGCCTGGTCGCTGCGCTCCTGCCGGGGGGTTGCTCCGGCCCCCACCCCTTGCCCGGAAGCACCATGACCGTGCTGCAAGCCTGGCCCGACGCCGCCGGCGACGTGCGCGACCCCGTGCTCGCCTGCCTGTGCGTCGACCTGTGGGACGAGCTGCTCCGGGAGGACCCGATCTGGGCCGGACGGCTGGGCGATCCGCGCGCCCTGGGCGAGCTGCCCGACGTCACGCCGGCCGGCCGGCGGCGCACGCTGGAGATTCTCGAGGCGCTGTCCGCACGCGCCGAGGCGCTGCCCGGCGAGGCCCTGTCCGCCGACGAGCGCGAGACGCTCGAGCTGCTGCGCGACGAGCTGGACGCACGCCTGATCGGCGCCCGCAGCGACCTCGCGCTGTTCACGGTCGACCCGCTGGAGGGCCCGCAGCAGCAGGCCTTCTCGCTGGCGCTCGACCAGCCTGCGCGCACGGCCGCCCAGCGCGCGGCGCTGCTGCGCCGCTGGCGCGCGCTGCCCGCCTGGATCGACGCGCATGCCGCCAACCTGCAGCTCGGCCTGCGCCGCGGCCTGGTGGCCAACCGCCATGCGGTCGAGCTGGTCATCGCGCAGTTGCGGCGCACGCTCGAACAGGACCCCGACGAGTGGACCCTGGCCAACCCCGCGCTCGATCCGGCGCTGCCGGCCGCCGAGCGCCGCGCGCTGCTGGAGCAGGCCCGGGCCGCGCTGCGCAGCGGGCTCGCACCCGCACTGGCGCGCCTGCTCGCGCTGCTGGAGCAGGCCATCCTGCCCGCGGCGCGCGACGATGGCGCCCCGGGGCTGGCCTCACTCCCGGACGGCCCGGCGCTGTACGCAGCCCTCGTGCGCCAGCACACCTCGCTTCCACTCACCGCGCGCGAGTTGCACGACTTCGGGCTGGCCGAGGTGGCCCGCATCCGCGCCGAGACGGCCGCGCTGTCCGAGCGCGTCTTCGGCGCCGACGCGGCGGCCGCGCTGCAGGACGGCGCGCGCGAGGCTGCCCTGCTGGCGCAGGCGCAGCAACGCCTGCGCGACGACCCGGCGCTGCACTTCGTCACGCGCGAGGAGGTGCAGGCCAAGGCGGTGGAGGCGCTGGGCCGCGCGCGCGCCGCCATGCCACGCGCCTTCGGCCTGCTGCCCCGCGCGCCGTGCGTCGTGGTGCGCGTGCCGGACCACGAGGAGCGCGAAACCACCATCGCCTACTACCGCGGCCCGGCCGCCGACGGCTCGCTGCCCGGCCGGTACTTCATCAACACCTTCGCGCCCACGACGCGCCCGCGCTACGAGGCCGAGGTGCTGGCCTTCCACGAGGCCATCCCCGGGCACCACCTGCAGATCGCCATCGCGCAGGAGGCCGCGGGCCTGCCGCGCTTCCGGCGCGAGACCGGCAGCACGGCCTACCTCGAGGGCTGGGCGCTGTACACCGAGCGCCTGTGCGACGAGCTCGCGCTGTACTCGGGCGACCTCGACCGCTTCGGCATCCTGTCCTTCGACGCCTGGCGCGCCTGCCGCCTCGTGGTGGACACCGGCCTGCACGCCTTCGGCTGGAGCCGCCAGCAGGCCATCGACTACCTGCAGGCCAACACGCTGCTGGCGGCCAACAACGTCGAGAACGAGGTCGACCGCTACATCGCCTGGCCCGGGCAGGCCGTGGCCTACAAGACCGGTCAGCGCGAGATCCTCGCGTTGCGCGCCGAGGCCGAGCGGCGCCTCGGAGCGCGCTTCGACCTGCGCGCTTTCCACGACGTCGTGCTGGGCAGCGGCGCCGTCACGCTGCGCGTCCTGCGTGCCAACGTCGAGGACTGGATCCGCGCTTCCGGCGGCTCGTGAAAGGCGGGGCTGGTCCGCTGGGCTCCGCTTGGCTCCCGGAAGGAGCCGCCGGTGGCGGCACCTTCCGGGGGCCTGCGAAGTCGCCCTGCGGACCAGCCCCGCCTTTCACGAGCCGCCGGCGCGACAGGCTTCGCAGCCGAGCGGGCAGCGAGGAGCCGGTCCCGGCGAGATTCGCCAGCACAGGCGTGGCGCGGCAGCGACATCCGGGCTCGCACGGGCACGCTGCGAAACGGGATACGCACCGCGCCTCGTCGCTGGTCGCCAGCCCGCAATCGCCGCGCGGGAGGGAGCGTGCAACGCCGGCAGCGCTCGTTGCCTCCGCGCCGTACCGCGCGGGCGACCGCCTCCATCGCTCGCCCTACATCACCATCACCACGCGATTGCGGCCGGTGGACTTGGCCTGGTAGAGGCAGCGGTCGGCCAGCTCGAAGACCGGGCTCGCGGCGCCGCCCTCGGCTGCCGAGGACAGCGCGCCGCCGCCGCTGACGGTGATGACGCGCTGCGGCGAGGCGGCGTTCTCGATCCCGGCCGCCTGGATGCGCTGGCGCACGCGCTCGCCCAGGGCCATCAGGCCGGCCGCGTCGCTGCCCGAGGCGATGAGCACGAACTCCTCGCCACCGTAGCGCGCCACGCAGTCGATGCGCCGCGCCTCGTTGGCCATGAGCTGCGCCACCTGGCGCAGCACCTCGTCGCCGGCGGCGTGGCCGTAGCGGTCGTTGAAGTCCTTGAAATGATCGATGTCGAAGATCAGCAGGCCGTACGAGGCGCCGCTGCGGCGGCAGCGCTCGCGCTCCTTGTCCAGCTGCACCTCGAAGGCGCGCCGGTTGAGGATGCCGGTCAGCGCGTCGGTGTTCGACAGCTCGAGCAGGCGCTGGTTGGCCAGGCCCAGCTCGCGCTCCTTGCCCTCGAGCAAGAGGTTCTGCTGGCGCAGCCTGGCCGTCTGGAGCTCCACCTGCTCGCGCACGACGGCCGTCTGGCGCTGCTGGGCCCAGACGATCCACGACACGAGGCACATGACCACGAAGATGGCCGGCGGCAGGGCGACCGACGTGCGGCCGAGCCACTCGGGGACGGTGCGGCGCAGCTCCTCGGCCGGGCGCAGCGCCAGGCTCCAGGACTGGTCGGCCACGTCGAGCTGGACCTCGGCCGGCTCTTCGCCGGGGACGGGCGCCGGGCCCAGCGCGCCCAGTGTCACTCCGCCCCAGGTGACCGTGACGCTCACGCGGCGCTCGCCGGGCGAGGGCTCGTCGGGAAAGGCCTCGCGCAGCAGCGCCAGGAGCGCGACCTCGCCCACCAGCACGCCCTCGATGCGCTCGCTGCGTCCGGCGGGGTCGCGCGGCGCGACGTCCCCGGAGTAGACCGGCAGGACCAGGATCACGCCCGTCTCGCCGGCCTCTTCCGACGGCTCGGCCAGGCCCAGTGGCTGGCTTGCGGCCAGCTGCCCGGTCTTGACCGCCATCAGGATGGCGTTGTGGCGCAGCGCGTCGGTGGACAGGTCGAGGCCCGGGAGCAGGGCGCCCGGGTGCGACGGGGCCAGCTCCTCGACCAGCCAGTGGCGCATGCCGTCGGCCGCGCCGGACGGCGCAGGGCCCAGCGGCACGCCCGCGAGGTCGTGCACGCGCGCCGGCGCGCCCGAGGCGCTGTCGGTGCGCCAACGCGCCTCCCACGCCGGCAGGTCCGCGGGCGCGACGGGCCGCACCCAGGCGATCCACGCCAGCGGCCGCTCGGACACCGCGGCCGCGAACAGGCCGAGGGTCAACGCGCGCAGGCCGGAATCGTCGGGCAGGCCCGCCTGCTGCGCGCGAACGTCACGCGCCACCCGCAGGACCTGGGCCTGGTGCCCGACCACGTCCCGCAGGCGGGCGGCCGCCTGGCGCGCCTGGTCGAGGAAGCGCGCGCGATCGGCGGCCAGCTCGCTGGCGCTGACGACGCTCCACGTGAACCACGACGCGGCCAGGCCCAGCAACACGACCAGCGCCGGGATGGTGGAGCGGGCGGGTCTTCCGGTGGCGCTCATGAAGCGCGCCGTTCTATGCGCCCGGCCGGTCGTTTCCAAGACGCGGCGGTGGAAGCGGCGCGCCGGTGTCCTAGCATGGCCGGCCAGCGCGCCCGTGCGCCGACCGGAGGCAGCCACCCGTGACCGAAGCGACGTCCGGACAGCCCGTGCCGTCCCAGCTCGTCGACTACGAATCGCAGGACCTGGAGCGCAGCCACTACATCACCGCGCTGGTGCACCTGTACCGCGGCGAGATGTCGCGTGCCAACACCTGGCGCAGCCGGCTCGACCAGACCACCAACTGGGCCGTGTTCGTGACCGCCTCGGCGCTGGGCTTCGCCTTCGGCCACGAGACGGCCAGCCACTTCAGCCTGCTGTTCGCCAACCTGTTCCTGGTCATCCTGCTGGGCCTCGAGGCGCGGCGCTACCGCTTCTTCGACGTCTGGCGCACGCGCGTGCGGCGCATGGAGGTCAACTTCTTCGCGCCCATCCTGCAGCGGCGCCTGGCCTCGCCGCAGCGCGACTGGGCGCTGTTCGTGGCGCGCGACCTGGCCGAGCCGCACTTCCACCTGACGCGCCTGCAGGCCGTGCGGCTGCGGCTGGTCGGCAACTACCTGCCGATCTTCGCGGTCGTGCTGCTGGCCTGGGCGATCAAGCTGTGCGTGCACCCGTGGGCCACCACGAACCCCAGCGAGCTGTACCGGCGCTGCGCCGTCGGGCCGCTGCCGGGCTGGACCACGCTGGTCTCGGTGGCCGCCTTCTACGCCATGCTGGGCGCCCTGGTGGCGGTCGGGCGGCGGCGCGCCGCGCACGACACATGGGACATCGGCGAGGTGATCGCCGACGAGACCCTCTGACCGGCTCAGGTCGACCCGGCCAGGGCCCCTGCTCCCAGCTGCAGCTGGCTGGGATCGTTGGCGTACACCACCGCCGCGTCGCGCGTGATCAGGCCGCGGGCGACCATCTGCGCCAGGTGCTTCTCGAGCGTGATCATGTGGTCCTTGGCCGAGAGCTGGATCGTGGCGTAGATCTGGTGCCAGTTGCCGGTGCGGATCAGGTTGGCCACGGCCGGCACGTTCTTGAGCACCTCGTAGCAGGCCACGCGGCCCTTGCCATCCTGCCGCGGCAGCAGCTTCTGGGCGATCACGTACGCCAGGCTGAACGACAGCTGCGACATGACCTCCTTGCTGCGCTCGGGCGGAAACAGGTCGACGATGCGCGTGATGACGCCCTTGGCGTCGCGCGTGTGCAGCGTGGTGAAGACCAGGTGGCCGGTCTCCGCGGCCGTGAGCGCCAGCGTGGCCGTCTCGGTGTCGCGGATCTCGCCCACCAGGACCACGTCCGGGTCCTCGCGCAGCGCCGAGCGCAGGCCGCCGTGGAAGGTGGGCGTGTGCAGGCCCACCTCGCGCTGGCTCACCAGGCACTTCTCGTTCTTCATCACGAACTCGATCGGGTCCTCGAGCGTGATCACGCGCAGGTTCTCGGTGCGGTTCAGCTCGGCCAGCAGCGAGGCGATGGTCGTGCTCTTGCCCGAGCCGGTGATGCCCGTGACCACGACCAGGCCCTGGCTGAGCTTGAGGATGCTGTGCAGCACGTCCTCGTCCGGGAACCCGAGCGTGTCCATGGGCGGCACCGTGCGCGGCAGGCTGCGGATGACGCAGGCCAGGCCGTCGCGGTCATGGAAGGCGTTGATGCGGAAGTTCATCCCGCCCTCCTCCTCGATGTGGAAGGCGGCGTCGACGTCCTGCGGGTACTCGCGCTCGAGCTTCTCGATCTGGTCCGCGCGCAGCAGCGGGTACACCAGCCCGCGCACCGACTGCTGCGTCAGCGGCGAGGCCTTGTCCATGGGGATCAGGTCGCCGTCCAGGCGGAAGCGCGCCGCCTCGCCCACCTTGAGGTGCAGGTCGGCCAAGCGCGAGATGCCGTTGCGCTCCCACTTCTTGTCGCTGAAGCGCTTGAGCATGTCCAAGGTGGACAGCATGGCGTCGCCGACGAGGTAGACGGGCTCGGGCCGGAACACATGGCTGGCCCCGGGGGCGTGGCCGGACGACGGGGTGCTGGCGCTCTCGCTCACGACGCGGGACCTCCGCAAGGGTTGGCGGAGGTCTCTCTTCGACCGTCGCGGGCCGCGACTTGTGACGGGCCAGCAGCCCGTCGACGGGCTGTCAGGGCTCGATCACGCTGATCGAGACGTTGCTCACGGCCGCCGGATAGCTGGCCGGCGTGCCGATCGCGGCGAACTGCCAGTAGACCGTCAGCCCGGCCGCCGAGGCCGGCACCTGCAGGCCCGGCAGCGTCGTCACGCCGCCCGGACCGGCCACCAGCGGCGACAGCATGAACAGGCTGGCGAAGCCGTCGCCGATCGCGAAGTGCACCTTGGCCGCGTCGGACGGCAGCGGCGCCAGGCTGAAGGCCAGGAACTGCAGGTCGCCCGCGTTGCTGTCGAGCACGTGCGTGATGCTGCCGCCCGCCGCCACGGCCTGCGCACCCGAGTCCAGCTCGGGGCCGCCCGGAACCTGCAGCGGGAGGTACAGCGGATCGGAGACGCCCGCGGCGTTCTGCACCGTGATCTCGACCAGTCCCGCCTGCGCCAGCGCCGGCATCGGGAAGGCGAGCACCTGGTCGTCCAGCACGCTGAAGGAACCCGCGCCCAGCGTGACCGGCCCGACGTGCACGGCGGTCGCGCCCAGCAGCCCGCCGCCGCTCAGCAGCACCTGCGGCGCCGCCTGGCCCGTGGTGGGCAGCTTGCCCGGCCAGACCTCGCACAGCTTCGGCCGGCCGCTGCCGTCCGTCGGGCAGGCCGTGTTGCGCTTGAGCACGAAGAAGCCGTTGTGGATGTCGCTGACGTACACGAAGCCCGACGGCGCGTACGGATACACGCCCCACGCGCCGGCGAAGAACTGCGCCCCGCTGCCGTCGGGCGTCGTGTCGTACTCGGCCAGCTTGACCGGATCGGCCGGGTCCGACAGGTCCCAGGCCAGGTAACCGCGCTCGTAGTACGAGACGTGCGCGATGTCGCCGCGCACGTGCGGGTTGTGCGGCAGCGTGCCGGGTCCCTGGCTCAGGTTGGACACAGCGAATGCGTTGGACGGGTCCTGCACGTCATAGACCTGCAGGTTGCGCGTGCCGGAGGTCTCGTCGGCCACGACGGCGTAGAGGCCGTCGGCGGTGGTCCAGACCGAGTGCGTGAACTCCGCGCCGCTGAGCGTGGCGCCCAGCACCGTGATGTTCGGCAGGTTCGACACGTCCAGGATCGCGTACAGCCCGTCGTAGATCAGGCCGCCGTGCAGCACGCCGTCGATGACGTCGAGATCGTGCATGTAGCCGTTGGCGCCCGGGATGCCCTGACCCTTCCACTGCGTGATCTTGGGCGGGTTCACGGCGTTGGCCGCCAGGTCGTAGATGACCATGCCCTGGGCCGTGCCGTTGGCGTACAGCTTGCCGGTCTGCTCGTCGATCTGCACCGTGTGCGCGTGCTGCAGGAACGACAGCCCGAACTCGTTGACCAGCACCGGGTTCTCCGGGTCGGTCATGTCGATGACCAGCACGCCGCCGGCGCAGTCGTTGACCACGTAGACGTAGTGGCTCCAGCTCTTCATCTCGCGCCACAGGCAGTTGACGCCGGGGAAGTAGGCCACCTCGTAGGGCGCCAGCGGGTCGCTGGCGTTGATGATGATTGTGCCTTCGCGCTCGCCGACGACGGCGTACTCGCGTCCGTCGGGCGCGGTGTAGCCCCACAGGTTGGCGTAGCGGTCGTGCTGGTCCAGGTTGGCCAGCTCGGTGACGTTGAAGTTGGTCTGTGCGGACAGCGGCAGGGACGAGGCGAGCAGCGCCGCCAGCAATGCGATGCGCATGGAAAGAACCCGTCGGGGAGCGGGGCGGTCGCGCCGGCCTTCGCCGGTCGGGGTCGCGACGGGCAGCATCGAACGCCGGTCTGCGCCCGATGTCAAGACGTTCAGGGCATGATTTCCAGCGTGACCGCGTTGCTGGCGAAGTCGGACGGTCGCAGGGTGAACCAGGCCAGCGCCAGTTGACGCCCTGACAGGAATGCCAGGGCGCCCGCGGGCGCCTGCAGGACGGCCCCACCCGCGGCCCCGGCATCCAGCAGCCCGGGCACGCCCTGGAGCATCCCGCTGGCGACCAGCTGCGGCAGCGCCAGGTACAGCCGGTCCGCATTGAGCGGCAGGAGCGCGCCGCCGGGCAGCACCTGGCCGGGCGAGCTGCCCGCCGCCGACAGCGCCAGCGCGAAGGGCCGCCCGCCCGCCGCGGAGGGTCCGAGCAGGTCCAGCGTCGCCACGCCGCCGGCCGCGGCCGGCAGCGCGGCCACGTCGGCGCGCAGCGCCTCGCGCAGCTCCAGCGCGGGGTACGGGAACAGCGTGGCCGCCTCGACGCCGTCGTCCACGCGCACGCTGAACAGGTCGCTGCCCGTCGCCAGCCCGGCCGTGACCGGCACGCTGTAGGTTCCGTCGCCGTGGTCCTGCACCGCGCCGATAGCGCACGAGCCGGCCGACGCCGGCGCGTGCTGGACGTTCAGCACGGCGCCGCCCACCGTGATGGGCGCGCCGAAATGGTCGTAGAGCGCCAGCGTGAGCGTGCGCGTGCTGACGCCGTCGGCCAGCAGCGCAGAGTGCTCGAAACCCGCCACCGAGCGCAGCCCGTCGGGGTGTCCCGCCAGGCCGGCCAGGAAGTCGGCGTACAGGGCCTGCAGCTGGAACACGGGATCCGGATCGTCCTCGAACTGGCCCTTGACGTTGAGCTTGAGCCAGTACTCGCCGCTGGCGCAGCCCTTGAGCGCGTTGCACACGCCGTCCGTGTCGCCGATGCGCGCCACGACGATGAAGCCGATGTGCGCCGACTTCTCGAAGGCCGGCGGCGGCGAGCCGCAGCTCTGCGGCATGCTCTCGCTGCACGAGCAGCGCCCGTCGCCGCCCATGGCGCGCGCGGCCTCCATGCCGGCCATCAGGCGGTCCGCCAGCGACCCCGGCGTGCCCAGCACCGCCGCCTGCGCCGCGTCGATGACCGGCGCGCCCGCCAGCACGTTGCCCTGGATCGCGAAGGTCAGCGTGCCCTGCGTGCCGGTGACGTGCTCCTTGTAGCCGAAGGCCGCGCCGCCCGTGAACCCGGCGGCGGCCGGCGAATGATCGGCGATGCCGTACTGGCGCGCCTTCCACTGCAGGTCGCCGTCCAGCAGCAGCAGGATGATCTCCTCCGGCGGCGTTCCGGCCTGCAGGTTCTCGAACATCTCCTTGCGGTTGGAGGCCGTGGTGTCGATGGCGGACTGCGCCGCGCCCCCGCCGCGCCCGACCACCAGCACCGGCAGCAGCTTGAGCAGGTCCAGGCTCTCCAGGCAGGTGGCCGCGCCGATGGCGACCTCGCCCGTGGCCGTATCGACCAGCACGATGGACCAGGTGGCGCCTGCAGCAGGGCACAGCAGCAGCAGGGTTGCCAGGAGCAGGGACAGGCAGCGCGTCATGGTTCCGGCCTCCTTGTGGTCGGGCACAGTCTACCGCTGCTGCGCGCCGCCGGCCTATCCTGTGCCTGCGCGCCGCGACAGGCCCCGGAGAACCCATGGAACGCTGGTCGATCGACATCCAGAAGGAGTCCTTCAAGTTCTCCGCGGCGCACTTCCTGATCTTTCCCGACGGCAGCGCCGAGCGGCTGCACGGCCACAACTACCGCGTCTTCGTCGAGATCGACGCGGCGCTGTCGCGCCACGGCCTGGTGATCGACTTCAAGCAGGTCAAGCCGCTGATCCGCCAGATGGTGGACGAGCTGGACGAGCACTGGCTGGTGCCCGGCGAGCACGCGGTGCTGCGCGTCGGGCACCTGCCCGACGGGCGCGTCGAGGTGGTCTTCGGCGCGCGCCGCTATGCCGCGCCGGCCGAGGACGTGCTCGTGCTGCCGCTCAACAACGTCAGCGCCGAGAACCTGGCCACGCACCTCGGGCGCGAGCTGCGCCGCCGCCTCGAGGCGGCCTTCGCCGACGTCGTCGTGCGCACGCTGCGCCTGGCCGTCGAGGAGACGTCCGGCCAGCGCGGCGTCTACAGTTACGCCCACGAGGCGCCGTGAGCCAGGCGCTGCGCGTGCTGCTCACCGGCTACGAGCCCTTCGGCGGCGAGCCGGTCAACCCCAGCGAGCGACTGGTGCTGGCGCTTGCGCGCGCGCGGCCGCCACTGCCGCGCCTGCAGCTGAGCGCGCACGTGCTGCCGGTGGACCGGCGCGCCATGCC